>Ga0315316_10003990_pt1 | contig 10743 bp, 3 predicted proteins | sample M160m3416metaG_FD_203702 | JGI IMG/M metagenome (GOLD analysis project Ga0315316, IMG submission 203702) | Ammonia-oxidizing marine archaeal communities from Monterey Bay, California, United States - M1 60m 3416 | ecosystem: Environmental > Aquatic > Marine > Intertidal zone | place: USA... | reverse complement strand
AATCATCATCTAATTGATCGATGAGCCTGAGTGCATTCCACTTGTCAAATAGATTATTTAATTCATTAATGTATTCTTCATACATACGCTGAAGAATTAATTTTTTCTTATTTACAGTTTTATTTTCTTTCAGTTCAATTTCATTAATCTGTGTCAAAAGTGCTTCAGCCGATATTTTAGCATTTGTCATCCAGTATATTGGTTCTTTCAAACTTGCTTTGATTCTAGTTTCAGGGTCAATATGTAAAATGTTGATTGGAATATTAAGTTTTCTTAAACGAGTTATAGATGATTTTAATGTTTTACCGCTTACGCCTATCATTTTAGATAATTCACCAATCTCAATCGATGCGGGATAACACCGTACTATTGTTTCAAGCAAACGACGAGAAGTTTTATCAATACCGTGTCTTGTCAATGTGTCTTTTTGTAATTTCATCTATTAATATTGATCTTTTTAATCAATTTTAATCTACTAGACTATCAATTATTACAGACTACGCCACGACTACTCAAATAGATGTTTTGGTGCTTTCAAATAAATAATAAAATAAATATGATACTAAATAAAACTTTATCCGTTATAGCTTGTATTTTATTTGCTACCAATACACTTCAGTCTCAGAAAAGTAATGAGGTGGTTCCAGCAATCATTGATACATTACATATTTTATGGAACCAGAAACCCGAAAGAGCGATCAGATATGCTCAAGATATTTTAATTAATACAGAAAATATTGATAGTGAATTTGAATCAAAAATATACCATGTTTTGGGAAAAATATATATAGACCTTGATTTACCATCTCTTTCTTTTTCACACTTTAATGAATCAATACAAAAAAGCATCGCAAAAGAGCAACCTTGGAATTTGATAGGAATCGGTAATGTCTATAATAAGACAGGAAATTTTCTAAAGGCTAAAGAAAAATATACTTCAGCCTTCGACATTTTTAAGAAAAGAAAAAATTTAAATGGCATCAATGGTCAGGCTGTTGCATTGAACTGTCTTGCTAGGGCAGAAAAATTTTTAATAAACTACGATAATGCAGTTATTCTATCTAAAGAAGCATTAGACACTAGACGAAGTTCTTTAGAATATAGAGAATTTATAGAATCCTTGCCTGGGTATAAAATATCTCATCCTGGTTCTGCATTATCAGTTGCGTATCAGCATGGAGTGTTGGCCGATCTATATATCGATTTGGGAATCTACGATATGGCATTAGAACAACTCCAGGCTTCTGACTCACTCATTAATCTTGTCATGTCCCATCATTTACCTGATCAAAAAGAATTATTAATTTCAGCAAAAACATACTTAGGGAATAATCATACAAGGAGGATGGTTGTTTACTATAATGTAAAGAATTTTGTTGGTGCACATCTTGAGTCAAAATCTGCGTATAAATATATAAAAGAATATCCAATACAACTCGTAAGGCACTATTTGGATAAGATGGATCTTTATATGAACCAGGATAGTCTATATGCTGGCCTTGAAATGATTGATGAAGCATTGAAACTCTGCAAATTGAATGGTCTGGCCATGCATGAGCTTGAACTTCTAGAAAAAAAAATCAATATTCTTAAATCAAAGAATCTAGAAAAGAGTGCACTGAAAGTATCTAATTCTTTATTGGAAAAGAAAAAAAAGATATCTACTGACCGAATCAACATGCTATTAGAGAATCTTCAATACAAAACTGAACTTGATAATAATCAATTAAAATTAAAAAAAGCTAAATCAAGAGAATTGAGGATTTTCATCATTAGTGGTTCTGGGATGATTTTACTAGGCCTTATAATTATAAACTATCGAAATAGAAGAAAAACTGCAATGCGAGATGCATTGATTCATAAACAAAAAAAACAGTTGGCCGAAAATGAATTAAAAACCAAAGAAGTCGAATTGATGCAAATATCAACATTTATTATTGAAAAGAATGAACTACTCAATACAATCAATGCGGATCTTAAATATCATCAAAACTTGTTAAACAATAATGCCGATAAAAAAAGCCTGGATCCACTTCGGAAAAAGGTAAAATCAGAGATTAATGAAAAAGCTGATTGGGAAAAATTTCAGAAACATCTTTTCTCTATTCATCCTGATTTTATCAGAACGCTCAATACTGAGTATCCAAATTTATCTACGGGCGAAATAAAGCTTTGCTGTTACTTAAAAATGAATCAAACAACCAAAGATATTGCGCGGTGGACAGGCCTGTCTGTCCGGGCGGTAGAAAACAAACGTTATCGATTGAGAAAAAAACTAGCCCTGAAAAAAGAGACCAGACTCGACGTTTTTATTCATGGCTTAGATATTCAGACTGTATAATATTTTATTTATTCAATATGCTATTATTAAGTAGTAATGGCGTAATAACTCCTATGGGTACAATTCTTTATAATCAGTCATAGGTAATGTAAAATATATTAAGAGTTTGGAGATTGATAATGAATTGGAAAATAAGGTATTTATTCATTACAATATTTTTCATAACGACAATTTCATTACTAAGCGCTACAAATTATTATGTGGCCACTTCGTACGGCAATGATAGCAATAACGGCACATCGTTAACAACACCATATAAAACCATTGCAAAGGCCGCCAGTGTCATGTCAGCAGGGGATAATTGTTATATCCGTCAGGGGCGTTATCATGAGACCATATCTATAAATAATTTGGATGGGTCATCAGGTTCTGAGATTAATTTTACGAATTATAATAATGAACGTGTCATAATGGATGGTACCATACCGATAACATCTACATGGACACAAGTAGGCTCATCCAATATTTGGAGAACAAAATTATCATCTGATATTTGGCAGTTATTTTTAGATTGGGAAGAACAGGTCATGGCTAGATGGCCAAATGCTAAATTCAGTGATAATACCATTTGGGACAATGATAATTACTGGGCAAAGGGTACGATCGATGATGATGAGAATGCATATTCAAATGGTACGTTGATCGATGACCCATATACAAATTCTGCGGGTACGACGATTGATCTAAACGCTGCTGGCTTTGATCTTGATGAGACAAATAAGCAGGCCATAGCTATATTGAATGTTGGTTCATTTAAAACATGGTCCAGATTGGTCACCAGTCATTCAGGAAATACTTTTAACTACGCAACCGTTCCAAGTTGGAAAACCAAGCATCACTATTATTACTTTGAAGGTCGTCGCGAGTTATTAGATCAGGCTGGAGAATGGTGGTATGATACATACAATAATGTAGACTCACTGTATTACTATGTCAACAATGGCGTTGATCCAAATAAACTAGATTTTAGAGGAAAGGTCCAATCTTATGCATTTTCCATCACTGGATCAGAATATATCCAGATAAAGAATCTAGAGTTCTTTGGTACCACGGTCTATTTTTCTAATGGTGATAATTGTTTGGTATATGGATGTAACTTCATGTATCCAAGTTGTTCAAAACGCGCGATTAGAGTCGTTGACACTGCACCAGAAATGACTATTTTTACATCAAATAGTTCGAATAGTATCATCAGAAGATCTGCTTTCCGAAATACAGATGGAATCGCACTCGAGATGTGGGGTGGTGATAATAGAATAGATAGTTCATACTTTCATCATATTGATTATTCTGTAGCAGATAATACCGGACTCATGGTTACAGTTAGAATGAATGGGGGTGACAATATCTTTAGTTATAATACAGTTCATAGGACGGGTGCTTCAGCTACTTTATGGCTTGGAGATGCACCTCTAGTTGAATATAATGACCTTTCTGATACAGGTCATTTACAAAGTGATGGGTCTATGGTCCAAATCGCCGAATCAGAACAGGATGGTGCCATTTGCAGATATAATTGGCTCCATGATACTGAAAAGTATGGAGCACGTTTCGATCATAGCGGTACAGCAGATGGAACGAATGGAACGATGAACCACAATGTGGCCTGGAACTGTGAAGCTGGCGGGATAATGGCGAAAGGAGATAATCATAAGATATATAATAATACCGTACTTAATTCTGGAAGTAGGAACGATATAATTGTTTTACAGGTCAATGATGGAGACCATTCATCTAGTATAGTAAGGAACAATGCTGCGGACAAGATTGCCAACCACCGCACTAATAATGTTGCCATCGATTTTGGTACCTATACAAATAATTGGAATGGATATAATGAGAGTGTGACACTTAATAGTATATTGACAGACACGTCTAATAATAATTTCTCACCAGGTTCAGGATCCGCTCTCATTGATGCAGGTATTACTATTACAGGAATCACAGACCAGTATACCAATAACGGTAGTGGCCCGGACATTGGTGCCTATGAAGATGGAAATACAGATTGGACCGCGGGTCACGGCTGGAATGTAAGTACTACATTCGGTAGCAGTTGGATCCCGATACATGGTGCTACTATCAGTGGGAACTCAGGTTTCAGAATGATGAGTAGCCCCGTATCTGGAACAATCATGAGTGATTTATTGGATGAGCTCTGGATTCAAGGTATGACTGGAGGGGATGTAACAGATGGAACTGCCAATGTATGGCTATTAGACCTTGCAGGCCAGAGTTGGTCGGCTGTGTCAAATATTTCATCACAATCCCTAACAGCTGGTCAGGGGTTTTTGGTATATGTATTCGATGATATTGATTTTGACAGCGATAGCGACCTACCTATAGACCTTTATGTATCAGGAGCCCACACTACAGCAGACGTATCTATTAGCAGTATTCCACAGAATAGTTACTACCTTGCAGGAAATCCCTATACTAAAACCATAGACTGGGATGATATATCAAAAACAAATCTTTCATCTACTGTCTCTGTATGGGATGATGCGACCTCTGACTGGAAAACCTATAACGGATCGGCCGGCGATCTGACAAATGGTTTAATAGCACCGTTTCAAGGGTTCTGGGTCCAGGCCAGCGGAGGGATAGGCAGTTTTACTATCCAGGCAGCGGATATAGCAACTTCTGCCGGTACATTTCTTGGCCGGACTACAGAAGAAGATAGCACGGGTAGCATGGCCATTACTGCATCTTCTAGTAATTTTTTTACATCAGCCTTTCTTTCCTTTGGCCGAGACGGAGAAATAAGCGGAGATAGAGGAGATGCACCAAAATTATTACCTCTACATGCATCCCCACGGCTAGCAGCCATGACCATCATTGACAGCAGTGCGTTTAAGATTAACCATTTGCCTTTTGAATATGACGGAACACTTGCTATTCCGTTAGATATACTTGCGTTGGAAATTGACAGCATTGGAAATTTTATTACCCAAGCACAGGAAGTGAACTTGGTTTTTAATATAAGTGAACTTCCGGGCCATATTACATATAGTATTTTGGATAATAGCACTGGTTCAGTATTGGGAAATAATAATCTTCCAGAGATTACCATTACAACTGAAGAAAAAGGAAGTTTTTCCCCGATTCCAATTGGTCCGGTTAGTCCCTATCCTGTGATTGGTGGACCAGGTTATACTATACTCATTCATTATGGAACCCTGAGTCAGAATGAAAATACTGGATTGCCAACTAAATATGCCCTACATCAAAATTATCCTAATCCCTTTAACCCTATAACAGCTATCCATTATGATCTCCCAGAACGAAGTCATGTAATGATCATGGTTTACGATATCGTGGGGCACGAAATCAGAACTTTAGTGAACAATCAACAAAACGCTGGATTTAATTCTATTGTTTGGAATGGGAAAGATAGATTTGGAAGAACAGTCGGGACAGGTGTGTATTTTTGCAGGATTAGTTCAGAAGGGTTTATCAAAACTAGAAAAATGATTTTACTTAAATAGATTGAAATCTCTTTTATACAAACCCGATTAGAAAGATGAGTAACTATCGTTACCGTAATGTGAATTTTCTAAAAGGAAAATACTTTTAAATCTGCGCCATTCCCCAAGCGAATACAACTCCCACGAAAGTGAGCATTAGTGGCCAGCCTGTATTCACTAATTGTTGAGTACTGGGATCGTTAAAAACATGAACTTGGAATTCATGAGTTGATGTGGCACCGTGTTCATCTACCGCCATTAAGATAAAATCATTCATACCCATTTGGTTCTTACGCGGTGTCCATTCAACGATAGCTTTCTTTTTATCAAACTCAGCGTATTTGGGTAGCCTCACAGCGCGATAAGCTACTTTATCCCCATTCAAGTCCTTTGATGTCATTTTATAACGCCAGTTATGTCCTGTGAGCCCAACAGGTTTAGGATTGGAAATAACTGTTGGGGCATTATTCACAAACACTTTCCCTTTCTGTACATCCGTTCCATAACCGTCGCTTACAGCAACTTCAAATGTATTGTTATTAATCTGGGCTGCTTTTGGAACCCAAAGAATTTTTCCATGGCGATCCATTTGCATACCATGCGGACCTTTCATAAGCGTGTATTCCAATTGAGTATTTTCATTATTGTCATCTACGCGAACTTGGTATTTAAATAGCTCTCCTACTAGACCCATATGGGGTGGATTGGAAACAATGGTAGGTAAATGATTTGCATAGATTTCAAAGGATTGTTCGTCCTTGGTATAGCCGTCTGACGCAACAGCGGTAATACGATGTGCATCAGTTTGATTCACTGATGGTGTCCAGCGAAGAGTGCCCGATGCATTATCTACCTCCATTCCTTCCGGGAAATCCAAGAGAGAAAAATTTACATGATTCACACGTTCAACCACCACGCGGGGTGGTTTCCCTTTCCCACCATGAAAGAATTCCCAAAGGAAATCTCTTAGTTTAATAGTACGGCCATCAATCGTTTCCAAGATCACCCACAACCTATCATCTTCAAAGAAAACAGAGTGAGTATATTTTTTCATGTTAAGTCTAGAGACAAGTGAATCGGCTGGATATTTTGGATCTACGTAATAAATAGCATCAGCATTATGCCAATCACCCAAGAACCTATCTACATTTGATAGGGCAACATCATCGGTTATATTGATAGAATACATACGAATAGCAGAAATATTTTCTACTTTCACTACACGATTAAATGGCAGGAGAGAGCCTTTATTTTTATCATTCACCATGATGCGATAAGAGTATTCATCGCCAACAGTAGCAGACATGGTTGGGACCGAAACAATCTGTATCGGTGCATTAACAAAAAAGTCAGATTCAATCATTCGAGTTTCATGCCCATCCGATATTTCAATTTTTAAAGTATGGAAGTCCAATTCATTCATAGTCGGTTCCCATCTCAAGCGACCCGTATGCGGATCCATGCGCATACCTTGAGGTAACTCATGGGCTGTATAAACCAATTGATCATTCTTATTGGGATCTTCTATTTCCAACTCAAAATCCCAGATTCCGCCCACATTAACCTTGTTCATGGGACTCGGTAACGATTTAATAATTGGTGGATGATTGACAAAAAGATCTACATATTGTGTATCAGTTGCCACACCATGACTCACCACAATAGCATATTTTGCAGTATCAACCTGCACCGGATTAGGCGTCCATGAAACGGTACCAGCAGGATCCATTCTCATCCCATCAGGACCATAAAATAATTTATACTTGATCTTTTCATCTGGACGCTGGCGCCAAACCTTAACACTATAATTATATGGATTTCCAACAGATGCATTTACAGATGCCTTAGAAAGTATTTTTACACCTGCCCGGGAAAAAAGTTGGAACTCCTGGGCTGTTCTTTCAAAGCCATCTGTTACAACCAATCGCACATCATAAATTTCAACGTGGGCGCTATCCGTTTTCCAAGATAAGACGCCATTTTCAAAGGTCATTCCAGCCGGCGCCACTTCCAATTCATAACGAAGTGTAGCATCCTTGTTTCGATCCTGAACGACAGGTTCATACCTGAATGTTGAGCCTGCAATAAATTCTGTGATAGTAGGCTGGGTTAAAAATCTTGGTGGGTCATTTACATAGATCCATAGACTTTCGTCGCGACTCTCTAATACGGGGACGGTTTTATAAACTTGCTCATCCTCTGTAGATGCGGTGGTAGACTCTACAATTTCATCCACCTTCATCCTCGCCAGATAGGAGATTGGGAAAGCATCTAATTGTTTCTCTGTAGGGACCCAATTTATAGATTTACTTTCATAAAGAAAGTACATGCCTTTCGGCGGCGGATTTTCCCATCGGAAACTATAAAATTCATCCGTGCTGTCTTTGGGAATATCGTACAAAAATGGCTGACCAGGAGTCAACACATAACGGGGAAGAATATGTTTTGGGAGACGTTCTCCTACTGTTTCTTTTGGTCTCGGTCTTTTGGGCTGCTCCAATGTTCGGGCAACTTTTTTCGGTATGGAGGCCTTGGGTTGCTCTTTCAAGACTTTTCCTTCCTTTTGTTCTGGTGTAAGTGTGTTGGGGATATAACTACCGGGGGACTGTCCAAGATCTGTGATAATTTTTTCTGCCTGCTGAGGTTGCAATGGCTCTTTCTCATCAGGTAGTACTTCAATATATACTTCAGGTATTGCTGGCTCATCATCCTGTACATTGGACAATAAATTCGATAAACGGTTTGAAATAAAATCAGATGTGATTAAATAACCTTGATCCAACCGATCAGAGATTTTACCCAATTGAATAATATAAGTGGAATTCTCTTTTCCGTCCCACCCGGATACCAACACATTTCCAGTATATTGACCTGCTTTACTCATGGGAACCATGGCAAAAACCTGCATTTCTGAAGGAATATGCCTCATGGCATTTTCAACACCTTCCACGCCACTATCTTCACCCGAAACTAATGTTAGAGCATTAATATCAGATGACAGCATTAACATATCTTGATATGTATCCTGATTAAAATCTTCTAGTGCAACCTGGGATAAGGGACCTGGATTTACTGGGACTTCATCAATAACCAGTGTTGCAGGCGTCAGTGTAAAAGCAGCAATATCACCGGAATTGAAAGGAACGATTACATCAAAAAAACCATCTGCATCCCAATCCGTTAATTCGATGGAGTAAGGCAAAATTCCGCTCAAGCCATCAATCTTTTTTCGAACCAAGTGCCCCGAATCAAAAACACCTCCGATATTATAAAATGGCTGTGCCTTGATGGTGTGTCCTTCAGGACTGAGTGCTAATACATCATCATAGCCATCACCATCATAATCCACAACGCCAACATAAAGTAATCCGGAACCCACCAGCAATTCATCCGGACGCACTTTTTTTGTGAGAGATAAACCGGATGGCGAAGCATTCACTATGGCAAATCCACGAAACGGGCTACCCAAGGCTAAAACCAGTTCCTGATCTCCATCCGCATCCTGATCCAATAATTGAAAATTATTGCACCGAAGGGATCGGTTCTCTTTCCCCACGTCTAAAGTTGCTGAAGGTAATTCTGAAAAATACGCACCATCCCAAGAATAAGTTGCCACAAATACATGAGGAGTTGCATTATCGCCAAAACGAGATAAGTTCATAACCAAAGCTAATTCTGGGGCGCCATCACCATCCATATCACCAATTTGTGCATCCACGAAGTGACCTTCCAATGCTAGCGGCGGTGTGAATTCCCAAATCAAAGTTTGATAGCCATCTGCATCAATTTCATAATACCGAACAGTGGTTGGAAACACATCCTCATTTGGATCTAATTCCAAGGCAATGAACTCTAACTGTGCATCTCCATCCAGATCGTAGGTTCCGTTCATATGAACAATCTTCTGACCAAAAGAAATGCCGAGGCCAAGGGTCAGGACACCTAGTATTTTTCGTACTGTGTGAGATAGATCCATTGAACTACCTACGCATCACTCCCGTCATTTTCTTCAACTTCTATTTTTTCTTTTTCTGATTCATTATCGGGTTGAGATTCTTCCGGTTGTGCAGGGGTCTCTTCTTCTACAGGTATAGGTATTTCTTTCCGAGACTCTAATTTGAGTGAATCTGTGGGTGTTGATAGGGAATCCGATTCCAGTTTTTCCACTTCTAATACTGCGGGTCCAATTTCATCTTCCTGCGTTTCCGACGTTTTTGATTCAGTAATAGATTGATCTTCCGTAGAAATTTTTAGCTCTTCAGGCACATTACTTTGTTTTGGTTCTACAGGAATTTCAGGATTCACTTGATCGGGCTCGGCATCGGGTAAACGAGGCTCCCGCGTGATTTTAGGTAGTTTGCCCGCCGGACCAAATAAAGGTTCTTCCAATGATGCACCCTGAAGAAGTTTTATTTTCAATTCATCTGGAAAGAATTCCTGAATCAGCCGGGAAAACATGACCGCAGGTTCGACCGTACCAACCAGATCAAATTCTGTCGTCACCTTTTTGGACCCGTTGGCTCGTACTATCACTTCGCCTCTAACTGCTTGGAGGGTCCCATCATCCATAAAAACAGCCAGAGATTGGGAAGGATTAGATGGTGTTGTTGAAGAAAGATATATTCCCTGATAGGTAGAGTCCTCCACACCATCAAATGAGAACCGGATCAACTTATCTGTAAAATCCATATCCAATGAAGTGGGAAACCCTTCGAAGAAATAATTTGGGAATTCAAATAACTTTGGATCGAATGCTTCCGGCTGGTAAGATTGGGATAAAGAATCTTGCGTGGGGGAAATAGACATAAAAACTACATTGGTCTGCATATCGTGGACCATGGTCAGCGTTGTGATGCTATCTAACCGCGCATCACGCAATGAATAAGCAAAATCATAGGATTCGCCCCGTTCCAAGTTTGCTAAGTTCGCAGAAAT
>Ga0315316_10003989_pt1 | contig 10744 bp, 9 predicted proteins | sample M160m3416metaG_FD_203702 | JGI IMG/M metagenome (GOLD analysis project Ga0315316, IMG submission 203702) | Ammonia-oxidizing marine archaeal communities from Monterey Bay, California, United States - M1 60m 3416 | ecosystem: Environmental > Aquatic > Marine > Intertidal zone | place: USA... | reverse complement strand
TTTTAAAATTTCAACTTATCGGACATTTTTTCATCCAACCAGAAAACGTTTTTCCAGTTCAAGCCCCAACTTTCTTGGTGCTTCAGGTTTTGAAGGAGCTTTTGGATAGTTTCTTTCATGTATAAAATAACCCGCAGCACCTGCCCAAATAAAGTAACACATTAGCTACACTGCATCGTAAAAATCAAACCATTCCCTCAACCGATGGAGACTTTTTATGAATTCTAACAGTAAATTTCAGGGTGAATGTTTGAGCGAGTACGGGCTTGGGTCGAGAGAGCCTGTGGATTCCTCTATAATAATAATGAATTTTATTCCTTTTTTGTGGTTTCGGGAACCACCGAGGATGAGTTGAAAGAAATAATTCGGCGTCGCGGAATGGAAAGTTACTTTAATGAGGTCTTTGGTTCTCCAAAAACCAAAGGTATTCTACTCAGAGAGTTGATGGAGAAATATAAGTTTAGGCCTTCCGAGTTGGTATTTATTGGAGATGCAGAAACTGATTGGGCAGGGGCTAGAGAGGCAGGAGTTTCTTTTATTTGGAGAAGAGCTTCTGATCAAGATCATCAATTGCCAGGTTTCAAGGGTCCTAGTATCCCTTCGCTTACCCATTTGTCGACTTGCCTTTCCGAAATAAGTACTCCATAAACCTGACAATAATACTATCCGAGTCTTAGCCTCGGAAATTTTCTTCCAATAGGGATAAAAATATGTGGGAAAGTACCTCAATGATCCTTTTGGATGGAGATGGTCAATGGGATGGAGATGGAAAAGTTATTGCTCATTGGACCCAATTGAATTCCTCCCCTCATCAAGAATCCATACCTCAAAAAGCGGAAGAACAAGCTTTAAGTATTAAAAAGGAATACTTGGCTTGGGTTTATGATTTAGGACAATACAAGATCAAAGGCCAAACGCTGATTAGTTTTTTAAAAATATTTGATAATTTTTCTTTCTGGTGGATGACAAAGATCGCTGCAAAATCTCCGTTCTTAAGTCCATGTATTTTCCAGGTTTTTAAATTAAGGGCCCTGGAAAAGCTGTATTTTGAGAAAGAATGCAAGGGGGTAGTCTATTGTGGCAATAACCTGGATTTGCACGAGATTTTTAAAAAATGGTGCAAGGAATTGGGACATCCCTATCGGCGATTCTCCAACCAAAGGTGCGTTGCAAAATCTAGTAAGACTGGGACAAAACGGCTAGTCTCTAGGCTTCCTTTCTGGTTACAAGCTTTTTTATATTTGGTCAGTCGATGGATTAATTGTTGTCGTCATATCAAGCTAAAATTTAGGGAGGAGCCTAAACATTCTTCTAAAGAAAAATGTGTGACCATTGTTACCTATTTTCCTAATATCGATTTGGAAAAAGCCAAGAGTGGTTGCTTTTGGTCGCATTATTGGGAAAATTTTCATGATCTTTTGAACGATTTGCCTTACACGGTAAACTGGGTTTGGCTTTACGGTAATTCAAATCAACTAAGTTATAAGGACTCTGTATCTATAAGAGATTATTGTAACTTGGTCTCTCCAAATAAATATAGACATTTTCTGCTGGAGGAATTTTTATCCACTAAAATTTTTTTCAAAAGTCTCTTGCTTTACCTGCAAATATTTTCAAAGGGTTTGTTCCTGAGTGCAATTAGAAAAATATTCTGCTTTTCGGGTTCAAAATTAAATTTTTATCCGCTGATGAAATATGATTGGCAATCCTCTTTCTTTGGGAAAGATGCCATGGAGGGAATTTTATTTTCCTTAATATTCGATTCTATGGCTAAAAATTTACCAGCGACCCCATGGAGTATTTTTACCTGGGAAAATCAAATATGGGAACTGGCTTTGATCACTGCTTGGAAAAGGCATCAAAAGGAAGCTAAAATATATGCCTACCAACACTCAGTTATTATTCCTCAAGATTTGCGCCCCTTTTTAGACTCAAAGGTATTTGAGCAAAAAGGAGTCGAAACTTTTCCTTTACCTGAAAAACTGATCTTAAATGGCCCACCCTGGGAATCGTTAATGAAGCAGTTTGGTTATCCTGAGGAAAAAATTTCTCCGATTGAGGCTTTGCGCTATTTGTATTTAGAGGCTAATTATGAAAAACAAAAAAAAGATATCCCATCGTCCGGGCGTGTCCTGTTAGTGGTAACAGGGGCTCATAGATTTGAAACGCAGATGCAATTATCATTGCTAATTAAAGCAGATATAATTGGTGGTCTTAAAAAATATGAAAAGGTAACTTTCAAACCTCACCCCGACCTCCCTGTTGATGAAATTCTGGCAACCCTTAAACCCAGCTTTGATTATACCGTTACATCGCAACCCCTGAGGGAGCTTTTGTTCCTAGCCGATGTTGGTTACTTCGCTAACTCAACATCCGGGTCTATAGAGGCTGCTTATTTGGGCATTCCACTTATCGTTGCAGGTCCTGCGGATAATTTAAATTTAAATCCATTATATGGTTCAACATCGGTCAATTATGTGACCAATTCAAAAATGCTTTGTGAGGAACTTGAAAGTCCAACAAGGATAAATATTCCCGACGACTATTTTTATCTAGACAACAAAATGACACTTTGGAAAAAATTACTTCATGACCAGAAAACGGCTTAGCGTTAAAAATGCCTTATGAACTATTCTTTAAACAGTGCAAATATTTGTTTTATTCGAACAAAATTATGAAGGAAAAATTTGCTAGCTAACAGAGTTTATATAAAATAATTTATTCATGAAAATTTCTTTTTCACAGCTGATGAATAAAGTACCCGTTCCCTTTTTCCGGCGATATAATATTTTTTCTGGAACTAATGACTGGACTGAATGGAATTCAATACTAATTGATTATTTAAAAGGGCGCTTTAATTATTGTGACTCACAGTTAATCTCAAATTATGAGAAAGCTTTTTCCGAAAAAGTGGGAACTCAGCATGCCTTTGGTTACAGCACTGGAAGGATGGCGCTGTATTCCATTCTAGAAGCTTTGGACATTGGCCCCGGGGATGAGGTGATCATTCCGGCTTTTACATGCACAGTGGTCCCCAATGCAATCATTTATCGTGAAGCCACACCAATTTATGTTGACATAGATTCTAAAACTTTCAACATAGATATTAGTCAAGTAGAGAAGAAAATTTCTTCTAAAACCCGGGCACTTTATGCCCAGCACACCTTTGGCCTGGTGTGTGATGTGGAGGGCTTAAATGCTCTAGGTGCAAAATATGGTATTCCTGTGATTGAAGACGGAGCTCATGCTTTAGGAGCTTCATGGAAAGGTTCTCCTGTAGGCTCCCTTACAGATGTGGCTTTTTTTTCAACGGACCACACAAAAGTCCTTAATACTTTATACGGAGGTATGGTTACCACCAACAATGAAGACCTGGCAAAAAAAATCAAATCCACCTACAACAAAACATCACTTTTAAGCACCCAACAACAAAAAAAACTATGCAGGACTTTTTTAATAGAGTTTCCGTTATTCCGCACAAGCTTTTATTGGGTGGGTTGGTTTTTATATAAACTGGCATGTAGGATAGGTTTGATATTCGTCTTTAATGACGAATTAAAAACCCAAAAACCCACGGACTACCCGTATCCAGCCAAAATATGTAATTTCCAGGCAAAACTAGGAATCTCTCAGCTCCAAAAATTGAAAAACAACCTTGAGCATAGAAAAGAATTAGGAATTCTTTTAGAAAAACGATTCCATTGGTTGAAGGGAGAATTAACCCCTGACACTTCCAATCATACTTTTTTAAGGTATTCTTTTCTTGTCAAGGACAGAAGAAAATTTATCAGAAACTTCAGGGCAAATTTTGACTTGGGAATTTGGTTTGAAAGTATTGCGCATGGAAGGCAATTCGATTTTGAAGAAATAGGCTATCAGGCAGGGTCCTGCCCGATCGCAGAAGATGCGGCTAAACATATCGTTAATTTCCCAACCCATCAAAAAATTGATATAAATTTTCTTCTCGAAAAAATAGATAAATCTTTCAAGCAGATATCCAATAATATAAAATGATTTCTGGATTTATCACTAAGAGGTTTGTGGATTCATCAAGCCTTATTGCAAAGCTCTCTTTTCCTAGGACCCATCAATTTGCATAATTACCATAACAAATAAAAAACTTAGTTGTTACTACTTAACCTGAAACATTTTATATTGAAAACATGAAAATTCTAGTTACCGGTGGATGTGGTTATAAAGGTACTGTTTTGGTGCCTAAACTTTTAGCCCGAGGTTACAGGGTAAACGTGGCAGATATCATGTGGTTTGGTAATTCCCTCGCCCCCCACGAAAACCTCAATGTCCTTAAAGCTGATATCCGGGATATTGAAAGCATTGATCTGGATGGAATCGACACCATCATTCACCTGGCTTCTGTGGCTAACGATCCCTGCGGAGATCTGGATCCCAAGCTTACCTGGGAGATCAGTGCTTTAGCCACCATGCAGCTTGCCGACAAAGCCGTGAGAAGTAACGTCAAGCAATTCATTTATGCGTCCTCGGGAAGCGTGTACGGAGTGAAAGAAGAAGACCAAGTCACAGAGGACCTGGAGCTAAAACCAATCTCGGAGTATAACAAGACGAAAATGGTTGCTGAGCGAGTGTTGTTAAGTTACAGCGATAAAATGATTGTTCAGGTCATTCGCCCAGCCACTGTTTGTGGTCTTTCTCCCCGTATGAGGCTGGATGTTTCCGTAAATATGCTGACCATGCAAGCGTTGACTAACGGCTTGATCACGGTGTTTGGCGGCAATCAGACCCGCCCTAATATTCATATTGATGATATCACCGATGTCTACCTGCATTTGATTGAAAAACAAGATTCAATTCAAGGAGTCTATAACGCAGGATTCGAAAACATTTCCATCTTGGATATTGCCAATATGGTGACTAAACATGTCCGGACAAAAATTACTGTTACCGAATCCAATGACCCCCGATCATACCGTGTCAATTCAGACAAGCTCATGGCGACAGGTTTCACGCCAAAAAAATCGGTAGAGCATGCGATACGAGAAATTTGTGAAAGGCACAAGCAAGGTGCTCTCAAAAATGAAGACCGTTTTCATAACCTGAAATGGATGCAAACCGCAGTTTTCAAATAAACTATAATCTCGCCAACACCCAATCATGTCGGAAAAAATTATCGTAATTGGAAGCAACTCATTTTCCGGTGCCAGTTTTGTACCTTTCGCGCTTGATGAAGGGTTCGAGGTAACCGGAATCAGCAGGTCGGCAGAGCTCAATCCGGTTTTTCTGCCTTACAAATATTCCGGAGAGAATATCGAGTTTCATCAATTGGATCTCAACCATGACCTTGATAAAATCATGGCCCTTATTGAATCTAAAAAGCCTGAATATGTCGTGAATTTTGCAGCTCAAAGTATGGTTGCTCAAAGCTGGGATCACCCGGACCATTGGTTCACTACTAATGTAGTATCCACTGTCAAATTTCATGACAGGCTCAGACATTGTGATTTCTTAAAAAAATATGTGCACATCTCTACCCCCGAGGTTTATGGAAGTTGTGAAGGATACATCAAGGAAAATAATTCCTATTATCCAAGCACTCCTTACGCTGTATCCAGAGCGGCAGCGGATATGAGTCTTCATACTTTCTTCAATTCGCACAAATTTCCTGTCGTTTTCACCCGGGCCGCCAATGTCTATGGACCCGGCCAGCAATTGTATCGAATCATTCCAAGAACGATATTGTTTATCAAAATGGGGAAAAAACTCCAGTTGCATGGAGGGGGAACATCAGAACGCTCCTTCATTCACATGCGGGATGTTTCGGATGCCACTTTGCATATTATGAAACAAGCTTCACCTGGAGAAATTTTTCATATTGCTACAAACGATTCCATCACAATCCGTAATCTTGTTGAGTTGATTTGCGATTTAATGGACGTTCGTTTTGAAGATCATGTTGATGTTGCTGAAGAGAGACTAGGAAAGGACTCAGCTTATCTGCTGGACAGCTCAAAAGTCAGAAATACCCTAGGTTGGCAAGATCAAGTTTCACTGAAAGAAGGGGTTTTAACCGTCCTCCAATGGATAGACAAAAACTTCGATATTTTGAAACAACAACCCCTTGATTATGTCCATAAGGCCTGAGCCCTAGCCCTGTGTCAGGGGTTTACCTTTTGACTTTTAAAACCTTACTGAGTATAATTCACTTGGTTTTAGGAGGTATCGGATAGTGCAAAGCCTTTGTTTTCAATTGGTTTTTAGGCCTCGGTGTAAAATTTTTGGTTGCGTGATTTTCGAGTAGCTTTCCCCGCGTAAACCACCATGGGTTTGATAACATATTTTCACGATTTGACTCCATTTAAGTTCCGAGCATTCGATAAGAACCTGAACGTTTTCAAATTGATCAAATATCATCACACTCTATAAACCCAGAATTCAGAAAAACTTTATGCGTGAATTTGCTAAAAATTACTTCAATGGACTGGCCAACGACATCAAGTCGGCTGAAATTTCTGACCACGCAGGCGGGTCAATAGAACTCTTCGAGGGAATTGAGTTAGTTGCGCGTGAAATTATCTCCAACAATCAGGATGGTAAGAAATTAATGTTTATTGGCAATGGGGCAAGTGCATCGATTGCCAGCCACATGTCCACCGATTACTGGAAAAATGGAGGGATCCGGGCAATAGCCTTTAACGACAGTTCGCTGTTGACATGCATCAGCAATGACTACGGTTACAAACATGTGTTTGAAAAGCCGATAGAAATGTTTGCGGACAAGGGCGATACTCTGGTTGCAGTCAGCAGCTCAGGTAAATCTGAAAATATATTACGTGGAGTTCAGGCGGCCAGGGCCTCCAAATGCAAAGTGATCACATTCTCTGGATTCAAAAATGACAATCCCCTGCGATCTATGGGAGACTATAATTTTTATGTAGCCTCACCCTCGTATGGTCACGTCGAAATCATTCACCTTTCTATATGCCACTGCATCTGTGATGCCATCATCCAAGAAAAATCAAAATCTTTTTGAAGGTTCGAAAAAAGAACTGTCTTACTCGCTACTGTACGACATGTTGCGCATTCGCCTGATCGAAGAAGGAATCGGCGACCTTTATCCGGAGCAGGAGATGCGTTGCCCTGTGCATTTATGTATTGGTCAGGAAGCCATCCCGGTAGGCGTTTGCTCCAGCCTGTTAAAGGAAGATATTGTCATGGGTAATCATCGTTCTCATGGCCATTATCTGGCCAAAGGCGGTGATTTGAAAGCCATGATGGCAGAAATATACGGGAAAGCTACAGGTTGCTCCAAGGGCATAGGTGGTTCGATGCACCTCGTTGACCTGTCTGTTAATTTTTTAGGCACTACCCCTATTGTAGCAAGCATAATTCCCGTTGCTGTGGGAACAGCATTTGCGTCCTGGATGAATAATGAGAATCGGGTCACGGTTATTTTTTTGGGGCGTGGAGCTACCGAGGAGGGCGTATTTGCAGAATGTTTGAACTTCGCTTCTCTTAAGAAACTATCTGTGATTTTTGTTTCAGAAGATAACCTTTTCTCTGTGTATTCGCCCCTTTCTGAACGACAACCTTCGGAAAGAGATAACGTGGCTATTGCAAAGGCCTATGGGGTTTCAGGTTCCCGGGGAGATGGAAATAATATTCAAACCGTTTATGAATTAGCTCAAAAGGCTGTCAATCATGTCAGGACTCATCAAGGCCCTTATTTTCTAGAACTCGAGACCTATCGCTGGCGGGAACATTGCGGCCCTAACTTTGACAATGATCTGGGATACCGATCAGAAAACGAATACCAAGAGTGGAAACAAAGATGCCCTGTAGAGAACTTTGAAAAATTGTTGCTGGACACAAAAATTATTGAAAAAAGCCAGGTGGAGCAAATGCGCAAAACCATCTTGCGGGAATTTGAGGAGGCCGTTGATTTTGCCAAATCTAGTCCGTTCCCAGACTCTGGAGAAATAGGAAAAAACCTCTACAAAGAAAAAGACCTGAACCCCATTTAGAACAAATTCCCGATGACTCGAAAAATTACATACGGAGAAGCAGTCCGAGAAAGTACCGACCAGTGTATGGGCAGTGATCCATCCGTATATATCATGGGTCTTGGGGTTCCCGACCCCAAAGGAATCTTTGGCACAACAGTGGGGTTGCGCGAAAAGTACGGGGAAAAACGAGTATTAGATATGCCAGTATCTGAAAACGGGATGACGGGAATAGCGATTGGTTCGGCTTTGATGGGAATGCGTCCTGTCATGACACACCAGCGGATTGATTTCATGTTGCTTGCTTTGGATCAGATCATCAATAATGCAGCGAAATGGCACTATATGTTCGGTGGGCAAATGAGTGTACCCTTAGTAATTCGTTTGCTGGTAGGTCAGGGTTGGGGACAAGGCCCCCAACACTCTCAAAGCTTGCAGTCCATTTTTTCCCACATACCTGGACTGAAAGTGGTCATGCCATTCACACCCTACGATGCAAAAGGTTTGCTAAATTCTTCCATTGAAGATGATAACCCTGTAATTTTTATCGAGCACCGTTGGTTGCATGGTTTATTTGGAGAAGTTCCCGAAGAATCTTATAATGTTCCAATCGGAAAGGCACGAATAGCAAAGGAAGGTAAAGATATAACAATTGTATCTTCTTCTTATATGACTCTTGAGGCCTTAAAAGCCGCAGACTATCTTATTAATGATAAAATTGATGCGGAAGTAATAGATCTTCGATCCGTGAGGCCGTTGGATGAAAAAACTATTATTGATTCGGTCAAAAAAACGGGGCGTTTGATGGTAGTGGATGGGGCGTGGAGATTTTTGAGTATATCGTCAGAAATCATTTCGATAGTTGTAGAAAAGGCTTTCAGTACTTTAAAGGTTCCCCCTTGCAAAATAACATTTCCTGATTTCCCCACTCCAACCAGTTGGGCGTTATCCGATCATTATTATCCAAGGGCCATTCATATCATAAATCAGGCTCAGGAATTGTTTGACCTCCCTCAAAAAAACGAAGAAGAGTCAGGATTTCCCCCAGCCGGTCCATTGGATGTGCCTGATAAATCTTTTACAGGACCCTTTTGATATAAAAATTTAAATGCCAACAACTCACAAAAAAATTTTAAGTCTGGAAGACTTGGCCAGTAAAGCGGAAGAACTAAGGCAACTGGGAAAACGCATCATTTTATGCCACGGGACCTTTGATCTTTTGCATATAGGGCATATCCGCCATTTGCAGAACGCCTGTAAAGAGGGCGATATCCTTATTACAACAGTTACCGGTGACAGCTATGTTAATAAAGGCCCTGGTCGACCTATTTTCCCAGAGAATTTGCGTTCAGAAAACCTTGCCGCCCTAGCCTGCGTTGACTTGGTAGCAATAAATCAGGCTCTCACAGCGACAAACGTTATCTCACTGGTTAAACCCCATGCTTATGTGAAAGGTACAGAGTATAAGGATGACAAGGATGACTTGACAGGGAATATCGCCCTTGAAAGAGATGCCGTTGAGCAATATGGTGGAGAGCTTATCTTCACAAAAGACATCACGTTTAGTTCTTCCAGCCTTTTGAATGAAAATTTTGGAGTCTTCCCTAAGGAAGTAAAAGAGTATCTCGAAAAAATCCGCAATGGGCACAATGATTCAGAGCTGATTCAAAAGCTTAAATCCTGCGGCCGTATGAAAGTAATGGTCGTTGGGGATTCGATAGTCGATGAATATCAATATACCACCCTCTTAGGGCAGTCAGGGAAAGGCTCCCATCAATCTGTAAAATACCAATCCACGGAGCAATTTGCTGGGGGCGCCCTAGCCGTTGCCAATCATCTGGCCGGATTTGTAGAAAGTGTAACTCTTGTGACAGGGTTAGGTGAAGGTGATAATCACGAAGATTTCATTCGTTCCAAATTAAAAGAAAATGTGATTCCGCAATTTCATTATTTTAAGAATGCCCCAACTATTGTTAAGACACGATTTGTAGATGGAGACCTTAATAAGTTATTTGAAGTGTACAATTTTAACGAGCAGTCTACTTTGGAAGATAATGGAAAGGAGTTGTGCTCCTGGTTAAAAAATAAAACACAAAATTTTGATATCGTTGTCACACCTGATTTTGGGAACGGGTTTATTACTCGGGAAATGATACAGGTGCTTTGTGGCAAGTCACGCTTTCTGGCCGTAAATACCCAAATAAATAGTGGAAACCGAGGATACCATGTAATAAATCATTATCCACGTGCCGATTTTATTTCTTTGAATGGCCCTGAACTAAGGCTAGCAGCTCACAACAGATATGATTCACTTGAAGAATTGGCCAAGAAGATAGCAGAAAATCTGGATACCAAATATATGGCAGTAACTCTTGGAAGCCAGGGGGCTTTTCTCCTAGATAAAAAAGTGAATACTACACATAAGACCCCTGTTTTATCTACACTGGTTCTGGATAGGGTTGGGGCGGGCGATGCCTTTTTATCCTTGTCCAGTTTATGCTTGGGCACAGGAATGCCCCCGGAAATCGGACTTTTTGTCGGCAGTGCCGCCGCTGCTTTGGATGTTCAAGTTGTCTGTAACCGGGAACCCATCTCCCCGGTAAACCTGTATAAGTATATAACAACCCTGCTCAAGTAAGGTCCCGTTGCAAGTCCCTAAACCATTTCAATCAGTCCCCGGCCTAATTTCCCCTTTTCTAGCTCTTCCAAAGCCTGATTAATTTCCTCAAGTTTGTAGATTTGGGTAATAAGGGGACTCAATTCCAACT
>Ga0315316_10003988_pt1 | contig 10746 bp, 8 predicted proteins | sample M160m3416metaG_FD_203702 | JGI IMG/M metagenome (GOLD analysis project Ga0315316, IMG submission 203702) | Ammonia-oxidizing marine archaeal communities from Monterey Bay, California, United States - M1 60m 3416 | ecosystem: Environmental > Aquatic > Marine > Intertidal zone | place: USA... | reverse complement strand
GCAACAGGATGAGGTAAATTTGCATAATGACCATGGTTATAGCCACCCAACATCCATCTTTTAGCTTCAGACATTTCAAAAATAGCTTCCTTGACAGCTACTCTTAAATCTGTTCTTTCAACAAGCATAAACCCACCTCCCATAGCGTAACCATTAATCGCTCCAATTACAGGTTTATCTAAATCCCCAGACATAAAAGGATTTTCAATTTTCTCTCCTTTACCCGGAGAATCAGACAATTTACCTTCTTCAAGAGATTCTTTCATGTCTTCTCCTGCACAAAAACCTCTCCCTTCACCAGTTAGTATCGCAACTTCTAAATTTTTGTCATTACTGAATTTATTGAAAGCGTCAGCCATACCTTCTCTTATTACCGTACTTAGAGCATTTAATCTTTCAGGTCTATTTAGTTTTATGATCATTATTTGATTTTGAATATCTGTTTCTACAAAAGCCATAAATTTCTCCAAATACTATTTTATGGATTATTATAACTGACAAAATTAAACTATAAAGACACAAATCAATAGTTCATTGTATTATAAATTCATGGAAGAATTTGATCTATTAATTATAGGCGGAGGAATTAATGGAAGCGGTGTTGCTAGGGATGCTGCAGGTAGAGGTTTGCGAGTATTGCTTTGTGAAAAAGATGATTTAGCTCAGGCAACCTCGTCTTCATCAACAAAATTAATTCATGGAGGATTGAGGTATCTAGAAAACTTTGATTTTAAGCTTGTTAGGGAATCTCTAGTAGAAAGAGAAACACTTTTGAAATCAATGCCTCATATAATTTGGCCTCTACGTTTTATTTTACCGCACCATTCAGGATTAAGGCCTTATTGGTTAATTAGATTAGGTTTGCTTTTTTATGATTATTTAGGATCTAGAAAAATACTTAAGGGGACTAAAGCAATAAATTTATTAGAACATAAAAGTGGAGATGCTCTTAAAAATGTATTTACAAAAGGATTTGAATACTCTGACTGTTGGGTTGATGATTCAAGAATGGTTCTGCTAAACGCTAGAGATGCAAAAAGACTGGGAGCCAAAATTTACACAAGGACATCATTTAAAAGTGCAGAAAGAGAAGATGATTTTTGGAATATTAGGCTTTTAAATGAAAGATCAAAACAAACTATTCAAATAAAAACTAAAGCAATTGTAAACTGTGCTGGACCATGGGTTCAAAATATTATTGAAAACAACTTTAATAATGTAACTAAAAGTTCTCTGAGATTAATAAGGGGAAGTCACATAGTTACAAAAAATTTATTTGAGAATAAATATAATTACATCTTTCAAAATTCAGATGGAAGAGTGATATTTGTTATACCTTATGAGGGAGACTTTACATTAATCGGGACAACGGATGTAGAGCATACAAATTTGGATAAAATATTTTGTACAGAAGAAGAGAAAGAATATTTAATAAATGCAATCAATAATTATTTTAACTTTAAGGCTGATAAGAAAGATATTGTTTGGTCTTTTTCAGGAGTTAGGCCTTTATTTGATGATCAAAAAGCATCTCCTCAAAAGATTACTAGAGACTATGTTATTAAGACTATTGATAAGCAATCTAAGCTTCCACTTGTAAATGTTTTTGGAGGAAAGATTACAACATACAGAAAACTATCAGAAAAAGTTTTAAACGAATTGAAGCCATATATGAATATAAAAAATAAATGGACTAAAGAGTCAAAGCTACCTGGGGGAGATTTTGAAGTAGATAAGTTTAATAAATTAGTAAAAGAAATTTCTTTAAAATATAAATTTTTAGATCAAATCTGGGCATATAGACTTATTAGATCCTATGGAACTGAAGCTGAAAATATTCTTGGTGAATCTGAAACATTGACCGATTTGGGAGAAAATTTTGGATGGAATTTGACTGAAAAAGAAGTTCTTTGGCTAATAGAAAATGAATGGGCTGAAACAACAGATGATATTTTGTGGAGAAGATCAAAAATCGGATTACGATTAGATAAGAATCAGGTAAATAAGCTAAAAGCATTCTTAAATAAAGTAAAGAAAAAGTAAAAATTTTTAATAAAAAAAACCCACCTCCAGAGTCCTACCTGAGCAATCAACTAGAGCTTCCATTGAAGCGGGCTTTTTATCCTTAGCTTCATAGTTCCAACAGAATCAGCTTACGCTGATAAGATTCTCAGTGTTTCCACTTACTAATCCTTAGTCCGCTTTTTACAGCTTTCCTCTGCCTTCTCTCCACTTAGGATATGTATATATTACAATAGTTTTTTTTAAATGCAACCCCTGATTTCCCAGAATTTTAAAATGGAAGATTTTTGAGTTTGGATATAGGGTTTTTTGATAATTTATTTTTATTTCCCAGGTATTATTTTGATATGTTTTTTTGTTTGTCTTTACAAAGAAAAAATAAGAGAGTAATTTAGATTCTAAATATGAAAAAAACAAATAAAAATTTAATCTTAGTTGGTTGTGGTAAAAGAGGATCTGGACACTTAAGATCTATGGAAAAATTTAATAAGTTTCCAAATGCATTTTGTGATTTTAATCCAAAACCTTTAGAAATAATTCAAAAAAATTATAAATCTTCTGATTGTTTTATAGGTTTAGATTCTTTAAAAAAGTTCATAAATCCTTCTTCTGAAAACTTTGCCATCGTTGCAGTTGATGCAAAAAACAATTACAAAGTTTCTAAAAGTTTACTCGAATCTGGTATTAATGTTTTAATGGAAAAACCTCCTGGATTATCAATTACAGAAGCTGAAAATCTAATTGATATTTCAAAGAGAAATGATTTAGATTGTTTTATTGGTTTTGATAGAAGATTTAATCCTTATGTATCTAAATCTTTAGAAATACTTAGCGAATATGGAAAAACATTTAATATTCAAGCAGAATTTAATAAGGATATTAATGAATGGATAGGGCACCGGGCATTTGATGATAATTTACTAGATAAAATGGTTTTAGAGTCTCCTATTCATTCAATTGATTTAATGAATTATCTAAGTAAATCTAATATTAAAAATGTTAATGGATCTTCAAGTAGAATTGGGTCAAAATATAGAACTTCATTCAGTGCATTAGTAGAATATGAAAATGGAATAACTGGATCTATTAATTCATCTTATTTAAGTTCAGGCAGAATGGAAAGATATTCTATTCATGCTGAAAAATGCTCAATTTATCTTGATGGTATTAATTCAGGTAAAGTTTTTTATAATTCAAATATTTTTGATCTTGAAGTTGAAAATTTTTCTAGTACAGAATTACAAATGAAAAACTTTCTAGAATATGTTTATAAAGGAAGTAAATTCAATGGAGCAAAAATAGAAGAAGCTTTGAATATATTTAAGATTACGGATAAAATGTTTGAAAATACTTTGACTTAGATTAGAATATATTAGTATTCAAAGATTAGAATATATTAGTATTCAAAATAGATTAAAGAAGAGGATAATATGCTTGAGAGATTTCATGTCCCTGAGGACATTGCAGTAAAAGTTAACCACAAAGAAATTTTTGAAGTTGTCGAAAATATCTTTCTAAAAATGGGCATGTCAAAAGAAGATGCTAGAGTTTCTGCAGACGTTTTGATCTATGCAGATGTTAGAGGGATTGAATCTCACGGAGTATCGAACATGCTTCGAAGATATGTAGATGCTTTTGCTGAAAAAGACATAAATCCTACTCCTAAACCGAAGGTAATTAGAGGTAAAGGAGCAGTTGCTACACTAGATTCTGATGCAGGTCATGGATTAGTTGTAGGGCCATATGCTATGAATATGGCAATTGAAAAGGCAAAAGATTATGGGATTGGATCAGTGACTGTAATAAATGGCAGGCATTTTGGCGCTTGTGCATATCATGCAGAGATGGCTTTGGAACATAATATGATAGGTATAGCTATGACCACTGGAGGACTTATGGTTGCTCCTGTAAATGGTGCAGAAGCAAAAGTTGGATTAAATCCTATCGGAGTTGCTGTCCCAACCAAAGATGAACCTCCATTTATTTTTGATGCTTCTATGTCATCAGTTGCAGGAAATAAAATAGCTTTAGCTCAAAGGATTGGCGTTAAGGTTATGCCTGGTTGGATAGCCAAAGCTGATGGAACCCCGATAATGGAAGAAACTGAAGTTCCTGATGAATATCTGATGCTTCCTGCTGGAGGAACAAGAGAAATAGGGGCTCATAAAGGGTTCTCATTAGCAATGTTAGTTGAAATTTTAGCAGGAGTCTTAGGAGGCTCTGGAGCTGGAAACTTTAGAAGATCACAAGCTGCCCACCATTTTATAGCTTACGATATTGATGCTTTTACAGATGTGGATAAATTTAAATCTGATATGGATGAATATATGAAATCTATAAAAGATACAAAACCTGCTCCAGGTGTTGATAGAGTTGTTTATGCAGGATTGCCTGAATACGAAGAAAAAATTGAAAGAGAAGATCATGGAATTCCTTATCACCCAGAAGTATTAGATTGGTTCAAGCATATTTGTGCAGAGCTAGGTATAAATTGGAAATTAAGTTAAAAATAGAAAGAGGAAAAAAATATGGCTAAAAGAGTGAATAAGGTTATAGATTTGTGGGAACAAGGTCAACCTGTATATCATAAGCACCCAGAAGAACTTAGTTATGAAGCAGGTTTAGAGGAATCAAAAACATTAGCAGACATGTTTTTGATTGATTTTGAGCACAACCCATTTGATACTGTTGGTTTAACTAAATTTATGGAAGGTTTGAAGGATGGTGGCCCAACTAATAGCGGTCACTTGACTCCCACAGTAGTGTGTACACTTCCATCAAATGCAATTACACCAGAGGAAGTAAAATACAATGCTTGGCAAGCAAGACACGTATTAACAGCTGGTGTGCATGGTATTTTACATACACATACTAGATCTCCTGAATCAGTAAAAGCATTTGTCCAAATTACCAGATACCCTTATCAAGAATTAGGAAGAGAAATTATTGGGGAAGGATTAAGAGGTTCTGGCGGACAGAAACATCCAGCAGAACTCTGGGGATTAGAGCAATCTCAATATACTGATGTTGCAGATCCATGGCCGTTAAATCCTAAAGGAGAGCTTATTCTTGGACTAAAAATAGAAGATAGGCACTGTGTAGCTAATGCTGATGACATAGCAGAGGTTCCCGGAATAGCTTTTGCTGAATGGGGGCCAGGAGATATGGGAATGAGTTATATGCAGCCAGATGCACATGATCCACCTTACCCAGATGTTATGAATGATGCAAGGAATAAAATCAAATCAGCTCTTGAAAAAAATGGTAAAGTTTTCTATTCAAGCTGGCTTGATGAAAGTATGAGCCAAAAAGAAAGACTTGATTACATAATAGATGAACTTGGATGCAAGATGATTGGTGTTCCTGCTTTGCTTTCTGATTCTGAACAAAAAGAGCTTATAGAGTACGGAAGAAAAAAAACTGGAAGAAAAATGCCTGTTTAAAATGTGATTGATTTCACATAAAACTCTGTTCTTTATTACTCTAGTAATATTTTTACAATTTAAGTAATTTTAAAAGATAAAGTTAAATTAAGAAAATAAGTGCAAAATAAAAATAATTATAAAAAAGTATCTGGTTTTAATGACAAATTTTCTGATGAAGTTGATTTCACTAATGAATTAGATTCTAAATTTTTTGATTTTACTACTAGTTGGGGTTATGAAAAAATTGATACTCCAATAATTGAAAGATCTTTGATTTTTTCTAGAAAAAGTGGATCTAATATAGGTAGCAATATCTATAATTTTATTGACCCATCAGGCTCTGACGTATCCCTAAGAGCAGATTTTACAACATCTATCATGCGCTCTTATTTAGAGAATGGATTTTCTCCTAATGAGATGAGGTTTTCATATTCAGGTGAGATATATAAGTATGATTCTGATATGAATAAAAATTATTCTCGTCAAAATGGAGTCGAGTTTATAGGTAACAACAGTATATATTCTGACTTAGAAATTATAGCGATGGCAAAATTGTTTATAAGCAGTATTTTAGATGATGAAATAAAAATTTCTATAGGCCATGTTGGAATATTGCAAGATGTAATAAATCATTTTGAACTTAGTGGAAGAGTTGGATTGTTTTTAATGCAAAATTTAGATTTCATAAAAAATGAAACATCTAATGACCAAATAATTAATGTAGCAAGAATAAATGGAATTGATTTTAAAGATGGCTCTAATAGTTCAAATTCTACAAGTGATGATATTTCCAAAATTATTGATATTGCATTTCATAAAGATTCTAATTTTAAGCAAACCAGAGATGATCAATCAATAATAGATGGATTAGATAACAAAATTTCAAAAGACTCTTCTAAAAAAACATTTTCTGAATGTTTAGATATTTTTAGAGCATTAATAAATATTCAAGGTGATTTAGAATTCTCAATCTCAGAAGCAAGCAAGGTTTTATCTAAAATATCTTCTAAAAATAATTTGAAAAATTTATACGATTTAGGTAATAATTTAGATGCATATGGAATTGATGAGTCAGATTTCTTAATAAACTTTGGTCTAGTAAGAGAGTGGGGATATTACACAGGTTTTGTTTTTAATATCTCAAATCATGAAAACCAAATTTTAGGTGGAGGGGGCAGATATGATTCATTAGGAAATTCATTAGGGGAAGATTTATCAGCAACTGGATTTGCTATAGATTCTGAAAAAGTGATTTCAAAACATAAAAACATTAATGGAAATTCTAAAAATAAAAAAATTATTGTTTATATAAGTGAAGAAAAAGATTTGAACGAAGCCATTAGTACTTGTAAGGAAGAACGATCTAGGGGTAATATAGTAAGTCTGAAATCTTCATTTGAGAATTTTGATGAAGTAAAGAAATGGTCAATAGATAATAATATTTCAGAAATAATATATTTTGAAAATAATAAAATAAATAGGAGTAAGGTTTAGATTGAATAATATATCTTTTGCAATCCCTGTTTCAGGGGCTCTTTATGATGGAAGCATGAAGCTTCTAAATAAATGCGGGCTTAATGTATCTAGGCCTAATGACAGAGTTTATACCGCAAACATGCCTTCTCTTGAAGGAGTGGATATTATGTTTCAAAGGCAATCTGATATCCCTGCAAGATTGGATTCAAATGTAGCAGACATAGGGATTGCTGGATTGGATAGTTTTTATGAGAAAAAAATTGACAATGGAAATTCGATAGTAATAATTGATGATTTAGGATTTGGATCATCTGATATGGTTTTAGCAGTTCCTGAAGCATGGTTAGATGTTAAGAACTTAGCAGATTTAGCTGATTTGTCTTTTGAGATGAGGGAAAAAGGTAAAGATCTCAGAATAGCAACTAAGTATCCAAGATTAGTTACTAGATTCTTAAATCAAAATTCAATATATTATTTTAATATTGTAGATGCTAGTGGAGGAATAGAAGTTGCTCCATATATTGGTTATGCTGATATGATTTGCGATATAACAGCTACTGGTAATACTTTAAGACAAAATAGGTTGAAAGTGATAGAAAATGGCACCGTTTTTACTTCTCAAGCTGCTTTAGTTGCAAATATACAAAATATATATAACAAAAAAGAATCTATTGATTTAGCAAAGGCCATAATAGAAAAAATAGAAGCTTACTTAAATTCTAAAAAATTTATTAGAGTTACAGTAAATCTTTCTTTAGATGATTTAGGTGTTTCTGACCCAAATGAATTAATATCAATTGTTGGATCCAACCCTATATTACATGGATTAAAAGGACCTTCTTTCAGCCAAGTAATTACTAATGAACCAGGAGTATGGATTTCTCTTGAATTAATAATATCTAATGATCAATTATTAGATTGTGTCACTGAACTGAGGAATTTGGGAGGAGTTAGTATTACAACTTCTGACTTAGGTATGATTTTCTATAAAGATTCTGTTGCATTTTCAAAGCTCGAAAGTGCTATTGAAATTTTTGGAGATAGAGATTGAAAATTTTGAATGGTAAAAAAGAGACTTATTCTTACTTAGACAAGATAAGGACATTTAATTCCGATAAAGTGACCTCAAGTGGAAATGGATATTTTTCGGAAGAATACAATTTAGACAACTATGTTAATAAGGTTATTGAATTGGCGAAAAGTGAGGGAGACGATTTTCTTGTATCCCTAAGCTCTAAAATAGATGATAAATCTTTTGGAGGAATACAAGTAAAAAAAAATATAATTGATGATTCTTTAAATCTAATTTCAGAAAAAGAAAAAAAAGTAATACAGTCAACTATAGATAGAGTAAAACTGTTTCAAGAAAAAACCTTAGATAAAAGTTGGTTTGATGAACAAAAGGGTTACGGAGAATATATTAAACCTGTTGATTCTGTAGGATGTTACATTCCTAGCGGATCCGCTCCATTAATTTCAACAATTATTATGACAGTAATCCCTGCTAAGATTGCAGGTGTAAAAAGAGTTGTTTTATGCTCACCAACAATTGGTAATGAACTCCCGAATAAATATCTTCTTGCTGCATCAAAGTTATGTGATGTTGATGAATTTTATACATATGGAGGTGCACAAGCTATAGCAGGTATGGCTTATGGAACAGAAACTATTCCAAAGGTTGATTTGATTTGTGGACCTGGTAATGTTTTTGTTATGGCTGCAAAAAAAGCAGTATATGGCGATGTTGGCGTAGATGGTATTTTTGGGCCTACTGAAACTCTAATTATTTGCGACAACACTGCTAATAAAGAGTTTGTTGTTTCTGATCTAATGGCTCAAGCAGAACATGATGTTTTAGCACTGCCGATGTTGATAACAGATGATCTAGATTTTGCAAATGAAATAAATGACCTTTACATAAATAAATTAGGAGATCTTTCTCGAAAAGAAATTATTTCTAAGTCAATGGATAGAGGTTTTATTTCTATATTGGATGGGACCGATGAAATGATTGAAGTTTGTAATAATATAGCAGCTGAACATACGACTATTGCTTCAGAAAAACTGATAGAAATATCAAAAAAAATTACATCGTCTGGTTCATTGTTTTTGGGGGAGATTTCTTCAGAAGTTTTAGCAGATTATGTTGCTGGGCCTAGCCATGTAATGCCAACCAATGGTTCTGCAAAATATTCTTCATCTCTTTCAACTAGAACTTTTACAAAAAGCATACCTGTGCTATCAATAAATAAGACTGAATTTGAAAAGATTTGTTCTGATGGAGAAATACTAGCTAGCTTAGAATCTTTAGATGCTCATAAAAATGCACTATCAGTCAGAAAAAATTTTTTTATTGGAGATTAAATAATGAGTATAAATGATTACTTAAGAAAAAAAATTAAGGAAACCCCAATTTATGATGGAGTAGAACCTTCAAACAAATTATCCGATGAATCCGGAATATCCTCCAACCAAATAATAAAATTAAATGCAAATGAGAATCCTTTTGGAGAAATTCTAAATCTTACTGAAGATTTGTCTTCAATAAATATTCACGAATATCCTGATCCAAATCAAAAAAAATTAAGACTTGCTCTTAGTGAATATACAGGAGCAAAATTTGAACAAATAGTAGCAAGTTCTGGAAGTGATGAATTGATTGATATTCTCATTAGATTGTTTTTAGACTCTGATGACAAATTAATTGATGCACAACCTACATTTGGGATGTATGAATTTCTTGCAAAAATCCAAGGAGCAGAAGTTGTTTCAGTCTCAAGAAATGCTGATTTTAGTATTGATCTAGAAGCAATATCTGCATGTTTGGATAAAAAAACAAAGTTGATTTTTATAGCTTCTCCTAATAATCCTACTGGAGATATTATTAAGATTAATGAATTGATTGAGCTCTTAAATAAAAAAATTATAGTGGTTGTCGATGAAACATATTTTGAATTCTGCGGAGAATCATATTTCAATCTGATAAATGATTATGAAAATTTAATTATAATAAGATCTTTCTCTAAATGGGCTGGATTGGCAGGATTAAGAATAGGATATGCTATTTCTAATCCAGAAATAATTAAACGAATAATTCAGATAAAACAACCTTACAACATTAATTCTGCTGCAGAACATGTTGCAATAAAAGCAATGAATAATAAGAAAAAATTATTTGAAAAAGTTAATATTCTTATGGAACAAAAAGATAAGATTTATAAATTTTTACTTAATAAAAATGAAATTAAAGTATATCCCTCTAAAGCAAATTTTGTACTCTGTGAATTGAAAAATATTAATGCAGATGAAATTTATGAAGGATTAGCAAAGAAAGGTATATTTGTCAGAAAATTTTCTAATAAGTTCTTAAGTAATGCATTAAGGATTTCAGCTGGAACTCCTGAGCAAACTCGTAAGTTATTACAAGAGCTTGAAAAACTAATTTAATGATATAAATAAAAATTATGATAAATGAAAGAAAATCTAAAAGTAATCGATCTACCGGAGAAACATCTATATCTATAGACATAAATTTAGATGGAAAAGGGATCTCTAATATAGAATCTCCTATAGGAATGCTTAATCATATGCTAGATCAAATTGCTAGGCATGGACTAATAGATATTAATGCTTCAATAAAAGGGGACTTGGAGACAGGTACTCACCATATTATTGAGGATACTGCTATTGTTTTAGGTATTTGCATTGATGAAGCATTAGGAGATCGTTCAGGGATACTAAGAATGGGAGATAAAACTTGTCTTCTTGACGAAGCACTATGTGCCGTTGCTTTAGATCTATCTGGAAGAGGATATGCTGTTAT
>Ga0315316_10003978_pt1 | contig 10758 bp, 12 predicted proteins | sample M160m3416metaG_FD_203702 | JGI IMG/M metagenome (GOLD analysis project Ga0315316, IMG submission 203702) | Ammonia-oxidizing marine archaeal communities from Monterey Bay, California, United States - M1 60m 3416 | ecosystem: Environmental > Aquatic > Marine > Intertidal zone | place: USA... | reverse complement strand
AGGCGGCGCCGACAGCCTAGCTTCAGCGGCCCGCAGGTAACGCCCCGGCCCAGCGACGCCCGGCGAGCACCGATCCGGACCGAAAAGGCCGCGTGTTTCGGGCCCGGACCGAACGTCCAGGGCTGGTACCTTCGATGACCCAACCAGAGGGAGTCATCGACGGACATGGGCAGACTCGAAGGTAAGAACACGCTGATCACGGGCGGCGGAACGGGGATCGGCCGTGGCATCACGGAGGTCTTCCTGCGCGAAGGCGCGAACGTCACGATCGCGGCGCGACGAGAGGACGTTTTGCAGGAGGCCGTCGACGAGCTGATCCAGGGCGGCGTCGACCGCGCGCGAATCCAGTCGACCCTCTGTGACGTGACCGACGAGGAACAAGTCGCGGGCGCCGTCGAGGCCGCCGCGAGAGGCGGCCGCCTGGACGTCCTCGTGAACAACGCCGGCTCGGGCATGCCCGGCGTTCTGATGAACCTCGATGCGGACGGCTGGCGTTTTTCCGCCGACATCAACATCGTGGGCCCCGCCCTCTGCATGAAGCACGCGGCACTACGCATGAAGGACGCGGGCGGCGGCAGCATCATCAACATCTCTTCGGTTTCTTCGACCCACTACCAACCCTGGCTGATCTCCTACAACACGACCAAGGCCGGCCAGGACATGCTCACGAAATCCGCCGCCGTCGAGCTCGCCCAACACAAGATCCGCGTGAACGCCGTCTCACCGGGCTTCGTCAAGGTCAACGAACACATGAAGGCCGTCGAGGAAGGCTATGCCCACATCACGCCCGCGCGGCGCCACGGTCGCCCCTCGGACATCGCCGAGGGCGTTCTCTATTTCGCCTCGGACGAGAGCGAATGGGTGACCGGCCAGGTGCTCGGCGTCGACGGGGGAGTCAGCGTCCCGATCATGCTCAGCATGGGACCCACGGCCCAGATGGTCTACCCCGAGGAGGCGATGCAGACCTTCGGAGTCGAGAATTACCGCAGCGAGCCCGCCCCCGGCGAGGGCAAGGGCGAAAAGGGGAAATGAGCATGGACGATTTTCTGTCCTGGCAGGTGGGCGATATCCGGATCACCCGCGTGCAGGAGTCCGAGGAGTCCGGCCTCGACTGGGTCCTGGACGACGCGACCCCGGACAACCTCCGAACCATCCCCTGGCTGAGCCCCCATTTCGTGGACGAGAAGGGCGAGGCCGCTTGGAGCATCCACGCCCTCGTGGTCGAGGTCGGGGAAAGACGGCTCCTGGTCGACACCTGTGTCGGCAACGACAAGAACCTCGCCGTGCCCTTCTGGAACCAGCTCCAGGGCACCTTCCTCGAAGACCTCGAACGTGCGGGCTTCCCCCCCGACACGATCGACACCGTGCTCTGCACCCACCTCCACGTCGACCACGTCGGCTGGAACACGATCCTCGTCGACGGCGCCTGGACGCCGACCTTCCCGAACGCACGCTACCTCGTCGCCCGGGACGAATGGGCGCATTGGGATGCCCAGGACGACGACTTCACGGGGGTCGTCTTTTCGGAATCCGTTCTGCCCGTCTGGGAGGCGGGCCTGGTCGACCTCGTCGATCAGGACCAGACGATCTGCGACGAGATCCGGCTCGAGCCGACGCCCGGCCATACCCCGGGCCACGTCTCGATCCGCCTCTCGAGCCAGGGCGAAGAGGCCGTCATCACCGGTGACATGACCCACCATCCCTGCCAGCTCGCTCGTCCCCAGTGGGGCTCCTCGGTCGATGCGGACTTCGATCAGGGCGTGCAAACCCGGCGCGCCTTCTACGAGCGCCACCTCGAGAGCGGCGCCCTCGTGATCGGCACCCATTTCGCCACGCCCACCGCGGGCCGCGTCGCGCGCGACGGCGACGCCTATCGTCTGGTGACCGAATGAACCCAAACACGGCCGACGGCGAAACCACACCCCACCCCCCGCGTCCGCGATGCAGCCGGTCGCCGCGCATCGCGAGAGGAGTCGAATCGTGAGTGAGACAATGCGCGCATTCCGCATGCTGAATTGGCTCGCCCCGCCCGAGCTGGTCGAGGTCCCCGTGCCCGAGCCGGGCCCGGGCCAGGTACGGCTCCGGGTGGCGGGCAACGGGCTCTGCCAAAGTGATCTGCATATGCCCGAGGTGCCCGCGGCGATGGAAGCGCTGATGGGCTGGCGCATGCCCTTCACCCTCGGCCACGAGGTCGGGGGCTGGATCGACCGGCTGGGCCCGGGCGTCGAGGGCTTCCGCGAGGGCCAGGCCGTCGCGCTGGTCTCGACGCGCTCTTGCGGGCGCTGTCTGGAGTGCGAGGTCGGCTTCGACAACGCCTGTGAGCTCAACCAACGCGGCCGAGGCTATGGCATGGACGGTGGCCTGGCCGACTACGTCGTCATCGAGAGCACGCGCCCGCTGATCCCGCTCGAAACCCTCGACCCCAAGCTCGCCGGCCCCCTCACCGACGCGGGTACGACCTCCTATCACGGCGTCCGGCGCGTCCAGGACAAGCTCGGCCCCGGCCGCACGGCGCTCGTGCTCGGCGCCGGGGGCCTCGGTGGGTTCGCCATCCAATATTTGAAGCTCTTGACCCAAGCCCGCGTGATCGTCACCGACGTCGCGAGCGACAAGCGCGCGCGCGCCCTCGAGCTCGGCGCCGACGAGTGCCTGGATGCCCGGCGCGAGGACCTGGATCAGGAGATCCTCAAGCTGACCGAGGGCCGCGGCTGTGACGCCGTGCTCGACTTCGTGGGCACCGACGCGACGATCGCCACCAGCCTGGCGGCACTCGCGAAGCTCGGCACCTACGCCGTGATCGGCGCCGGACAGGGACGCCTCAAGGCGCCTCTGATGGGGGCGATCTCGGGCAAGAACGCGACGATCCTCTCCTTCGTGGGCGGCACGGATGCCGATACCCGGGCCGCGATCGCCCTGGGCGACCAGGGCCTGCTGCGCAACGACGTCGAGCTCTTCGATCTGCCCCAGGCGCCCGAGGCCTTCGCTCGGCTCGCCGCCGGCGAGATGGTCGGTCGCGGCATTCTCGTCCCCTGAGCCCTGGCTCGTCCCCGGAGCCCTGGCTCGTCCCCTGAGCCCCAACTCGTCCCCTGAGCCCCAACTCGTCCCCCGCCCCCGGCTCGCCCCCTGAACCAGGAGATCCGCCATGGCCCCGCTTCCCGAAACCGGCGTCGTCGATGCCGACGGACACGTGCTCGAGGACGCCGACCTCTGGGACCGCTACCTCGAGCCCGCCTACCGAGACCGGCCGATCCGGATCGTGCAGGACGAAGCCGGCTGGGATGTGCTCGAGGTCGCGGGCCAGCGCTTCCCCTACATGGACCCGGGCCAGATCGCCATGATGGGAACGATGGGGGAGGCCCTCCCGATCCCCGGGCCCGACCGGCACTACGCCGAGGCCCGCCCCTTTGGCAGCGCCGTCGCGAGCGAGCGCATCGAGCGACTCGACGACGAGGGCCTCGACGCCGCCCTGCTCTATCCCACGATCGGACTCCAATGGGAGTGCGCCGTCCCCGACCCCGCGCTCAACGACGCCTACCTGCGCGCCTACAACCGCTGGCTCGCCGATTTCTGTCGCGACTCCGGCGGGCGCCTCGTGCCAATCGCCCATCTTTCGCTGTGGGATCCGGCGCTCGCCGCCCGGGAGCTCACCCGCGCCGTCGAGGACGGCTGTCGCGGCGCCTTCGTCGGCCCCTGGAACCCCGCCCGGGTCGCCCACGGCCACCCCGACCACGACCTCCTCTGGGCCACGGCCCAGGATCTCGACGTGCCGGTCGCGATCCATCCGACCTACGAGCGGCCGGGGATCACCCCGGTCTCCCGATTCGAGGGTCTGGACGGGCTCCTGATGGGCGAGCCCCGCAACATCTGGAACTCGATCGTCTTCGGCACCCAGGGCATCAAGCAGGCCTTCGCGACCTTCTTTGCCTTCGCCACCTTCGATCGCTTCCCGAAGCTCAAGATCGGGGTCGTCGAGTCCTCGGCAGGCTGGATCGGCGCCTTCCTGGACCGGCTCGACACGATGGCCGACACGCCGACGGGCCTGGCCACCGGCCTGCAGGGTCGCCCCAGTGATTATTTCGAACGCCAATGTTTCATCTCGGCAGACCCGGAGGAGCGCACGGCGCCGCTCATCGTCGAACACGTCGGTGAGCAGTGTTTTCTCTGGGCAACGGATTTCCCGCACGGCGACCACCCCGCCAATTGGAAGGAGCACCTGACGCGCTTCATCGAGCCCCTGGGCCCGAGCGCACGAACGGCCGTGCTCGGCGCCAACGTGCGTCGACTCTACGGGCTCGACTGAGTGCCGCCTGCCTGCTTCCATCCCGCCATCCACAGGAGTCGATATGAGCAACCGAGCCCTCGTCCTACAATCCCCCGGCCTGGAGGCCCTCGCCTTCGAGGACCGGGAAGTCCCCACGCCCGGTCCCGGCGAGGCCGTCGTCCGACTTCGGGCCAGCTGCCTCAACTATCACGACTTCGTCGTCCTCAAGGGCCTCCAACCGAGCGTCGAGTATCCCCGCGTGCCCCTCTCCGACGGGGCCGGTGAGGTCGTCGCCGTGGGAGAGGGCGTGACGCGCGTCGTCGCCGGCTCCCGGGTCTGCGCCAACTTCTACCGCGACTGGGTGGCCGGACCGCCCGAACCCCAGCACTGGGCATCGGTCTTCGGCGACGCGATCGACGGCTGCGCACAACAATATCTCCGGCTCCCAGCCGATGCGCTGGCCGTGACCCCATCCCACCTGAGTGACCTCGAAGCGGCGACGCTGCCCTGCGCAGGGGTGACGGCCTGGGCGTCCCTCGAACGTGCGGGACTGCGCTCCGGCGAGACCGTGCTCGTCCAGGGCACGGGAGGCGTCTCGATCTTCGGGCTCCAGCTTGCGAAGGCGCGCGGCTGTCGCGTCATCGTGACCTCCTCCTCCGAGGCCAAGCTGGAGCGGGCCAAGACGCTCGGCGCCGACGAGACCATTCACTATCTGGAGCGGCCCGACTGGGACGAAGCGGCGCGCGAGCTCACCGACGGGCGCGGCGTCGACCTCACGATCGACGTCGGTGGCGAGCAGACCCTCGGCCGCGCGATCTCGGCCGCCGCAACCGGTGGGCGCATCGCGATGGTCGGCATCCTGAGCGGCTTCGGCAACGCGGATTTCAACCCCGCCGCAACCTTCACGAAGCAGGTCTCTCTCTTCGGGATCGCCGTCGGCAGCCGAGCCGACTTCGACGCCATGAACCGCTCGATCGAGGCCAGCCAGCTCCACCCCGTGATCAGCGACGCCTTCTCCCTCTCCGACACGGCGCAGGCCTGCGGCTTGATGGAGTCGGGGGGGCATTTCGGGAAGATCGCGCTGACGATCTCCTGAACGACGGGTGTTACCCTCGCGCACACATCTTTCAGCGCGATTCGCGATCCTCGCGACACGGGTCGCGATTGCTCGAACCCGGGAGGCCCCCGTTTGATCGTCCACGTCGACACGGACTCGTCCATTACGCTCGAAGAACCGGATACCTTCACGGCCTTCTCCATCCGCGCCCCAGGACTCGACGTCGAAGAAATCGTCGCGGCCCTCGGAGACGACGGGAAGGCGGGAGAAGGCGATCACGTCTGGATCGGAATCTCCCGGCTACACGCGCTCGGCGGTCGATACGGGGCTCCGGACTGGCGCGGGGGCTGCGACAAGATGATCGCCTACGCAGCGAGCCAGGGCTGGGTCGACGAGGCGCATCAGCGCGTGCGGGCGCATATCGAACGCTAGTCCACACACGGTCCCGCTCAGAAGATCTCGTGCTCCCGGGTCAGAAAGACGTGACAGCGCGGCAGATCGAGAAATTTCATCTCGTCCTCGATCAACGTCCGCGCGCCCTCGGTCGCGGTCTCGCCGCCGTCTCCGCCAACGGCCGCCAGGTCGTCGAACCACACTTCCGTAATCCCATCGAAGGCCGGCGCCGCGCGCCGGGAGGAGCGTACGAGTTCACTCTCCTCGTCGGGCAGAGAATGGCTCTGGACATAACGCTTCATCGCGGGGATCTGCTCCCTCACCTTCCTGACCAGGGGGCCATGTACAGCGAGCCAGCGCTCTTGAAACTCCTCCCGGGTCATCTCGGGCTTGCGTCGGCAACAGAAGACGAGTTTGATCACGGAGACTCCTTCTTTGCTAGGCGTAGATGGCGGACCCGCCGTCGACGTGCACGGTCTGGCCCGTCATGAACCCGGAATCGGGACCCGCCAGGAAGACGGCGACCCGACCAATATCCTGCTCGCAGTCCCCGAAGCGCCGGAGCGGAACGCTCTCGAGACTCGCCGCGGCCAGCTCCGGATTCTCCGCACGAAAGCGCTCCGTCCCTTCGGTCGACGCGGTCGGGCAGAGCACGTTCACATGGATCCCGTCGGGTCCCCACTCTTTCGCAGCCACGCCGCTCATCGATCGGAGCGCCTCCTTGGCCGCGCCATAGATCATGAAGCCCGGATGACGTCCGGTCCCCGCGATCGAGCAGAGGTTGATGATCCGGCCCGACCCGCTCGCCGCGAGATGGGGATGGCAGGCCTGCATGAACCAGAAGCTGCCCCAGACCTCTACGCCGAGCTGGAGCTCGACCTGGTCGTCCGTGTGTTCGAGAAAGGTCCGGAAAGCCGTGTCGGGCCGCGCCCCCGTCGCGCAGTTGACCAGGATGTCGACCCCGCCGTACGCCTCGACCGCGCGCGCCACCGTCGACTCGACGTCTGCTTTCTTCGTCACATCGCACTCGATCCAGCTCGCCTCGAGGCCGAGACCACGGATCTCCGCCTCGGTCGCAGGCCCGGTCTCGCGGTTGATCTCGGCCATCACGACCGAGGCCCCCTCCTTTGCGAAGGCGAGTGAGATCCCGCGCCCGACACCCCGTGCGCCGCCCGTCACGATGGCGACCTTCCCGTCCAACAAACCCATCTGCGTCCTCCACTCTTGCTGAGTTCAACCCAGCTTCGCGATCACCTGATCCCGGAAGCGCGCGAGCTCGTCGGGCAGCGCCCCGTCGAGTTCGCCCTTGGGCGGCAGCACCACGACGCGCTCCGCACCCAGCTCCGCACAGAACTCTGCCGTCTCGAGCGCCGTTTTGGCGTCGCTCGTACTCGTGAGGGTGAGCTTCACGGCCTCCATCCCACGCCCCGCCTGCTCCGCAGACTCGAGCACGATCGGCCAAAGCCGCTCGAGTTCCTCGCGGTCGGGACCGCGCGTCGACCAATGAGGATAGAACTCGTCGCCGTAGCGGCCCGCGCGGCGCGCCGCGGCCTCGCTATGTCCCCCAATCATCAAAGGCACGCCCCCCGGCTGAACGGGCTTCGGACTGCTCACCACGCCTTCGAAATCGAAATAATCACCCTTGAAGGACGAGACCCCGGGCGCCCACAGCGCCTTCATCACCTCGATCCACTCGTTCGCGCGGCGCCCCCGGTCATGGAAATCCTGTGCCAGATCCTTGACCTCTTCCTTGACCCAGCCCACACCGACGCCGAGCGTCACGCGCCCGGCCGAATATTGGTCGAGGCTCGCGACCTCCTTCGCCAGGATCATCGGATGGCGCTGGGGCAGGATCAGCATCGAGGTGCCGATCCGGATCCGCTCGGTCTGCGCCGCGATCAGCATCATCAGGATCAGCGGGTCGGGCATATTCGAGTCCGGGGGGAGCGGCGTCTTCCCCGTCGTCTTGTAGGGATAACGAGAGTCGTACTCGACGTGCATCACCGTGTGGTCGATCGTCCAAATCGACTCGAAGCCCATCGACTCGACCAGCTGCGAATAGCGGATGACGAAGTCGGGGTCCCCGATCGGCCCCATCTGGGGCGGCGGGATGCGGATTCCGAATTTCATGGCTCTTCTCTCTGTCTGTGGGTCACCCCAGGATGGTTCAGAACTTCGCGAGTCGCTCGACCGTGTCCTGGATCTCCGGGAATTCCCGGTCGAGCTCCGCCTCGAGCGCCGCGTCGATTCCCCGCTCCTCCTGGGCCAACCCGTAGAGCACCTTCATCGCGCCCACCGCGGCCCGCGAGTTCGCGGCAATCGCCGCCGCGCACTCCGCAACCCGCGCGTCCAGGGCCTCGCGGTCCTCGACCGCCTCGTTCACCAGGCCCAGGACGACGGCCTCTTCGCCTCGAAAGGTCCGCCCCGTAAACGAGAGCTCCTTGGCGCGCCGGACCCCGACCGCCTGAGCGAGGGTCTGGCTCATCCCCCAGGTCGGCCGCAGGCCGAATTTCGTGTGGGTGTCGCCGAATTTCGCGTCACGGGTCGCAAAGATGAAATCACAATGAAGCGCGATCTCGAGCGCGCCCGTGAAACATGCGCCGTGAACCTTGGCGATCACGGGCACGGCGGCGGCGCGTATGGCGACCCGCACTTCCCGCGCCGGCGCGTCGAAGACGTCTCCGATCTTACCCGCCGCCGGGTCGATGCCCTGGAGCACCTTCAGGTCTACGCCCGCCGAGAAGGCGCGCCCCGCGCCTTCGAGCACGATCACCGACACGTCCTCCCGCGCGCTCGCCTGATCGATCAGCGAGGCCAGCCCGGAGAGCATCTCGGGTCGCAGCGCGTTCAGCGCCTCGGGCCGGTTCAGTCGCAGGCTGAACACGTGATCGGCGAGCTCGACTTCGAGCCATTCTGTCGGCGACGGGGGAACGTTCGTCATGGCGCTTCGGTAGCAAAACCGCCACGGGCCGTCATTCGCGCGGTGCGGCCGCCCCGCGCTTTCGTGCGGCCGCCTTCTCTCGCCCGCGGCGTTGGCGCTCAAGGATCGTCTCCGCCGCGCGCCGACGGCCCGCGAGCCGACTCGCGTGCCCCTTCTCCCGGGCCGCGCTCGCGCGCTTGCCCAGCGCCTCGACCGCGGCCTCGGCCGTCTTCGACGGCAGCCGAATCGGTCCGACCTCCACCCCTTCCTCCAGCCGCGGCATGCTCTTGCGAAGTCCCGGCGTATTGGTCGGCCCGGGCACGAAGGACAGGACATCGACCTCATGCTCGCGGAACTCGTACCAGAGGCTCTCGCCGAGCGACAGGTTGAAGGCCTTCGTCGCGGCATAGTTGGCGTAGCCCGGTGAGCCCTGGAGCGCCGTTCCCGAAGCGATCAGCACGAGCCCGCCTCGCCGGCGCTCGGCCATCGCCCCTCCCAAGCGATGCGCCAACGTGAGCGCCGCTTGACAGTTCACGTCCACCGCCCGGTGCAGGTCCTCGAGAGACTCGGAGAGAAAGGGCCCCTCCAGGCCGATCGCCGCGTTGCAGACGACCAACCCGACCTCGCTCCCGCTGGCGTCGATCGCGCCCTCGAGTTCGGGCCAGAAGTCGCGCCGGGACAGGTCGCAGACGACGGGCCAGGCCTCGACCCCGAAGGCCGCCTGAACCTGCTTCGCCGCGGCCACCAGGGGCTCGGCTTGGACATCGAGCATCAGGACCGACAGTCCTCGCGACGCCAGGGCGTCCGCAAAAGCCCGCCCGATTCCCTGCGCGGCGCCGGTCACGAGCGCCGCGGGCCCGTAGCGCGCGCGAAAGGCGCGGAGCTTCGGCGTGTCGCGGCGGCGGCTCACTCGCCCAGTCGTCCTTCGGCGCGATCGATGAGCTCCATTGCAGAGCGCTCGAGCACGACTCCGCCATCGACGGGTAGGATCCGTGCCGTGATGTAGTCGCTTGCCGAAGAGCAGAGAAAGAGCGCGGCGAGCGCGATGTCTCGGGGCGCACCCAGGCGGCCACGGGGCGTCCAGGCCGAGAGCTTCTCGCCGATGCCCGGGTTCCGGGCGAGCAGGTTCTGCTTCATGTTTTCCGTGGTGACCGCCCCCACACGGATCGCGTTCACGCGGACCTCGGGCGCGTACTCCATGGCCATCATGCGGGTCATTTGCTCGAGTGCGGCCTTCGCTCCTCCGTAGGGGATCGATCCGATGTTGGCCGCGCGCGAATAGCCCGAGGAGATATTGAGAACGGCGCCGCCGCGGGTCTTCAGCTGGGGCGCGGCGGCCCGTGTCACATAGAAGGGCGCACGAAAATTCAGGCCCAACGCCGCCTCGAAATGCGCCTCCGCGGCGTATTTCGTCGGCACGTGACCGCCGCCGCCCGCATTATTGACCACGACGTCGACGCCGCCGAAGCGATCGACGGCCGCCTGGACCAGCGCCTCCGCCGCCGCGGGCTCGGTCAGGTCACAGGCATAGGCGAGCCCCTCGCTGCCCAGCGCCTCGGCCCGCGCAACCGTCGCCTCGATTTCCTCGCGGGTGCGCGCCGCGCAGACCACCCGCGCGCCGACCTCGGCAAAGCTCTTGGCGATCTCGGCGCCGATCCCTCGGCCCGCGCCGGTAACGATGGCAACCTGGCCGTCGAGTCGAAACGCGTCGAGGATCCCCGGGTCGCTCATGAGGACCCCGGGTCGCCCCAGCCGAAGCGCTCGAAGAGCCCGCCGAGTTCTTGATGGATCGCGTCCGCTTCGAGGCCGTACTCCTCGAGGCTGTACTCGTGTTTGGCGTCGTGCTTGCGCTCTCGCTTGCCCTCTCCCGCCAGCACCTCGCGGTACTCATCACTCATGGGAAGGTCCAGGTCCTGGTAGAGCCGCTCGATCGTGGCCGCCGGGTCCGAGGTCAGGTCCCGATAGTCGACGATGGCCCCCTTCGTCGCCGGGTGCGCGTCGAGCGCTTCGATCGGATGCAGGTAGGTATGCCAGGACTGGTCGGCGAGGATCTTGAGCGTCTGGGCCTGCATCTGCTCGTCCCAGCCGAGCTGCTTCCACCCCGCGCGCATGATCGACAGCAGGCTC
>Ga0315316_10003977_pt1 | contig 10761 bp, 10 predicted proteins | sample M160m3416metaG_FD_203702 | JGI IMG/M metagenome (GOLD analysis project Ga0315316, IMG submission 203702) | Ammonia-oxidizing marine archaeal communities from Monterey Bay, California, United States - M1 60m 3416 | ecosystem: Environmental > Aquatic > Marine > Intertidal zone | place: USA... | reverse complement strand
AATCGCACCTTCAATTGAAACAGTTCCTGCTAATGCAATTGATTCTAATGATGCAATTAAAATTACAGCAATAACATCTTCAACAATCAATATACCTAAAACCAAAATAGAAGATTCTTTTTTGATCTTCCCTGTTTCTTCTAAAACCTTTACAATTATTGCAGTACTACTAATAGATAATGCAGCAGATATGAATAATGCATCCATAAATCCTAGTCCAAGCAAAGTAGATGCATAAAATACTACAATTAAAGTAAGAAATAGACCAAGTGATCCTACCAAAATTGCAACTTTACCAATAGAACGTATTTTTGCAAATGGAAATTCTATACCAATTACAAATAAAAGCAAGATAACACCAATCTCAGCAAAAACATTGAGTGCTGCAATATCTGAAAGTATTCCTACTGCGCCACCTGACTCTACATTTCCACTTTCAGGAAGAAATGAAGTCCAGAGAGGAGACAACGGTCCAATCAGCATTCCAGCAAATAGATATCCAATTATTAGTGGTTGCCTTATCTTAAAGAATGCAAGAGTGACAATTCCTGCAAGAATCATTATCACAGCTAGATCAGTAACAAAAGTGTCATGCGGCATTTGTAAAGGATTAATCTTGTCAACTAAACTCCAAATTCCCCCTTCTATGGAGCTTTGACCATCTCCAGTAGCCAACTGAAGGAAAATGTTTTGCATCTATGTATAGTGTGATACTTAATTTAAAACGATTTTCAGGATACGGCTTTATTTTGATAAATTTTTCACTATAATGTCTGGGATGATGATCAGAGTGTCTGATTTATGAAGAAATAAGCTCTGGGGTATCTGACCAGAAATGGTTATTTCACTAGAACCTGTGTTATATATGGTACGGTACTATACGGTATACATGATACAATGTGAATACTGTAACAGAGGTTTTATTGAAAGCCAAAATGGATTAGCTGAGAAGACATTTCATCAGTTATTACATGACCCAGAGATTATCAACAAGTAATCTCTACGTTTTTCTTTTTTCATACTGCACTTTTTAAACCAGCAATGTAACTTCAGAATATAATGGTAGATAAAAAGAAGAGGACAAAAAAACAATCCACCAAAACAAAAAGAGATCCAAGTCCGTCACAAGTATACAACAAAGTAAACGCAGTTTCAGAATCAACAAAAACATTATCGAAGGAGATTAAAGGAATGGCTAAGATATTCAAAGATAATCAAAAGATTTTGGTATCAATGAGCGATATGATGAAATCAATAAGTTTAGCAATGATGCAAATACAAAAGCAAGCAAAACAAATCAACATAATTGAAGAAGATACAGATAGATTATTCACAGGATTAAATCAAGTGAGTGTTCATGAAAAATTCATTGTAAAATTAAATAAGCAAACAGAGCAATTAGATCAAAAAATTGTAAAAATAGATGAGAAACAAGACTCCATACCAAAAAGTAATGAAATTATGAAGACAATTTCAGAAAGTAAGGAATCCATACGAAATAATTCAAAAATGATTATGAAAATTGCAAACAGAATAGATCAAGTAAAAGACAAAATTGATAATGAACCAAAAATTGGAAGTGATGTTACATCACAGATCGAGGAACTTAGAGAGAGTATAAAATCAATCACCAACAGAACAGGCGATATTGGAAAAGATATGTCCAATTTAAAAAATGAAATTGGAGGATTTGTTTCTAACCCAAAAATTTCCTCTCTAATAGGAGATGGTATGAAGACATTCAAATCAGAAATTGAAGAGAAGATATCAAATATTTCAAATATGATTAATCGTTCAGATCAAATTGCGTCTGAATTTCATCATAAAACAGACAGAGTTATGCAGGAATTACAAGGCATGAAAGGAGTCACAAACAAAGCCTCAAATGATAGTTCTAAAGAAGTTATGGCAATTCTGAAACTAAACGAATATCAATCAAGTATCAGAATGCAGGCAGAATCAAAGTATGGAGATATTAAAGATGTAGAAAAAATGACTACACAAACAACTGAACTTGTTAATTTATTCGATAAACTCTCAATTGAAACAGAAGATAAAATTCCACTTCCACATGAAGTTAGGCAATGGGCAGTGGGAAAGATTTTTGATTGTGCAGATAAATGGGAATTACGATTTTCAGAAGTGTTTGGAATATTAATAGATAATTTGGGAAGAGAACTACTAAAAGAAGCAATACGAATTCCTCAGGTTAGAGATATTTTTGGAATTCGTGCAGTGGATGAGATTAGAAACGAATTAAATATTTCTTAGACATCCTGTGAGACATCATATTCATTCATTTTTTGTTTCTTTTTATTTAGTATTGCAAATATTCCCAAAATTGCCGCAATCCAAATACAACTGAAAATTATATTCGAAAAACTGACATACATGTAAGGTATAGCATCTGAAATATTTTCTTGTATAAGTACAGCACGACTGTTAATATCCAACATACCAGTATGATATGCAGCGCTATCAGTGGGTACTGCAGAGATTTTTTCTGCACTTATCAACATTGTATCAAGATCAGATTGAATTCTTACAAAATTTGTAGAGTCAGTTGGGAATATCCAAACAGGGTTTCCAGTTGCAGGGAGATTTGCTTTAATTGAATTGATATCGTTAATTATTGATTGAGGATTAGATGTTGCTACAATCCTATCTAAGAAACCAACCGATTGATCAAGAGGATATATGTCACTTGCATAGCCGGTGTATGACGCATAACCACCAATTGCAATTATTGCAAAGATACCGACGAGTGCAAGTTTATAGAAATTATTAGCCATTTTTTCTTCCTTTGTGATTTTATGCTTTCTAGTTTGTGGTCTTTTATATCTTGTATGAGAGAAACTTAGCCATGAAATGTAAAAGAAGCCAACAGCCTGTAATGCAATTATAGGCACGAATATAGGATTATTAGAAAATATTGCGATGAATATTCCAAGGATGCCATATACAGCAAAGAACATTTCCAATAAAGTGGTCTTTGAGAAAGGCAAGTTGTATGCCTTACCTCTCCAATCATCATCATTTGTAACAATTCCATACTTTGGAGTTCGAAGAAATTCATTCTTTTTTCCAAATACTCCATCAAATACAGCTACAGTGTTATTTACAGACATTCCAATCGAATAAACAAGAAGATACGGTAATGCCTTTGCATGTCCTTTCCAATTATTTTTGTACATTTTATGAATGACAAGAAGATATGCACCTGGACCCATAGCAAGATAGGTTGCTAAAGTTAATGCAGGTAAAAAGCTAACAATGTAAAGATTAACTTCAGATGCAAGAAGTATGGGAAGTGTGATGAATTGTATTAACATTAACGGGAAAACTATATGTCGTGTAAGTTGAATGAAAGCCTGTAGTTTTGCATCAAACGCTATTTTTCTTTTAAGTAATATATCTCCAAGTAGTTTCACGGCACATTGGATAGAACCTTTAGCCCAACGAAATTGTTGTCTTTTTGCACCATTCATTTGCACTGGAAGTTCTGCATCAACTACAATATCAGGTAAGAATAAACATTTCCAACCTTTCATTTGTGCTCTATAACTAAGGTCTAGATCCTCTACAAGTGTTGCAGTATGCCAACCACCTGCATCATCAATACATTCTTTTCTCCAGATACCTGCAGTTCCATTAAAATTCATGAATAGTTTAGAATTACTTTTTGCCTTTTGCTCTACCAAAAAATGAAAATCTAAGTTTAATGCCTGAGCTTGTGTAAGAGCAGAATAATTTTCATTTATGTGACCCCATCTACATTGAACAAGACCAATATTTGATTTTGTAAAGTGAGGCATTGCTTTTTTCAGATACCAAGTAGGTGGGATAAAATCTGCATCAAATATTGCAACAAATTCACTTGTAGTGGATTTCATTGCATGTTTTAAAGCACCAGCCTTGTATCCGGTTCTTGTTCCCCTACGAACATGTTCAATATCAAATCCTAAACTCTGGTATTTTTTTACAGTATTTGACATTGTTCCAACAGTGTCATCATCTGAATCATCTAATACCATAATTCGCATCTTATCTTTAGGATAATCTTGTTGACATACTGCATCAACCAGTCTTGTTGCAACATATTTTTCATTATAGATTGGTAATTGAATGGTAATGGTTGGTTCACCTACTTCAATTATGGAATTGATGTCTTTTCGACGACTAGATAAAAAAGCCAGATAATAGAAATTACAAGTATAGCCAATAATTAGAATTGCACAAAATATGAAGATTTGAAATACGAATTGAGTGAATGGGTTACCTTCCAATGTCTACCACTTTGAAACTTGTATCGGTGCTATATATCTGAAATCAGAAAAATTACTTTTGTTCAAAGATTTTGATGGCTTTTGGAGGACAAACACCTTCACATGCAAGACAAAAAATACAATCAGGTTCTTTTGACATTAATGGTTTCTTGTCAGATGCAGGATTTCCAGAAAATTCTGCAAATTCATAAACTCCTACGGGACATGCATCAATACAAGCACCATCTGCAACACAAATATCAAAATCAACTGATACAAACTCTCCCCATACCCCCATAATTCCATTTTCAGTTCCAACTCGACCCCATGTTTTAATCTCATGGCCAGTTTCTGCTTCAAACGATGGAGATTGTTTCATTTTAGATTTATACTCAACATCGATTGGTCCAGGCTTTGCACCATCCGGTACTTCCATATTCGCTTCATCGATTTCTTCAATTTCTTCTTCAGCTGCGGCTTTTGGTTTTGGTTTTGCATTAAGAACAATCATTGCAAGTGGAGTTAGCTCTTCTAAACGTTTGACTGATTCTTTTTCAGAAATCTTTTCAAGTTTAATTAATGCAGCGCGAAATTTTTCTTCTAGTATTGTATTACGCAAAATAGTATCAGTAACCATCTTTGCAAAATGATCAGCCTTCTTTCTATAATCTTTTAACCAATGTGGATCACCGAATTTATCAATTGGCCAAATTTGATAAATTATATCAACAACTTCACCAGTTACAATTTCTACTGTAACATGTAAGTCAACTTTTTCATAATTCTTATTATATTGATCAGACATATTTTCTTCAGTCCAATTGTATGTAGCAAATATTCTATCAGCGTAAATTTCCATTTCAAATGCTTTTTTCAAACCATCATGAATAGATTTGATTTCAAGAGGATCATCTAATTTGAAAGGTAACCTATACAATCCCAGTTTAAATCCGTGTAATGGATAAACTCCTCTTTTTGCAGTTGGAGATTCCATTGTGTAAACTCGATCTTTGAGTAAGAGTGACATTTACTTTAATACGCTTTCAATTAGTTAAAAACCTTATCGAGATAATTATGGAAAAGTTTGTCAACAATATGAGAATTATTCATTAATGAGGTACCATCATTTTTAAATGTGCGATAATGTGAAGAGACTGCTTGAAACTAAACAAAGTTGCAATCGTAAGTAAATTTGGCTCTAAAATTTCCGAAGATGCTGCAGAAATGATTTCAAAAAAACTAATTGGGAAAAAAATTAAAGTCTATACAATTGCACCAATTGACGTCTCAGGAGCTGAAAAAGTTGAATCGCTTGAAGAATTATCTAAAATAAAATTAGATTTAGCAGTTACTTTAGGTGGAGATGGAACAACACTAAGGACATTTAGAAATCTACGAAATGAAACGCCAATTTTAACAATAAATGTTGGAGGAAATAGAGGAATTCTTTCAGAGATTACATTAGACGATTTTGATGATGCAGTTACTGCAATGATAAAAGATCAGATTTGGTTAGACAAAAGAACAAGAGTTGTTGCATCATGTAATGGAGAAGAATTTTCACCAGCATTAAACGAAATTTATGTTAATCGTAAAAATTTGACAAAAACTGCAGAGTTTGAGATTAAATTTCAAAATGATACAGTAAAACAAAAGATGGATGGAGTGATAATTTCGACACCAAGCGGTTCAACGGGGCATTCTTTTTCAATTGGTGGCCCATTACTTCATGAAAGTTTAGACGTATTGATAATAACTCCAGTTGCACCAGTACATAGATTACCATCAATTGTTGTTCCTGATGAAAAAATTGAGATAAATTGTTCACATGATTGTAATATAGTAATGGATGCACAAATGATCAAATCATCAGAAGTTGACCAAAAAATTACCATTAAAAAATTTAAAAATCAGGCAGTTTTTGTTCGATTAAAGAAAAAAGGTCTAAGACAAATGAATAAACTTGGTTTTTAGAGTTTTAGATGCCACAGCATTTTATGCAGGAATACCATTTGTTTCTAATGATTTTTTTATGACAACTAGTATTGTGTATGAAGAAATAAAGCATATCAAAACAAAACAAGGTGCTCTTGAAATGTTGCAACAAACAAATAGACTTCAGATAAGAGATCCTAGTGAAGAAAATATAAGTATTGTAACAGATACTTCAATTAGAACAGGAGATAATTCAACAATCTCCAAACAAGATATATCAATCATTGCATTAGCATTAGAAAATAATATTGAATTAATTACAGATGATTTTGCAGTTACAAATGTTGCAAAACAACTGAAAATTAAAACATCGTCACTTATGACTCAAGGAATTAAGATAGTTGGAAAATGGATTAGTTATTGTTCAATATGTGGAAAAGAATTTTTAAAAGAAAAAGAATGCCCCATATGTGGAAGTAAATTAAATAGAAAACTAATTAAAAAATCAATTAACTAAGACCAAGTATTTTTTGTACCGGTTTCCAACTTTTACGCACAGATGATGGGAGAGGTTTTTTTGCTGAAACCAATTTTTTGACAAAATTTACACTTTTTTTATCTGAAGGATAACCACTTCCAAATTGATAATTTTTGTTTAAACGTGCAATTGAACGATCTCTTGAAACTTTAGCAATTATTGAAGCAGCAGAGACTACAACAAATCTAGAATCTGCATAATGGTATGATCTTACTTTAGATTTATTGGATAAATCAGATATTTCACGACCGAATCTAGCAGCGTTTACATCACAAGAGTCTACATATGATATTTCAGACTTGAGATGTATTATGACATCAGCCATTTTTTTTGCTTCTAAATGATTCAAGTTATGTCCAGAAACGTATTTGTCTATAGTTTTTGGAGGAATTCGAATTACATGGTAATCGTCTACAAGTTTTATAATTTCTTTATACAATAATTCACGCTTTTTAGGGCTAAGTTTTTTTGAATCACGAACACCAAGTTTACGAAGTTTAGTGATATTTTTTTTCTCAATACTAATTCCAGCAATAACCATAGGTCCAATCATAGATCCTCTGCCAGCATCATCCACACCACAAATTTTCATGAATTTTGATTTGTATAGACGTATTAGAATATAGGGGATTTAATTTCATAGACGACAAGAATGAATGAAGAAATCATTGAAATCACAGAAGGAAGTACAAAATTATTTGTTCCAAAAGGATCCATGACAGAGAAAGTCCCACCAAAAGAACCCGCTTTCTTTAACCCTCGGGCAAGTTTGAGTAGAGATTTATCGATAATTGCATGTTCGGCATTTTGGAAGGATTATAAATTTCCAAAAATTTTCTTTGATGGATTATCAGGATTAGGTGCAAGAGGATTGAGAGTTGCAAATGAGATAAAAGAAGTTGAGAAAGTTATTGTTAATGATGTTAATCCTAGTGCTCTTGAAATTGCGCTAAAATCAGCAAAAATAAACAATTTAGAAAATTTTGAAATTTCTGAAAATGAAACATGTAGATTTCTTAGTTCACATTCAAGAATGAATGAACGTGCATCAATTGTAGATATAGATCCATTTGGATCACCATCAAAATACATTGATTGTGCTATAAGAGCAACTATGCACAGCGGCATGTTAGCACTTACTGCAACTGATCTCCAAGTTTTACATGGATTATTCAATAAAGCTGCCAAAAGGAGATACTATGGAACACCAATTAAAACTCAATTTAGTAATGAAATTGCAATTAGACTAATTTTAGGATGTGTAAGTTTTGTTTCTGGAAGGTTAGATATTTCATTCCAACCCCTGTTTGTTGATCATGACATGCATTACTATAGAACATACATGAAAATTTTGAATACGCCTGAAAAAGGGGAAATAATTGGTTACATAATTTTTTGTAGAAATTGTAAAGACCGTTATACACAAACTATTAGACAAAATGAATGTAGAAAATGTGGTCAAAAAACCGAAATAGCAGGTCCACTATGGATAGGGAAATTATTTGATAAGGAATTTGTACAAAAAATGAAAGATGTGAAAAATCATCTCATAGTAAGTAAAAGATGTGAAAGAATCATTGAAAGATCAGAAGCAGAAGCAGAACTTCCAGCAACATATTATACATTAGATGAAATTGCATCAATGATAAAATCAGCACCGTTGAAATTGAGTGATGCGATTGAAAAACTTAGGTTGCAAGGATACAAAGCATCAATGACGTCATTAAATCCAGGCGGGTTCAGAACAAATTGTGAAATTGATAAGATTACTCAGATTTTTCAGGATTAAGGTATCCCATACAAATACAGTATAATTCACTACTAGATTTTCTACTTGCTTTTGGTTTTAATAATTTAGTTTTGATAAATTTTTTTCGGATAAACTCATAAAACTCAGCCGAATATTCACCATCGAATACCTTAAACAATGCATTTCCCTTATCAGCCAATGTTTTTTCCATCAATTTTTCTGCAGTATAATTAAGAGATATTTGTATAGCATGATCAACAGACCAATTTCCAGATACATTTGGGGATAAATCACAAATTACAGAATCCACTTTTTTATTGAAAAAGGACATGATTTGTTCTAGTATATCTGGATCTTCAATATCACCTCGAAGTATTTCAACACCTGGAAGCTCTTCAACAAATGATAAATCAATTCCTAGAACTTTACCTTGATTGCCTGCAACTTGATGTGCAACTTGCGACCATCCACCAGGTGCACATCCTAAATCTAAAACATATGAACCAGGACCAATAATACGATATGATTTATTGATCTCTTTTAATTTGTAAGAAGCTCGACTACGATAACCTTGTTCGTGAGCAAGTCGTCTATAATGATCTTTTTTTGCATCTATTAGTTTCATTTCTTTTTCTTGGAGAATTCAACTGCAACCCAATCTTCAATTAATTGACAATGAAGAGGGCTAGGTTCAGGATATGCATTTTCAAAGTCACATTTTTGTTCTACAGGACATGTCAAACATGGGGAATCCATTAAAGATTCTAATTTAATTGGAGCTTGTTCAATGATTAATTTGTAAGTCCATCTACCTTTCTGTAGTATTTTTTCACGAGAAATTAAACCACGTCTTTCTAATCTAAGTGCAAGTCTAGAACCATCTCTACTGTTAAGTTTTAATTTTTTCCATAAATCACTTTGTAACATACCTTTATCTTCAAAGTCTGCAATTATCTCACAAACCTTATTTGTGAGTTTATCCATATCCATTTTTTCAATTTGAAAGTTTCGTATTTGCTCATCAGAGAATTGTTCCTCTAAATCATCCTCAGGAGTTCTCTCAGCTGCCTCTTTTGCAGCTTTTGCTTCAGCCTCTTCTTTTTCTTTTGCAGCTTTTGCATCTTTCTTTGCTTGTGCTATTTCTGCTTTAGTAGGTTTTTTTGGTTTTTCGACTTTTTGTTTAGCAACTTTCTTTTTTGATTTTTCGACTTTTTGTTTAGCAACTTTCTTTTTTGATTTTTCGACTTTTTGTTTAGCAACTTTCTTTTTTGGTTTTTCGACTTTTTGTTTAGCAACTTTCTTTTTTGATTTTTCTACTTTTTGTTTAGCAACTTTCTTTTTTGGTTTTTCGACTTTTTGTTTAGCAACTTTCTTTTTTGATTTTTCTACTTTTTGTTTAGCAACTTTCTTTTTTGATTTTTTCTGACTTTCTAATTGTGCTCTTAATTCTGCTAACTCTTTTTTAATTTGATTTGCTGTTTCAGGATCAATTTCTTTTTTTACCATTTAATTTTTCACCTATAACCTATTTCACACGTAATGTTTCCGTCATACTGATATTTTCAGAGTATTTTTGATTAAATATTTCAATATGAATTTCATAAGTTCCAGATTTTGATATTGATTCAGAAAAAATTTCGCCCACCGGTAATGTATTATTATTTTCTAGGAAACATTGTTTCAAATATCCACTTTGGGTTAAAACTTGTTTTTCTGAGGTTGAGATATCATAAATTGTGATATAAAGATCACCACAATTAAAATCTAAATTTGATAAATTTATGCTAAATTCAAGGTTAGAATTTTGTGTAATTTCAGTATCAAATCCAACTAATTTTATTTCACTTTTTGAACTAGAAACGTACCCTTCATCACCAAACTGTAAGAAATTTAACTCTCGATCTGAACTACCAAGTGTTTCAGCCATCACAGCAGTTCCTAAAGATACAGAGAGAACTATAGGAAGGATGTAGACTACAAAGGCAGATGCTTTAACCAAGATGTTTCAAGTTCAATTCTCACGTATATCAAATTTGTCATATTTTTTCATCCCAATTATGTTTATTTTAGGAACAGATTTTTAGAAATTATGAGAAAAAAGGATTGTAAAGATGGACATTGTGAAGTCAGCATTCCAGACTTGAGCATAGAAGATAATATAGAGAAAAAAGTGGACAAAAAGGATTCGTCAAAACGTCTAAGATAATTTGGTCATTTGAGTTAAATTCTAGAAAACGATAATTTTTTTGTGCGATTAAGGAAGTTTAGAGCTC
>Ga0315316_10003976_pt1 | contig 10762 bp, 11 predicted proteins | sample M160m3416metaG_FD_203702 | JGI IMG/M metagenome (GOLD analysis project Ga0315316, IMG submission 203702) | Ammonia-oxidizing marine archaeal communities from Monterey Bay, California, United States - M1 60m 3416 | ecosystem: Environmental > Aquatic > Marine > Intertidal zone | place: USA... | reverse complement strand
ACTACCGCAAGAAATATTAACGGTGTCGCATTTGATGGTTCTGCGAACATAACAGTAACGGCAGCAGGATCGACATTATCGGATACTGTTACGGTAGCTAAAGGTGGAGCGGGTCAAACCAGCTATACAAATGGTCAATTACTAATTGGTAACACCACTGGTAACACTTTAGCTAAAGCCACATTAACGGCTGGTTCTAATGTAACCATTACCAATGGTACTGGCTCAATTACCATTGCGGCAACTGATACCAATACAACCTACGCCAAAGCCGACTTTGACCTAGATCATCTATTTACTTTGGTTGGGGCCGCTGCCGATACTAGTGAGAATCTTGGAACCTTTACAGGAAGTACTATTTCAGATAACCAAACGATTAAAGCTTCCATACAAGCCCTAGAAACAGCCGTGGAGACCAAGGGTGTTACCGCTGGAAGCTCAAGCATACTTACTGTAGGGGCTTTAGATGCTGGCTCTATAACCTCTGGGTTTGGAAATATTGATAATGGCGGCAGCAGTATTGCTTGTGGCTCTCTTGACGTATCAGATGGAAATATAACAAACGTTGGAGATATAGATTGTGACAGCATTAGTGTCGATGATGCTGCGGTTGGCCTTAACATTGCTTTTGGCGGTAACACCACGCTAAACAAGATGACACTTACAGATAATTTAGCAGACGCTCTTAATGTTACTGAGGGCAGTAACTCTTATATTAAAATTTGTACTACCAATGCTTCTACTGGTAACACACCTAACGCAGAAAAAATACATTTTGGTCAGGCTACTGTTGGGGCAACAAACACTGCCACCGATGGCGGCGCAGTTACTATAGATTGTAGCAAAGGAAACTATCATGAAATTTTAATGAATGCTAATGCTACATCAGTAGTATTTACAAACGCGGCTGCTGGACAGAGAATTGTAGTTAGATTTAAACAGCATAGTACCGCCATCAACATGCACTCTACGGCGGGGTGGAATACCGTTACTGTCAATGGAAGTAGTGCGACACTACACTGGCCTGGAGGAACAGAGCCGACACTAACGGCAGCAAATAATGCAATAGATGTATATGGTTTTCTCTTTACAAGCACCGTAACTACCGTCCACGGCTTTATTATAGGACAAGATATTAAGGCATAACAATGACGGCCACAAATGATAAAGCAGATACTTATGGGTTTATAGTCCGAGCAGAAGGTCATTTTGATGGATATATAATAGGACAAAATATTTCGGAAACTACTAACTAGGACAAAACATATGACACAATACGCAAGACCCCACGCTGAACCATTTAATTCGAGCAATTTGCAATGGTATTCCAATAATGGTGGAGATACATATGTGGAAATCGATGAAGTATCTGCTGACGATGCTACTAGTTATATAGAAACTTACGCACCGGCAGTCAGTTATCATGCTGATTTAGATACTGTTACTGACCCGAATGGGGCTACAGGAACATATAAGGTTGTGGTTAGGGGAAAGATGGATACTGACGGCTCTATGGGTGACGGGGAAACAATTAGAGTTAAACTTACATCAGGCACTGGTTCTAGCGGTTCCGACTATGGAGAAGAGGAGGATGAGGAGTCTTTAGGTAACCATACTGCTATAGCCACATTCTCCGCAGTAGCGCTGAATCATGGGACGTGGACAGATCACACATTTAACCTCACTTCTGCTGACATCACTCGTGGTAATACTGCTTCGTGGGCAAATCTTGGTGTACAGATATATTACGAAGATCCAAGCTACAACTCCAATTCGTGTTTCATAACACAGGTCTATTTTCAATGCCCAGACGCTGCCGCAGGAGGAGGAGTCACTACTAGTCCCGCGTTTTTACTGTTCTCAGGTATGTAGGATTGATCTTCAATACTTTTTCGTTTAAAAGTGTATACTACATTAGACAATCATGGTTTTTATAGGATTCTAATAATGGCAATATTTTCAATAGAGATAGCAGACGCAGACGTTGCGAGGGTAATTACGGCAGTTTGTGCAAACTACAATAGAGAAGATACGGCAGACAATCCAGAAGATGAGCTACAGTTCACCAATAGGATAGTCAGGGAGTTTTTATCTGAGAACGTAATGGGCTATGAAGTCCGCAAGGCGAAAGCTGAAGCTGCCGCTGTCGTTAATAATTCCGTTAGTATATCAGACCCATATCTATGATTTTTTCAGACTCATCTTACGGAGAGCTTCCTATTAGCTCTACTGAACACATGTTCCTAACCAGTAATGGGGAGGTTATAGAAATCTCCCTAAACATAGAACAGGTCATAAACGTTTCCTTAGTATTGGGATAGCATGATCACTATAGAAATAACACTGAACATTAATCAGACCCAGGAAATCACTTTAATAAGGTAGAAAAATGGCCAGTGAAATACATGTAAACGACATTGGTACTCAATTGAAGATTACCGTTTTAGACGGCGGTAGTACTGTCGATTTATCCTCAGCTACCTTAAAACAGGTAGAACTTAGAAAACCTGACGATACATCCGTTACCAGAACAGCATCTCTTTTTGGGGACGGCAGTGGTTCGTCGGGGGTTATGTATTACAACACCGTTGCTGGTGATTTTGACCAAACGGGAAATTACAAGTTACAGGGCAAGGTCTCGCTGACTAGTGGTACTTACTATACAGACGTTTTTACATTTAAAGTACACTGTAATCTCTAGGGAGAGGTAATATGAGTTGGCAAGGCCAGATGTCCACGATAGTAAGACACCTCATCGACGACTTAGATTCCACAAAATATAAATACTCTAATGACAGGGTGGAAACTGCAATCCTCGTTTCTGCACAGTTGACCACTATGAATGTGGATTTTACTAATTCTTATGCAATTAATGTAGAGTCATGCGGACTATCTCCAGATCCCACGGATACGGCGACTAAAGATAACCCTTTTATAAACCTTGTCTCTTTGAGGGCGGCGTGTATAATACTGGGAGGAGAGATCAGGAGCGAGTCGGGTAACGCCATTTCAATTAAAGACGGCCCCTCTGCTATTGATCTAAGGGGAGTTTCCCAAACCTTAACGGTTCTTTACAAAGATTTATGCGAAAAGTATGATCACACACTATTAGAGTATAGGGCTGGAAATTCAGTTGCTGGACATGCAATTATTGGTCCATACAGCCCTGGATCAGATTCAGTTTCAAATAACAGGCTAGACCACAGAAGTGGTGGATTTTTTAATTACTAAGGAGTAAAAAATGGCAACGATAAAATCATCTGGGGATCTGCTTGCTAGTATAGCTGCTGATCTGTCTGATAATAACGCTGGTTTGATATCTGCGGAAGATGTTAGACATAACATGGAAGACACCGTTAGTTCAATCAATCATATCGTGGCTAGTGGCAACACCGATACAAAATGGCCGTTTTTTCAAAACGTTAGGGTTAAACACGACCTTGTGTCGGGAGAGGGTGGAATTGTTTATGCGGAGTCTGGGATTATCTTTCCAAACTCTTCAGTTGACAAAACGGGTAGACAACAGGAGCCATTCCTTGGCATTGGCCACCTGAACCACAATTCCTTGGCAAGTCTTACCGTAGGCGACCCTCATACACAATATCTTAATCTTAACGGTGTTCGGCCTATGACGGGCAACCTTGCGATGAAACACACCAATTGGATTGGAGCCTCTGGTGATGCTACGGGGTTGCAGTTTACAAAGAATGCAGCGGGAACAGATGATATTTCTGTTTCTGGGGAGTTTGTATTCAAAGAAGATAATTCTAGAATGAATAGCGCTCATGGCGTTGCTAAGGCGTGGATGAACTGGAGTGCTGTTGGGGGAAATATTACTGTCAAATCCTATCATAATATTGATGCAATAGCAGCCGTGAATTCTGGGGTGTTCCAGATAACCTTTACTAGTGGCACATTCCTAAACAATAATTATACCGCAATTGGTATTAGTAACGGGTTGGCATCAACTAGTACATACGATGCCATGCAACCAAACTCCGTGGGGATAACCCTGCGAGAGGGAGATGATTCGGCATCTTTGAGAAGTTTACACTTTAAGGTAGAACAGGACGATGGAGACGCAGTATTCGCGGGGCATAACGACCTTGTAGTTTACGGCTATAACCCCTTGTCAACTTCTGGTGTGGGACCAACAATAACAAACTATAGTCCTTAGTCAATAAGGGGTAATAATGCCTTCAGACATAATCATTCTATCAGAACGTATAAAAGAGCTTAGCCACGACACTGGTACGGGTAGTCTTACCCTAGACGGTGCTGCTACTGGCTTTAGTGCTTTTGGAGATTATTACTCTAATAATGATGCCGTTTACTATGCAATTACAGATGGGACGCACTGGGAAACAGGTTCTGGTCAGTATGTTTCTGGCGGTAGCAATTCTATAACGAGGACCGCTCTTAAAAGTACAAACAGTAACAGTCTTGTTAATTTTACTGCTGGTATCAAAGAGGTATATGTTACTTACCCAGGACAATTTTCTGTTTTTAGCGCCGATGGGTTGGGTTCTTTTAGCCAGCCACAGGCTAGCGGGTTAGCGTTTTGGGGAAGCTCTAATATAGTTGATTATGACTCCGATTTAATCTGGGATAAGACCAACAGTAGAATGGGAGTTGGTCAATCCAGTCCACAGTATGCTATACATGTCGGTAGTCAAGAATCATATTCACAGATTTATTCTTCGGGTTCTATTGTTGGAGACTCCGGGGTGTTATTTGCGGGTGTCAATCCTGCCTATAGTGGGGGTAGACAGCTAGAACCCTTTGTTAGAAATCAAATACTAGATACGGCCACCGGCGTTCTTGCGTTAAGCGGTCACGTGAGTCAACATATTTATTTGAAAAAGGCTCAGGCTGGTACTGTTTTATCTGGTCCTCCAAGCGGGTGTACTCCGTCTTCAACGTGTCCAGAAAACTATCCAGCGTTTAGGGCTTTAGTTGCCGACGATATACCAGACTTATATTCAGTCTATGTTACGCCTGTTAGCGGTTGGGCTAGCGGTACGTTCTTAAGTAGTGTCAGTCCCGACTTTACGTATGTGTCAGGCGTGGCGAATTGGGCATCGGGTAACACAGCCTCGTCTTTAAGTAGTGCTAGTCCTGAATTTGTTTACGTGTCTGGCGTGGCGAATTGGGCTTCGGGCAACAGCGTGTACAACTGGGATATTAGCGACCAGGCCGGGGTGTCTGGAACTATTGCAGACGAAAGTACTGTATACGTCAGTGGAATTTCAGGAGTTACGACATCCTACAACGCTACCAACAGGGTAATGACAATAAGCGCTGCTAGTTTAAGTGGCTGGGCCAGCGGTACATTTTTAAGCAGCGTCAGTCCCGACTTTACGTATGTATCAGGGGTGGCGAACTGGGCTTCCGGTAATGCAAACTCTGCTGCTGTTAGTGGGTGGGCTAGCGGTACATTCTTAAGCAGTGTCAGTCCTGACTTTACGTATGTGTCTGGCGTGGCGGCTTGGGCGTCTGGGGCTAGTTTATACAATTGGAATATCAGTGACGGCATTAGCGCATATGATACTATCGTGGGCGCAGACACCGTATACATTAGTGGAATTTCAGGGGTTGCGACATCCTACAATAGTACTACCAACATAATGCAAATAAATGCTGCGGAAGCTATCTCGGTGGCGAGTGGTTTCGCAAGAGCCTATACAGATGCAACACTTGTTGATAGTAGTGGTTTTACACACTGGACAATAAATGACGGCGCTGGACACTCTGAAAATATAGGTCACGCAAGCGGAATATCCGTTAGCGGTATATCTGGCATAGATACATTTTACAATACGACTACAAATGTTTTAGAGGTAAACGCTGCTAGCTTAAGCGGTTGGGCTAGTGGTACATTCTTAAGCAGTGTCAGTCCTGACTTTACATATGTTTCAGGCGTGGCAAATTGGGCTTCGGGTAATGTAAAAAGATCGACTGCCGGAGACACAGATAACGGAATTGTTACCTGGGTCACTAGTGACGATACGTTTGCTGTAGAATCTAATATTACCTTTGATGGCAGCGCCCTTCAGCTTGACGGCACTCTTACTGTTGGTGTTGATGGTACCGGAAAAGACGTTAAGTTTTACGGAGACACTACTGGCTCGTATTTAGAGTGGGACCAGAGTGAAGACAGGCTTAATCTGGTGTCGGGTGTGTTTGTTAACGAGGCCGTGCCAGCGGATGACACTCCTACTACTGCAATGGATGGTCCTTCGGGTATAATTGCCCTGGACCTAAGCCTGGGTAACTATCACAATTTCGCAATTGGTACTGTTCCAGTGTCAGGAATAAGTTTCAATAATGCCAAGAGGGGTCAAAAGTTTGTACTTAGATTAACGCAACATGACACTACGGCACAGACGGTTACGGCCTGGAACAATACTGGCACTGATTATGTGTATTACACGGGCACCACCAAGGCTGAACTCAGATGGGCCGGTAATATAACACCGACCATGTGTACATCAACAGGGCACACAGATGTTTTTGGGTTCCTTTGCACTGATAGCTTAGGATCTAAATTTGATGCCTTCATCGTAGGACAGGATTTACCAGACTAATGGCTAAACGACAACAACTCATAGTAGATACCAAGACGCCAGCATCTTGTCCGGGTTCAAGCTCACCTTATGTTGTAAGTTACACACCGAGCAGTGGAGGAGACTGGACTCAGAAGGGTGTTGATATAGACGGCGAGGCGGCTTATGATTTTAGTGGGTATAGTGTTTCTTCGAGTAGTGATGGTAATGTGGTAGCGATTGGGGCGATTGGTAATGATGATACTGGGACTGACGCTGGTCACGTAAGGGTTTACGCTTGGAGTGGCAGTGCCTGGGTTCAGAGGGGTGGTGATATAGGAGGCGAGCACAACTCTGATAGTAGTGGTTATAGCGTCTCGTTGAGTGATGATGGCAATATAGTGGCGATTGGCGCTCCAGATAATGGTGAAAGCGTTACTCTTTCCAGTTCTCAAGACTATTTTGGTGATGGTGCTGGCCAATTACTGACAGGTCATGTTAGGATTTACGAATATAAAACAATAACAGAGCAACAGTACAACGATGGAAATACATCTGATACAGTGCAAGCCCAATACATCGTGGGAGGGGCTACTCTACCGATCCCAATTATTATAACCGGGGGTCTTAGCTGGAGCGCGAGTAGAAAATTCTGGGTGCAGAAATGCGCGGATATAGAAGGTGAAGATTATAATGACAAAAGTGGGTGGAGCGTTTCATTGAGTGGTGACGGTAGCACCGTGGCGATTGGTGCTATCCAGGCTGACAGTCGTGGTCAGGTAAGGGTTTATGCCACAAGTGCCTCAAGCGGTGCCGGGTACGTCTGGCCTCCGACACAGAAAGGGGGCGAAGTCTCGGTGTGGAGCGGCAAAGCCGATATAGACGGTGAAGACTTCGCAGATAATAACGGGTGGAGCGTTTCATTGAGTAGTGACGGTAACGTGTTGGCGGTTGGCGCTCTTTATAATGGTATTAATTATGCTGGTCATGTGAGGATTTATAGGTTTAAAGCAATATCCTATTCACAATTTCAGGCAGGAAACACGGCTGATATGACGGGGTCTCCCGGAGTGCCAGTTATTATAACTGGAGGAGTGACCTGGAGCGGTTCTTACGACCTAACTAAAGAATTCTGGGTGCAGGAAGGTGATGACATAGATGGTGAAGCGGCTGGAGATTATAGTGGGGTTAGTGTTTCGTTGAGTGATGACGGTACTATCGTGGCGATTGGGGCGCAAAATAATGATGGTACTGGGACGAATGCTGGCCATGTCAGGGTTTATGCTTGGAGTGGCAGTGCCTGGGTACAGAGAGGTAGTGATATAGACGCAGAAGCGGCTACTGATTTAAGTGGGTATAGCGTTTCGTTGAGTAGTGCCGGTACTATTGTGGCGATTGGAGCAGTTTGGAATGATGGTACAGGTAGTCAAGTTGGTCATGTAAGGGTTTATGCTTGGAGTGGCAGCGCGTGGGTTCAGAGAGGTAGCGATATAGACGGCGAAGCGGCTAATGATTTAAGTGGGTATAGTGTTTCGTTGAGTAGTGCCGGTAGCAAAGTGGTGATTGGTGCCCCATACAACGATGGTACGGGTACTAATGCTGGCGGCCATGTGAGAATCTACCAAATCTTTTCCCCTCTTTCCCCACAAGTTGGAGACTGGGCCGTAGCAGAACACAAAGAAGAATCTACTGGACAGCTCCTGGCTACCTATACATATCGAGTAACATACATATTAAATCCTGATACTATGGTATTAGAATTTGTGTCGGCAACAGATGGTTATACAGAGTTTTTGCCGTGTGGCCTATGCGATGGAACTGGAAGTCCCGGTGCTTGCGGAGGGATAGCCCCACACGTAATCAAAAGAGATCTAGGTGGAATGTTCATGATGCTTTTAGACTAAGTGAAAACTGAAAGTGTATACTATTTTGTAACTCAAGAGGATTTATATTAATTTTAACTCTGTGGAGAGATAAACATGCCTGATGTAATAACAAACGCACACAGCTCAGTGACTACCATAGTCAACGGCGCTGCAATTGTGCATGTAAAGAAAACGGGAGAGTACGAGAGTTATGCTTCTGAGCCAGGGGGTTCTGGAATCACCACTCTTAATACTCCGTCTGGAACCTTAAATACAAGACTGATGACAAGATTTGATGATGTTAGGTACTACACTGGTGACTCCGCAACAGACGCTTAATTAGCATAGGATTCCAACATGCCCGTTTCAATCCCTGAAAGTGTTTTTGACAAGTACTACGATGTGGTAGATTCTACATTTACCATATTCGGGGTTACGTGTCAATTGGTCTACGTGGAGAAGGTCGAGGTGATATCCAATACGTTTGATAACATCCCTGACAACCGCTCCGTAAACGCACACAGACGGCGACAGGGAGACTACAAGCGTCAGACCAAGACCATAAAAGAGGTCGAAAAGATTGAGGATATTAAGATCAAGGTCTATTGGGACAGCAAGAGTTGGGTAAAAGTTGGGGGGAATATTGTTGTACCAGATAATGCCATACAAACTATTTTCTTTGCATCAGACATGGGGAAGATAGTTAGGGCAAAAGAGCTGATAGTACACAAAGACATAAAAGACAAAAAAGAGATGCGGTTTCAGAGGTTTGGGGAGCCGTTCCCAATGGGGCTACGGCAAAATAGATACTTTGGGTGTTTCTGGGAGCGCGTATAATGTCCCTATCTGTTAAAATACTTGAAAGTGATAATGAGATAGAGAGGCGCATTCTACGTGCAGCGGCCCTCGACATAAACAAAACAATACAAAAAAATACCGTTAAGGCCAAAATGCTTCTACGGAGACTCATACCAACGTGGATCAGGGTTCAGCCAGAGGTTACATCGTTACTGTCAGAGGGCGACCCAATGTCCTTAAACGCCCAATTTGGTCTGGTTTCAGGCCAAGGGATTCGAGTGCTGGATGACATCGTAGAGGCCATCATACAGGCTACAAACTTTAAAATATTAAAGGTAGACAACAAACTAAGGGGCGGTCTTCTTATAGAGATACAGCCCGAAGACTTCAATAATGTCGTTTCTTCAGCTAGCTCAATAGTAAACTATCCCCTCGCAAGACTAAACTTTCTAGAGTGGCTCCTGCTTAAGGGCGACACTACGATTGTGGTTGGATATGAATATGAGCCAAAACCTGGCTCTGGTAGGTCAGAGGGTGGAATAATGGTAAAAGGAGGAGCCTGGAGGGTTCCGCCTGGATTTTCCGGTACAGCAGAAAATAACTTTATAACACGTGCCTTTATTGGTAGGGAAAAAGCACTAGAAGATCTACTCAAGCAAATCTTTAGGTAAAAAACAAATGGTCTCACAACTAAAGGGTTTTAGCTCTGTATTCGATTCGACACTGAATAACGATATTCAGGACGGTCTCGTTGAATACTTTGACTGGGCCTTACTAGAAAAAGGGAACTATTTCAATGTTGCCCTAGGAGAAACCTCTCAGAATGGCGAGGACGCAAGCAAGCTTAGACTCTCATCTGACGATAATTACACGGCGGGTCAGGTGTGGGAGGGTTTTAGGAAGAACTGGGTTTGGCAGAGTGGTGTCTCATCCTCTCCCGCCCCTATAACGGGTACAGACAATACAAATCCGGGTGTCTCTGGGGTTTATGTGGACGACGCTTTTCACCCGATTACTTCGGCTGGTACATATGCCCACCACATAGATTACTTCAATGGAAGGGTGATATTCGATAGTGCCATACCAACAGGGTCCAAGGTGCAGGTAGAACACAGCTATAAATGGATAAATACCGTCTATGCGAATAATGTGCCCTGGCTAAGGGAAATTCAGTACAAAACAAATCAGCCTGGAGCAGCCTTTTCTGAGAAGGGGAAAGGGGAATGGGATACACCCCCAGAATCAAGATTACAGCTACCAGCCATAGCCGTGGAACTTGCCCCAACAAGGTCTTTTAAAGGTTATCAGCTAGGTGGCGGTCAATGGGTCTATACAGACGTTCTCTTCCACTGCTTAGCAGAAGACGATATTACTAGAGATAAACTGATAGACATCGTTTCCCTTCAAAACGATAAAAACGTAGAGCTATTTGATAGTAACGCTATAAATACCGCAGGTAAGTTCCCCCTGGATTATAGGGGGGTTCCAGTCTCTGGTGCCTTAAGATACCCAGATTTGGTAGCTTTATATCACGGTGGACTTTTAAGGCTTACA
>Ga0315316_10003974_pt1 | contig 10762 bp, 12 predicted proteins | sample M160m3416metaG_FD_203702 | JGI IMG/M metagenome (GOLD analysis project Ga0315316, IMG submission 203702) | Ammonia-oxidizing marine archaeal communities from Monterey Bay, California, United States - M1 60m 3416 | ecosystem: Environmental > Aquatic > Marine > Intertidal zone | place: USA... | reverse complement strand
TGAACATTGGCAAATTAAGAATAATGCGGACATTTACAGCAATACTGTTAACGGCTCTTTTGGCGGGCTGTGGTTTTCATTTGCGCGGGCAGATGGAGCTCGCACCCGTCATCTCAGCCCCGTGGGTAACAGGGCAGGATCTAGATCTCGTTGCCGACCTGCGCAATGGCCTTCGTCAGAGCGGTGTGCATCCTGTCAAGGATGCTGCGTCTGCCTCGGTGATCATTGACCTCGCCACCGTCGAATATATCCGCTCTGTGAAATCGATTGACAGCCAGGGGACGGCAACCGGGTATACGCTGGAATATCAGATTCTTTATCGTGTGGTAGATCGTACGGGCAGGGTACTTGTGGACAATACCTCGCTGAGTTTTAGTCGTGACCTCGAATACAAGAGCACGCAGCTCCTGCAGAAGAAGCAGGAAGAAGATGCCCTGAAAATTTCCATGCGTCAGGAGATCGTTCGTCGGATCATCCGGCGTCTGGGCACAATCGCTTATTACCGGCAAGCCCCGGGAGACTTCCGTGTCGTCTTTGTGTAGGGCTTTGCGACCCTTCGGGAGCGGCGGTTGCGATTAGCGCCTGCGGCGCTCACGGGCCGGTTGCAAAAGGGCCTGGACAACGCCTATCTTCTTTTTGGGGCAGAGCCCCTGCTGGTTGAGGAAAGCGCCGAGGCTATCCGTCTGGCTGCACGCGATCAGGGTGTTGATGAGATCCTTCGTTATACCGCGGGTGTGGATCTCGACTGGAAACAGATTCTGTCGGCTGGACAGGCGCTGTCCCTTTTTGCCTCAAAGCGTCTGCTGGAGATCCGTTTACCGACCGGCAGACCCGGTGACACTGGTGCCGAGGTCTTGATGGAATTTCTAAGCGAGACCGATAGCATGAATCACCTGGTCGTGATTCTGGGAAAGGTGGACAGGGCGATCCAGTCGAGCAAGTGGTTTAAGGCAATGGAGTCGCAGAGCACCGCAGTTGAAGCACGGGCCGTGACCGCGCAGCAGTTGCCAGCATGGATTCGTGAACGGCTTCATGGCCAAGGCATCAAGGCAACCCCAGGGGCCATTGATCGCCTGGCGTACTACTCTGAGGGTAATCTTCTGTTCGCAGCCCAGGAAATCAGCAAACTGCCATTGCTGCTCAATGGCGCCGAGCTCGACGAAGACACGTTGGATTCCATGGCCAGCGATCAGGCACGTTTTTCGACATTTGCCCTAGTGGATACGGCCCTCGCCGGAAAGACTGTCGAGGCCGTACGCATGCTGCATGGACTGCAGCGCGAGGGATCAGAGGCCATACTGGTTAATTGGGCGCTCGCTCGGGAGGTCCGCAGCCTTTACCCGATGGCTCTGGAGATTGCCCAGGGCGCAGATAGAAAATCGGTGCTACAGCGTTATCGTGTTTGGCGCAGCCGAGTGTCGTGCATGTCAGCCGCGCTTGGCCGCTTGAATCCGGAAAACTTCCGGGAAGTTCTGCAGCAACTCGCCCATTCAGACCAGGTGCTCAAAGGTCAGCGCCAGGCATCAGGCGGTATCTGGGCGGAACTGGAGCGAGCTGTCCTGATGCTTTGTGGTATAAATGTGTTGCGGCGTAAAGACGCGATAACCTACTGAAAATATGAGTAAAGTGACCTCGGTATCGAACGAAATCCGCGAGTCGATGGACAGCACTGGGCGAAATGCCCGTGCCGCTGCCCAGGTAATTGCGCAGGCCCCTACTGGGGTTAAAAACAAAGCGCTTCTCGCCATGGCGCAGCGGATCGAGGACGACCGGGAGCGAATCCTTGAGGCGAATGCGGCGGATCTTGAGGCAGCCGACACAACTGGGCTTTCCTCAGCGCTTGTGGACCGACTTGAACTGACGCCTGAGCGGGTCGGCGCGATGGCCCAGGGGCTTACTCAGATCGCAGCACTGGCGGATCCGGTGGGTGAGGTCAGTGATATGAATACCCGGCCCTCAGGTATTACTGTAGGTCGGATGCGTGTACCGCTGGGTGTCATCGGTATCATCTACGAGTCTCGGCCCAACGTGACCGCGGATGCGGCGGGCCTGTGTTTGAAATCAGGCAACGCAGCAATCCTGCGTGGAGGTTCGGAAGCGTTCAACTCGAACCGTGCGATCAGTGACTGTCTTGCCCATGGTCTCGTGGATGTTGGTTTGCCCGAAGGGGTAATCCAGGTCCTCAAGACCACTGATCGATCGGCGGTTAGCGCGATGCTCGATAGCCCCGAGTATCTTGACGTCATCGTGCCGCGCGGTGGCCGGGGTCTGATCGAGAAAGTCAGTGCGGAGTCACGGGTTCCGGTAATTCGTCATCTGGACGGCAACTGCCATGTGTTTGTTGATGCGAGTGCAGATGTGGAAAAGGCCGTAGAGATCGCTTTCAATGCCAAATGTCGGCGCTACGGAGTCTGTGGCGCAATGGAAACGTTGTTACTGGCGAACCCGATTGCCCAGGCAGTGCTTGAGCAGTTGGTGCCGCGTTACCAAGAGGCCGGTGTTGAGTTACGCGGGTGCGAGCGTGCCCGCTCGATGATCGTCGAGTGCACCAATGCGACAGAGGCAGACTGGGAAACGGAGTATCTCGCCCCTATCCTCGCGATACGTATTGTCGATGGTCTGGACGAAGCAATTGCGCATATCGGTCGTTATGGATCGGGACATACTGACGCGATCGTAACCAATGACCTTTCCCGCAGCCAGCGCTTTGTCCGTGAGGTGGATTCCAGTTCAGTAATGGTGAATGCTTCCACCCAGTTCGCCGATGGTTTCGAATACGGGTTGGGGGCGGAGATTGGAATCAGTACTGACAAGCTCCACGTGCGTGGTCCCGTCGGGCTCGAAGGGCTCACCATTCAGAAGTACATCGTCTATGGCGATGGTGCGATCCGTCCTTGACGGCATCTGCTATCGGTTTGTTGCCTGAGCAGACCAACACACCGGTGGTCGTTTTTGGCGGCACCTTTGACCCGGTACACTTTGGACACCTGCAGGCCGCCAAGGCACTGCGTGGCGCGCTGAATGCCGAGCGCGTGGTCTGGCTCCCAGCAGGTGAACCACCGCACCGCCCGCCACCGGCCGCGAGCGCACCACATCGTCTGGCAATGCTGCAACTTGCGCTGGCCGATGAACCCCAGTCGGTGATTGATACCCGCGAGTTGGATCGATCTGGCCCCTCCTACACCGTACTGAGTCTTGGAGAACTAAAGGCAGAATACCTGGATCAGCCGCTGTGCTTTGCGCTGGGGCTGGATGCAGCGCTGGGTCTGCCGCAATGGTATCGTTGGCAGGAGGTTTTGGCGCTTGTGGGGATCGCGGTAATGCATCGGCCAGGCTGGTCATTGCCAGAGCCACTCCCGCCGTGGTGGCTTGGTGCGCAACTTGATTCACACGATCCGCTTCCCGAATCCGGGGGCTGGATCAGGGTTGTCGAGATCCCCCCCGTCGATGTGGCGGCTGCGGATATCCGGACAGACCTCGCCAATAATAGATCTATCGAAACAAAAGTCCCTGCCGTTGTGGCCGCTTATATCAAGGAACATGAACTTTATGGAGAAAACACGCGAGTCTGATTTGGATGAGGTGCGGCGCTGGATCGTTGAGGCACTCGACGATGCTAAGGCCGCGAACATTCTTGAGCTCGATATCCGTCTGCTTACCCAGATTGCGGATTGGATGGTGGTGGCCAGCGGAACATCCACTCGACATGTGCTCGCCTTGGCCGCGCGGCTGCGGGAGGCGGGGGTGCGGCATGGTCTTAAGCCTACCGGGGTTGAGGGTGAGAATGGCGGTGAATGGGTGCTTCTTGATTTCGGTGACCTGATTGTTCACCTAATGCTTCCGGCAACGCGGGAGTTCTATGATCTTGAGGGACTCTGGAACGAACGTCTGGGAGCACAACTGACACAGGCAAGAGAGCGCCAAGGCGAAGGCTGACGCAGTGCGGATCCATCTGGTGGCGATCGGCAAGCGGATGCCATCTTGGATCAGTGATGGTTTCAGCGAGTATGCCCAGCGCCTGCGCTCCGGCGTGAAGCTCGAGCTTATCGAAGTCGAGACGCCCCGGCGCGGCTCGAACGTGGATCTCTCGCGGGTGGTTCGTGAGGAAGGTGCACGACTCCTGCGGGCGGCCCCTTTCGGCGCATACCGGATTGCACTCGATCAATCCGGGCGCAGTTACGATTCCGAATCGTTGGCGGTTCAACTGGAAAAATGGATGACTCTCGGTCGCGATGTCGTACTGATCGTGGGGGGCCCAGACGGGCTTTCAGACGAAGTGCTGGCATCGGTCGATCAATGCTGGTCCCTATCGCCACTGACGCTCGCCCACCCGCTGGTTCGCGTCGTAATCGCAGAGCAGCTCTACCGCGCCTACGCCATTTCCCGGGGGTTGCCGTATCACCGGCCGGGCCGGGTCTCATGAAGCCTCGTCTGTGTCTCGCCTCGCAGTCACCGCGACGTGCCGCGCTACTGCGTCAGGCAGGATTTGATTTCTGGATTTATAAACCGATGGTGGATGAAACCCCAGTTCAAGGCGAGTATCCGGCCAAACTGACCGAAAGGCTGAGTGCGAACAAGGCTGAGGCCGCGGTGCAGGCCGCTGCGTCAGAGAATATTGAGTCGACAGTCTGTCTGGGATCCGACACCGTGGTGGTGCTAGATGATCTAATCCTTGGCAAGCCGGTGGACAGCGCCGATGCAGCCCGAATCCTGAAGCACCTTTCCGGAAGCAGCCATGAGGTGATGACTGCGGTGACTGTCGCGTGCGGCGCCTGGCGCGAGTCACGACAGGTGACGAGTAAGGTAACATTCTGTCACTTGTCGGACGATGTTATCCGGGACTATTGCGCCAGTGCCGAACCGTATGACAAGGCTGGGGCTTATGCGATCCAGGGTTACGCTGGATCATTCGTCGAGTCGCTGTCCGGCAGCTACTCAGCGGTGATGGGTTTGCCCTTGTGTGAGACCACAGCGCTTTTGGCGCTTGCTGGAATCCATCCGTGCTGGAAGGAGGGGGTGTGCGATGAGTGAAGAGTTACTGGTGAACGTGACGCCGCAGGAGACGCGGGTGGCCGTGGTGGAAAACGGCGGACTGCAGGAGCTACACATCGAGCGCAGTCGCAGTCGCGGTATCGTCTCCAATATCTACAAGGGAAAAGTCGTGCGGGTGTTGCCGGGTATGCAGGCCGCTTTCGTGGATGTGGGTCTTGAGCGCACCGCGTTTTTGCATGCCGCGGACATGGTCTCCCACCGCACGCCAGCGCCAGATTCCTCATCAACTGCCGTGTTACCCGAGGCAGCCGTCCCGAGTGCCCCGCCGCCGAGGCCAGACATCAGCGAACTGGTTTCTGAAGGACAGGAGATCGTGGTGCAGGTTTCCAAAGACCCGATTGGCAGCAAAGGTGCTCGTCTGACGACACAACTCTCCATCCCCTCGCGCTATCTGGTCGTGTTGCCAGGATCCGAGCACCGCGGTATCTCGCAACGGATTCAGGATGTCGACGAACGCGACCGGCTACTCCAGGCGTTGGATACCGCTCTACAGCAGCATCCCATGCAGGCAGGTTTCATTGTTCGCACGGTCGCCGAGTTGCAGCACAGTCTAAATTTTGAGGCCGACCTAGAATTTCTGCATCGCAGCTTGCGGCAGATAGAGGACCGGATTGTTTCAGCTCGCGCGGGAGAGCTGATTCATGCCGATCTTCCGCTTTCACTGCGGGTCATTCGTGATCTTGCCCGCCATGATGTCGAGAAAATCCGGGTTGACTCGCGCGAAACCTATGCCCTGATGCATCAGTTTGCGGTGGACATGATGCCCCAGATGGCCGACCGCATCCAGATCTATCCGGGAGAGCGGCCGATCTTTGATCTTTATTCAGTCGAGGACGAAATTCAGCGGGCACTGGACCGCACGGTCGACCTTAAATCAGGGGGATCGTTGGTGTTTGACCAAACTGAGGCCATGACGACGGTCGACGTCAATACTGGCCGCTTTGTTGGGAAACGAAACCTGGAGGAAACGCTCTTTAAGACCAATATGGAAGCGGCCCAGGCTATTGCCCGGCAACTGCGGGTTCGGAATATTGGCGGCATTATTATCGTCGACTTTATCGACATGGAAGACGAGGAACATCGTCGACAACTGATGGACGTGTTCGAACGTTCACTTGCCCGGGACCGGACCCGTTGCCATATCGCGGACATGTCGGTGCTGGGCCTGGTGGAGGTGACCCGCAAGCGCACCCGCGAAAGCCTCGAGCGGGGAATGACCGAAACCTGCCCCCACTGCCGGGGTCGGGGCACACAAAAAACCGCCCAGACGCTGTGCTACGAAATTTTCCGTGAGATCATGCGCGAGGCCCGCGCCTTTGAGGCCAAAGGGTATCTGGTTGTTGCGTCACAGATGGTCATTGATATCCTGCTTGATGAAGAATCAACGGGCCTTGCCGATTTGCAGGAGTTCATCGGCAAGCCGATCCATCTGCAGGTTGAGCCGACTCATAATCAGGAAAGTTACGACGTGGTACTGATGTAGGTACCAAGACCCGCGTCCCGTTGTCAGTGCGGCGACGTTGGCGTTATAAACGGTGCAGAGTTTCGGTACGCTGAGGCAGAGTGCGGGACACCAGTGAAGTGAACAACGACGTGAACACGATATCTTCCGAGCAGTCTCTTACACTCGCCGTAGTGCAGATGACCTCCACTTCCGTCCTTGAAGAGAACCTCGTGAGCGCCCGTGCCTTTATCGATGAGGCTTGTGCAGGCGGCGCCGATATTATTGCCCTGCCCGAGAATTTCTCATTGATGTCGGAAACGAGAGAGCAACGCCGGGCCGCAGCTGAGCGCGTCAGCGAAGTGGAGGCGATGTTAAGTGCCGCCGCACAGGAGAGCGGTGCGGTGATCATCGGTGGATCAACACCGTTTCCTGCGCCAGATGGTCGCGTGACCAACACCTGTCTGGTTTTTGATCAAAGCGGTCAGCGGATTGGCCGCTACGACAAGATCCACCTTTTTGATGTAAGTGTCTCAAGCAGCGAGTCTTATTGCGAATCGAAGCATATCGCTCCGGGGGAAACTCCGCTTGCGCTGAGTGCGCTCGGCCTGATGATGGGCATCACGATCTGTTACGACATGCGGTTCCCTGAACTGTACCGGCAACTCGCCGAAGCGGGTGCTGAACTGTTCTCTGTGCCGTCGGCTTTTACGGTGCCAACAGGGCAGGCACACTGGCATACGTTGCTACGGGCCCGGGCGATAGAAAACCTGGCGTGGGTGATCGCGCCGGCTCAGGTCGGTGAACACCCCAGTGGCCGACGGACGTTTGGTCACAGCCTGATTATTGATCCATGGGGAGAGATTGTTGCCGAGCGCGCCGGTGGTCCAGGCGTGATCTTCGCCCGCCTCAACCGTGCCGACGCGGCACAACGGCGCCGACAGTTTCCTGCGCTTGAGCACAGGGTGCTTAAGGGTTAGCACGCGCGTCCTGTGTCTGAAAAATTTTCTGAATTGCAGCCGGGTAGTTTTGTTTACGCGTTGCCGAACGCGCTGGATCCGGACTTTTGTCAGCAGGTGATCGCTCGTTTTGAATCTGCAACAGATCAACACCATCAGGGTGTGATAGGTCCGGGGGCTGTGGTCGATGACGCGATAAAGTGTTCGACGGACCTTCGCATCACTGGACTTGCGCAGTGGCGGGACGTTGACGAGAGGTTGCTCAAGTCATTGCAGCACGGCCTTTCTCTGCTAAGCGGTTTACACCCCTTTTTCTCAAGCAACGCGTTTAGGGATATGGGTTATCAGTTGCAGCGAAGTGCGCCAGGAGAGTTTTATCGCTGGCACGTCGACAGCGGCCCGGGTCCGCTCAGCCAGCGCCAGCTCGTGGCCATCTGGTATCTCAATACGTTGTCTGAACCGGGCGGTGCTACCGAGTTCTTTCATCAGCAAGTTCAAGTGCGCCCAGAGGCGGGAAAACTGCTGCTGTTTCCACCATTCTGGACCCACCTGCATCAGGGGGAAACGGTTGGCGCTGGCCACAAGTACATCGCGACTACCTGGGTCTGTTTCGCCTGAGTGGGGGCCTCAAGATGTCGGGATGTTGCCCCCGGCTAACCTCGGTCGATTATTTGCTCCCCGGGTACGAGGGATTAGATGAAGAGATTGACATCAGATTCCCCGGCGTGCTCAAAGTAGGTTGCCGCACCTCCAAGGTCAATCTCGTCGATCAGGTCCTCGTGCTTGAAGTCGAACAGGTCGATGGTCATCTGGCAGCCGATCATTTTGACGTCAGCCTCCAGACAGAGATTGCGTAGTTCCGCAACGCTTGCAACCCCTTTGGATTTGATGGTGTTTTTCATCATGCCGGTCATCATCGCCTGCATCCCTGGAATCGCGGTGCCCAGTACGGGAAACCACTTGTCCATGCCCATCGGCATCGGCATTCCAGGATTGCCAAGCGGACTCACCGAAAGACTCAGATCTTTTTTCAGCAATTGCAAACCGTAAAAGGTGAAGAACATCGTCACGTTGTAACCCAACGCGGCCGCAGTTGAAGACAGGATAAAGGGGGGGTAAGCCCAGTCGAGGGTTCCCTTGGTTGCAATGATGGTTAGGTTCTTTTCGCTCATGACAGACCTCCAGACGGTTGGGCGAAAGACAGTCGGCAAACCTTACGGAGTGGCGACTTAGCCGCCTTTTTTGAGAAGGAAGTGGAATTCTCCGTCGTCTTCGGAGGACCCCATCAGTTCGTTGCCGGTTTGTGTCGCAAAAGCCTCGAAGTCTTTTACCGAACCGGGATCCGTCGCGATAATCTTGAGCACGTCGCCCGCGCTCATGGCATTGAGCGTTTTCTTTGCGCGCAGGATTGGTAGCGGGCAGTTAAGACCTCGGGCGTCCAGTTCCTGGTTGAAATCAGACATAGTCAAATCTCCTCATCTTAGGATTGTGGTGTTTTAAGTTAGGTCGAAAGCGTTCGTTTTGCTTTTTACCAATTTTGGTATCGGGTGCGTCTTCATCAGGTTGTTGATTCCGGCGGTACCCAGGAGATCATCCGGACCGAACCTGCCTTGGGCGGGTCAGAACCTCGAAGGATCCTATATTAGAAGTTAATCAAATTTTAAAACACAAAGCCTCTGAGTGCAAAAAAGAAGATTTTCCCGGTCGTCAGGGTTTTGCCAGACGTTGGCGAATAGCCACTAGTTCAAGACAAAGGGTAAAAATCTCCATAGCCTGACGGATATCCTCAAGAGGTGGAAAGCTCGGCGCCAGTCGGATGATCCGGTTCTGGGGATCCAGACCGTAAGCGAACGGCGCCCCGGCTGGCGTCAGTTTGACCCCTGCTTGCGCCGCCATCTCAATGACAGGCCGTGCGCAGTCATCGGGACCCGTGACATTCACAAAGTAACCCCCACTGGGGTTCGACCAGGTCGCGATATCCTTGCCACCAAGATCCCGCTCAAGAATCTCCTGTACCAGGGAAAATTTGGGTTTCAGCAGTTCACCAACCCGGGCCATATGCGCGCGTAAACCGTCAATGTCTCCAAAGAAGGTGAGGTGGCGGAGTTGGTTCAGTTTATCGGGACCTATGGTCTGTACGGAAAGGTGACGTCGCGCGTCGTTGATGTTTGCAGGGCTCGCGGCCATTGCCGATACACCGGCACCGGCCATCGTCATTTTGGAGGTTGAAGTGAATACCAACACCCGGTCGGGGTTGCCTGCGTCACGACAGGCGGTGAGGATATCAGGTACCGGTTGGCGCTCCTCACCAAAATGATGTTCTGCATAGGCGTTATCCCAGAAGATGCGAAAGTCCGCCGCCGCTTCCATAGTAGCGAGTCGTTGGGCAACGCTTTCGCTGTACGTGATACCCGTGGGGTTGCTGTAGCGGGGTACGCACCAGATACCCTTGACGGAAGGGTCAGCGGCAAGTGCCTCGACGTGATCCATATCCGGCCCGTCTTCGGTCATCTCGACGCTGACGAGTTCAAAACCCAGGTGCCCGGCAATCTCGAAGTGGCGATCGTAACCGGGTGCCGGGCATAAAAAGCGGATTGTGCCCTGCTGAACCCAGGGTTTGTCTCCACCTGGCACGCCGAAAAGCATCGCCCGCGCGACGGTGTCATACATCATGGTCAGGCTACTGTTGCCGCCAACAATCACATCCGTCTGCTGACAGCCAAGGATATCGGCAAAGAGTTTTTTCATTGCCGCCAGTCCGTCGATGCCACCGTAGTTACGGCAATCAGTATTCTCCTGATCGCAAAACTGCCCGGCGCCGGGAAGGGCCAGCAGGGCGTCTGCCAGATCAAGCTGTTCAGGGGCAGGTTTACCCCGGGTCATGTCCAGGGAAAGACCAGCCCTGGAGGCCGCCTCATAGCGCTGCTGCAGTTCGTTTCCGCGCGCCTTCAGCGCTTCCTGGCTGTCGTCGTGAAGCATGGTTTTCTCCTGGGTCGGCCCGGATCCGGCAAAGACGGCGGCGAGACCCGGTCTGGGGTTGCATTACCGGCCCGGCGATTCTAAAGCGCGGGCCGGACGAATCCAAACCGCAGGAATTTTGGGCTTTGGTAAGATCGTCATATGAACGCAACCGGGTTTAAATCAAGATATCGCCGGTGGGTTCTCGTCACCGCCCTGGTGGCTCCTCTTTGGCTTTTGGCCGAGCCGCCGGTTGCCCATTCCGGCGAATTGTTGGCGCCGCTGCAGCCCGCCATCGTCATTCCCCCTGAAGAAGAGGCCATGGGCCGTGAGTTCATCGCTGCAGTCCGCC
>Ga0315316_10003971_pt1 | contig 10766 bp, 9 predicted proteins | sample M160m3416metaG_FD_203702 | JGI IMG/M metagenome (GOLD analysis project Ga0315316, IMG submission 203702) | Ammonia-oxidizing marine archaeal communities from Monterey Bay, California, United States - M1 60m 3416 | ecosystem: Environmental > Aquatic > Marine > Intertidal zone | place: USA... | reverse complement strand
CTATTCCATCAACATTACCTTTATTAACATAATCCTTACGAATAATATTGGATACAGCACCAGAATAGGTAGATGGACGACCAATACCTAATTCTTCTAATTTTTTAATAAGAGCACCTTCAGTATATCTTCCAATTGGTTTATTATAACATTGTTTAGCATTAATATTAAGCATTTTAACAGTTTCTTTTTCTTTAATGGATTTGCATATTGCGATTTGTTCTTTATCATCTTTTACTTCATATAGTTTTTTCCATCCATCAAAAATAGTTTCATTACAAATTTTAGAGTAATAATCTTTTTTAATACTTTTAATATTAATTTTAATAGTTTTAGAATTATATACCCATTCACTCATTTGAGAAGCAACAGTTCTTTTCCAAATAAGATCATATAATTTTCTCTGTTCAGCATTTTTAATTTCAGTAAAATCTCTTTTAATATCAGTTGGACGAATACATTCATGAGCTTCTTGAGAACCTTTAACTTTTTTACTATATTGACGAGCCTTAGGATATTTTTCCCCATATTTATTTTTAACAAAATCTAAAATATTTTTTTGAAAATCGTCAGATATAACAGTAGAATCAGTTCTAATATAAGTAATAAATCCACCTTGATATAATTTCTGTAATATAGCAGTTGTTTTAGAAACACTATATGGAGATGATCCATTAATAGATGATGTAATAAATGGTGCTGGTGGATTAGTTTTTTTCTCTTTAGATGTAATGGAACCGATGTAATAAGTTTTTTTCTGTGTTTTTTTGAAAAAAGCCATTAATTTTTTTTGATCTTGAAATTTAGAATTTAGATTACAATCAACTAAATTTTTTTTTGATATTGTTTTAAAATTACCTTTAACTAAAAATTCAAAACCACCACCATGTTGTATGATTTCTTGTTTTCTATCATAAATAAGTTTAGTAGTTACAGATAATACTCTGCCAGCACTAGCTTTTTTTTGAATATATTTCATTGTTAAAGGCGAAACTTTGTATCCAATTAAACGGTCAAGAACTCTTCTAGCAGTTTGTGAATCAACATATTTTTGATTAATTGTTTGTAAATTATTAAACGCATTTTTAATTGCTGGTTGAGTAATTTCATTAAAGACCATTCTATTTTTATATTTTTCATCTAATTTTAATAAAGTAGATAAATCATAAGCGATTCTTTCACCTTCTCTATCTTGATCTGTTGCTAAAATAACATTTTTTTTACCAAACTTTCTTGCATAAGATTTAATACTATTTACTGTTTTAAGATTATTTTCATCATCAATTATTTGAAAATCAGGTTTATATCCTCCAGTAATATCAATAGATAATTTTTTATATGGTAGATTTTTAATATGACCTACAGATGCAATAACTTTAAAAGTTGTTCCTGGAAAAGATTGAATAAGATATTTTTCAATCTTTGTGCATTTTGAAGGTGATTCGACAATAACTAAAAATTTTTTTTTTGTCATCTCAAGTCTTTTATTAATACTTTATAATAAGAAATCAATTTTAAATAATAAAATTACTATAATGATTAAATAGTTTAAAATATTTCTATATAATAATTATAAAAATGAACGATATTGATTCTCAGCAAGTTTATAAATTAGAAAATGATTTTGGTATCGAAGAAAAAACAAAAGCAAATAATTATTCTCAATTTAAATTAATGAAAGAAGATCATACAATGGGTAATTCTATTCAAACGGAATTATTAGAAAATAAAAATGTAATATTTTCAGGATATAGAATTCCCCATCCATTGAAAAAAGAATTATATATAAAAATTAAAACTAAATCGACAACTAAACCGAAGAAAGAGTTAATTAAAGGAATTAAATCATTACAAAGTAAAATAAAAAAGATAAAAATAGAATTTAAATCATCTATATCTAAAATTTAATAGAAATTATTAAATATTTTATATTAATAATATTAATGATACTCAATAAAGATATTATTAGTATAATATTCAAATATTTGGTAAAATGTTGTGAATGTTTAAAATATACTACCACCAAAAATAGTGACTATTGTGATAAATGCCTTTGGTATAAAAGATCAAATACACATTATTGTTCAATTTGTAGTGCTAGACGATTACACTTCGATATGTGTCACGAATTTTGGGTATCTATGTGTGGACATTGTTTGGCCGATGAAATATTAGGGTTAATGAGAAGAGAAAACTTTCAATAAAAAAATATATTAATAATAATATATATTATATTTCAATATGATTTTATGTAGTGAAGAAAAAAAAACTCAATCTGTAGATAAGATAGAAAAAGAGGAAAAAATAATTGAAAAAGTAGAAGAAGAAAAGGTTGAAGAAACCCCAGAAGAAAAAATAACACATAAATATCAAAGGAAATTTAGTTTAGAACATAGAATAAAAGAGTGTAAAAAAATTAGAACAAAATATCCAGACAGAATTCCAGTTATTGTTGAAAAATCAGTAACTAATTCTGGAAAAATTCCAAATATGGATAAACATAAATTTTTAGTTCCAGCAGATATCACTATAGGACAGTTTATGTATGTTTTAAGACAAAGAATTAAATTGCGATCAAAAGTCGGTATGTTTTTATTTATTAACAATAAAATGCTTTCTACTTCAACTTTAATGGGTACAATTTATAATGAAGAAAAAAATATTGATGATTTTCTCTATATAACATTTTCTGGTGAAAATACTTTTGGTAATTAAATACATATAAAATCCCTTTAAAATTGAATTTATCTTTTGTTACTATAGTGAAAAGATGTCTACTGGCGAAAATACTAACGATTTTAAGGAAAATAATATATTTGTACCAAATTTATGTGATAAAGCACAAACTTCTTCATTTGAAGAACTTTCTACTAGTACGTTAAATCAAAGTAATGTCACTAACAATCATTCGCAAAATGATATAAATCATTGTGTGAATAAGTCAAAAAAGAATAAGACAAAAAAGAAAAAAATTTTTTGTATTCAATGTTACAATATGAATGGGAAAAGAAAACATTTACGACTTATGCGTCAATTCTCTTGTAAATATTGTAATCTTATGTTTTGTAGTTCACATCGTTTTATGGATGAACATAATTGTTCTAAAGCAGATGTAGCAAGGGAACAATATAGACAAGAATTACTTAAAAAAAATCCTGGATGTGTCAGTGAAAAAATTACGTATATATAAAATATGGGTGATATTAAAAGATTATCGTTTATTTATTTTTAAATAAACGATAACCAGTCCCATAACAAAATGGTATTTAAATCCCTTAAAGTAATTAAATATCTTTATATATAGTAATATATTCTCATATATATGTTTTCTGGAGAGAAGATATTTTTTTTATTTGATTTAGAAACGAATGGATTACCATATTTATCAGATATGAATTATAAGTTTACAAATAATTGGCCACACACCGTTCAGATAAGTTGGGGATTGTACACAGAAACCGGTAGAAATATATCATTTCATAATTATATATTAAAGCCTACTAATTTCACCATAGACAGAGATTCTACTAAAATACATGGCATTACTCAATCAATTGCTAAAAGGAAAGGTATAAATTTTAGAGATTTCTTAGATGATTTAGAAACAGATTTACAACAATGTGATTTTATTGTTGCACATAATTTAAACTTTGACAGAAATACGCTTTTATCGGAATTTACAAGACATGATAGAAATGATTTAGTACAATTATTCGAAAGTAAAACTCATATTTGTACTATGAAAGAAACAACAATATTTTGTCATCTTGGTTCTCCAACAAGCGGATATAAGTGGCCTAAATTAGCTGAACTTTATGAGAAGTTATTTAATCGCAAATTAAGAAACGCACATGATGCTGAACATGATGTAAAAAATTTAGCAAAATGTTTTTTTGAACTAATTAAAAAAAATATACTAAGATTCTAATATATTTTCTTCCTCAGTAATCATAATTAATGGAGTGGTTACGTTGTTAGATTGTATTATATTTTCTGTTGGTATAATTGATTCATCATTAGATGGTTCAATTATATTATCTTCTGTTGATTTAATATTTTTATATTCTTCTATTTGGTGATGTTGAAGTAATTTAAGAATTGTATCTATTTTTTGTTCTAATATATCCATTCTTTTCTCCATTATATCTTTATTAGATACAGTTTCTTTTTTATGTGGTTTATTTAGTATATTTTCAATAATATATTTTTTAGAAGTATCATAGCCATTTTGGAACAATCGAATTTTTAAACTTTTTTTATTTTGAAAATCTAATAATGGTTCATCACAAATTAAATCAATTATCTTATAGTTTTGTTGATTTACAATTAATCTTTCCATTTTAGCAATTTGTTTTCTTGATCCACCAACAATATTACTAATGAAACTATCAATTCCTTTTATAGGTGTGAATGTAGTTATTGATGACTGAATTATATTTATTCCTAGAAATGTTTCTGGGTCACCAAATAATTTGATAGGAAAATGTTCAAAAGTTGAACCATCTATCATATGTTTTCGTTGATATTTTTGTGAAGTGAAATAGAATGGAAGGGATATAGACATCCTTACAGCATGAATTATCTTAAGATTTGGTGCTGTTTGATAATCAAAATAATGGGTTGTTTGATCATTTACACAAGCAGATGATATAATTAATTTTTTTCCAGTCAATTCATAATGCTCTTTAAAAGTTAGATTATTTTTACCAGAATATTTTTTAAAAACTTTAATGAATTGTGTCATAAATTTTTTTCCACAATCTAATCCAAATTTAGTTAATAAATGTTCAATCTCAATATGAGCACAAGTTGCTACATTAAAATCAAAAAAAGAATTGTACAGATCCTTCCATGATACACCTAATGATAAAGCAGTTGCAACCATAGAACCAATGGATACACCAATTATCGTATCAATTTCATCTAATAAATTATATTCCTCTAAAGTTTTTAAAACACCACTAAAAGACATTCCACGAGTTCCTCCTCCAGAAAAATAAATAGTTTTTATTTGTGTCATTTGTTACGTTATTTTTTTATAAGTTTTTTTTGTTGGAAACGCAAAAATATACTTAAATATTAGATTCAGATATTATAGTATAAAAAACAACAATGACCGAATTAAAAAACTATCTTGATATAGAAGATATAGAAGTTGGGATTGATGAAGCAGGATTAGGATGTGTTGCTGGTTCTTGTTTTGTTGGTGGTGTAATATTACCTAAAGAATGCCCTAATAAAGATTATATAAAATTATGGACTAGTATTAAAGATTCAAAAAAAGTAAAGAAAGAAAAAAGATTTGAGTTGGCAGATTACATAAAAGAAATTGCTTTAGATTGGACAGTTGTTGAAGTAACTAATAAGCAAATTGATAAAACAAATATCTTAAAAGAAAGATTAAATGCTTATCATGAAGTAGTTAGACAACTAATGATTAAACCAGATAATATATTAGTAGATGGTGATAAATTTAATCCCTATCCAGGAATTCCTCATATCTGTATAATAAAAGGTGATAATAAATTTAAAGCAATCGCAGCAGCTTCTATTTTAGCAAAAACTTATAAAGATAACCATGTTATGAAATTGCATACAGAATATCCAGTATATTCTTGGGATACAAATTGTTGTTATTTAACTAAATCTCATAAAGAAGCCATTTTAAAATATGGTATAACACTATATCATAGAAGAACATTTGGAATTTGTAAACAATGGAAAAATTTGCCACAAAATTATTTATAATTTGTATATACAGTATTAAATAGATATATCAAAACAAAATCTACTCATTATATATATATATTAGTATTATTATGAGTATTAATTTCATGAAAGGAATGGCAGAAAAAATGTCACGAATAGGAAGGTCTTTTTCAGATAAAATGGATATAAAAACCGATGATGCTATCGAAGATATGAAAGATATGCTTAAGAACGATGAAAAAGTTATTGCTAAAATACAAAGAAATGAAGCAAAGAATCAATTAAAATTAATAAATAAAGCAAGACAAGAAGAAAGAAGAAAAACTATACGAGAATTAAAAGGTAAAAATTTTATTTCAAAGCCAAAAGTATCAAGAAAGCCAAAAGTATCAAGAAAGCCAAAAGTATTCAAAAAAGTAAAAAAGTCAAAAACTAATATAATTAAACCTTCAAAAAATGTCCAACAAAAAATGGCATCAATAGCACAACTTAAAGGACCTAAAATAACTAAACAAAAAGTTAAACCTATGGAAAATGCTAAAAGTGTTAAACAAAAAATGGCTGCATTATCACCAAAGAAAGTAAAAATAGTAGAACAAATTCCGATTTTTGAAATAGCAAAGAATGTTGCCAAAAATGTTACAAATACTAAAACAGATACAATACCAACTTCTGACAAAAATTATTATAAAAAAAAAAAAAAAGATTTAATTAAAAATAAAATTGTACAAGCAGGATTAGCAAAAAGAATAAAAATAGGTGAATTTATTAGTATAGTTTCAAATATTCTTATATTAGTCTGTTTAGCCATATTTATTTATTATAAATTAGCGGAAATTGAAACAACTGATTCTATGACATATTGGTTAAGTTCAAAATTATTAGTTGCATTAGTTATTCTAATAATTTGTGGTTCATTCTTGAAATTTAATGGTCTTTGGTATCAATTAGTAGATTCTATTTCTAAATGGCAATCAACAATTACGTTTGATTTTCAAATTCAATTCTACCTATCTTTAGTATTTGTAGGATTATTACAAATTTGGACTTTTATTGTTAATGGGGAATATGATGATTTATTTCCAACAAAAATCCCACTTTATTTATTTGCAGGTGGTTTAATTTTTGTAGCCATTATTAATATTGCTCTATCAATTGCTAATATAAGAAGCAAAAGTGGAAGTATGTGGATTGATTTTAAAGATAGAACTTTTAAATCATTCGGTATGGATTTTATGGCATCTAATTCTACTAAATTAAATCCAATGGATGAAATGATGTCTAAATTTGATAATGATAAAAAATTTGAGGAAGCCTATGATGATGAAGATGAAGATGAAGATGAAGATGAAGATGAAGATGAAGATGAAGATGAAGATTATTATTATTAAATTGTCATTAGTCTTTTTATGTTAATCTTTTTACGACGAGTTATAATAAAAGTATTATATTTAATAATTTTATTAGAGTTTGTTTCTATAGGAGATTCATTCATAGGCTTCACCATAGCCTTAGGTGTATTTGGTTGTCTGATATGGGGTTGTATGATAATATTTGAATCAAGATATTTAATTAATTCATCTAATTTATGATTATCATTTTTTGTATCAATATAATTTTCAATAATATGTATATTATTTGTCGGTGATTTTGATATTTTCTCTTTTTTTTTTGTTTTTATTTTTTGTGTATCTAGATTTGCATATCTCTTAATACAAATTCCTCTTGCAAAACAATTACCCATTTTATTAATATATTATATTTTAATTTATAACTTTATATTATATAGATATGAGTTATAATTATACAGTGGATAAGTTACAAACACATCCATATTTAGGAAAATGGACAAAAGATTCAAGATGTGAAGGCCCTAAGCCATATACTATGAAATCTGTAATTCAACAAAAAGAAAAAAAATGTAAGAATAATGAATCAAATAAAACTCATAAGCAATTAATGGATCATGCAGTAATTAAAACTATTAATAAAATTAATAAAGAAAATGCCAGAAAAATTAGATTAAAGCAAATGGGAGCACAAAACCAAGTTCCATTAATTGATATTAGAAAAAGATCAACAACAACTCAAAATGCTCGAAATCAATCAAGTGATACTACAGATAAAATAGTAAAATTAAAAAATGATATGCAAGAAAAATTAGGAAAATTAAAAATAGCATCAGAAGATGAAATTAATGCTGATAGAATAAAAGAGAAACATAGAAAAAAAGTCAAAGTTTTGAAAAAACGAATGAAAACATTAGAAGAAGTAAAGAAATTTGCTACTACAGATTTAACAGGTTCTTTTGATTATAAAAAAGTAGGAAAGCAAATTATTTCATTAAATAAAGCTAAAGCAGAACTTACAAAACAAATGGAAATCCAAAAAAAACAAGGACAAATTTCAACAGCAGAATTAACACAAACAAAAATTAATTCAATTATGATGAAAATCAATATTTTAAATAAACCTTATATTGAATATCAAAAAAGAGTAGTGGTAGAAAAGAAGAAAAATATAGAGAGACAAAAAAATTTACAAAAAGCATTAAAGAAAAAATTAGAATTAGAATCTTTTAAATTAAAGAAAAAACAAAAAGAAGAATTACAAAAGAAAATTAGAGAAACTAAACTTAAAGCAGAAAAAGAAAAAAGAGCAATTGTTCTTCGTATACAAAAAGTAGAAAAAATGAAAAAACTTCAAAAACAAGTAAAAAAAGATATAGAACAAGAAAAGAAAAACATTAAACAAAAGTTGAGGAAAACTAAAAGAAAGTATAGTAAAAAAGCAGTGAAAAAAATTGTTACATTTAATATGGATTTTAAAAAAGTAGTTGGTAATAAAAAAAACCAATTTTTAAAAGAATGTAGTGAAAAAATGAAACCATTAAAATGTACCGATGTAAAAAAAGGAAGTATTGTTGTTATATTAAGTGGTACGAGACAACAAATAAAAAAGAAAGCAAATACTGTCTTGAAAAAAGTAGTAAAAGAAGGAATTAAATTACCAAGTTTTGGTGATTTAGGAAAAGCAAAACCAGTTAAATTATTTGATTGTGCTTGTTATCTAGGAAAAAATAAAGATCTTCAAAATAAATTACAAGATAATTGTAAAAAAGCCAGAAAACATTGGAGAAAGACTGGAAGAAAACAAAAAAGAGATGCTTGGTGTAGTCCTGTTGAAAAAAAGAAAATGGTAGTTGAATTAAAACAACGAAAATTAGATAGAGCAGAAAAAGTAAAAGCAGAAAAAAAAGCAATTCAAGAAAAGAAAAAAGTAGCAGAACAGAAAAAATTAAAAGAAATGAAAGAAAAACTAAGAAAAAAAGAATTAGCTAAAAAAAGAACCCTTGAAAGATCCAGAAAAAGAGAATTAGCAAAAAAACGAGCAATACTTAGAAAAAAACGTAGAGAAGAAGCAAGAAAAAAAAGAATCGCAAGACGAAAAGCAAGACTCGCAAGATTAAAAAAAAAACGAGAAGAAACACGTAAAAGAAGATTAGCAGTAATCAAAAAAGCAAGGGCTGAAAGACTTGCTCGCAGAAAAGCATTTGAAATTGAAAGAAAAAGAAAACAACAAGCGGCATTAGCAGAACAACGAAGAAAAGCGGCAGCAAGAGCAGCCAGAATTAAAAAGGAACAAGAATTAGTTGCAAAAAAAAAAGCAGAAGAAACAAGAAAACGAGTTGAAATGATTAAAAAGAAGGAAGAAGATGCTCGAAAACAAGCTGCAAAATTAGCAGCAGAAAAGGCTACTGCGGAGAAAAAAGCCACAGAAGAAAGAAAAAAGAGGGAAGAAGAAGAGAAAAAAGAAAAAGAAGAAGCAAGAAAAAAAGCAGAAGAAATTAGAATTGCTAAAAAAGAAGCAGCAAGAAAGGCAAGAGAAGCAATAGAAGCAAAGAAAAAGGCAGAGGAAGAAGCAAAAAAGAAAGCAGAAGAAGAAAGAAAAGCCATAGAAGCAAAGAAAAAAGCGGAAGAAGAAGCAAAAAGAAAAGCAGAAGTAGCAAGAAAAGCTGCAGAAGCAGCAAAGAAAGCAACAGATAAAGCAGAAAAAAAGAGATTAGCAGAAATTACGAGAAAAGCAGAAGAAGCAAAAAGAATTGCTGAAGAGAAAGCAAGAAAGAAAGCAGAAGAAGAAAGAAAAGCCATAGAAGCAAAGAAAAAGGCAGAAAAAGAAAAAAAGAGAAAGGAAGCAGAAGAAGCAAGAAAGAAAGCAGAAGCAGAAAAAGCAGTAGCAGAAGCAAAAAGAAAAGCAGAGGAGGCTACAAAAAAAGAAGCAGAAAGATTAGCAGAATTTAAAAGAAAAGAAGAAGAAATAAAAAGAAAAGAAGCAGCAAGATTAGCAAAGATTAAAAGAAAGGAAGAAAAAGCAAGAAAGAAAGCAGAAAAATTAGCAAAAGAGAAAAAGAAAAGAGAAGAAGCGGCAAGAAAAGCGGCAGAAGCAAAAAAGGCAGCAGAAGAAGCCACAAAGAAAGCGGCAGAAGAAAAAGCAAAAAGAGAAGCAGTAAAGAAAGCAGCAGAAGAAGCGGCAAAAAAGGCAGCAGAAGAGGCGACAAAGAAAGCAGCAGAAGCAAAAATACTTGCAGAAGAGAAAGCAAGAAAAGCATTAAAAGCAAAAAGATTAGCAGAAGAAAAAGCAAGAAAAGCAGAAGAAGCAAGAAAGAAAGCAATTGCTGAAGCATTAGCAAAGAAAAAGAAATTTGAAGAAGAAAAAAGAAGAAAGGAGGAAGCAAGAAAGAAAGCAGAAGAAGAAATAAAAAAGGCAATTGCTGCAAAAAAAGAAGCAGAAAAAAAGGCAAGAGAATTAGCAAAAAAGAAAGCAGAAGAAGAAAAAATTAGAAAAGCAAAAGAAGAAGCAATTAGAATAGCAAAAGCTGCAACAGATGCTAAAGCAAAAGCAGATGCGGAAAGAAGATTAAAAGAATTACAAGCGGCACAAACAAAATTTGCTACAGAAGCAAAGAAATTAGAAGAAGAAAAGAAAGAATTAGATAGAAAACGTAAAGAAACATTAGTTGCGGCGAAAAAAGCGAAAAAGGAAAAGAAAAAAGCAGA
>Ga0315316_10003970_pt1 | contig 10766 bp, 2 predicted proteins | sample M160m3416metaG_FD_203702 | JGI IMG/M metagenome (GOLD analysis project Ga0315316, IMG submission 203702) | Ammonia-oxidizing marine archaeal communities from Monterey Bay, California, United States - M1 60m 3416 | ecosystem: Environmental > Aquatic > Marine > Intertidal zone | place: USA... | reverse complement strand
TTATTCTAAAGATAAACATTCGGGAAATTTTTCAATTAAAGAAATTTCTGACAAAGAAGGGTGGAAAAGCGTTCGCGACGGTCTAATTAGTAATGTAGGGTTGAATGGAGTTCCCGTTGTTTATGTCGAAGACTATGAAAAAAAGACAAATACACTTTTTATCAAGCATGAGCATGACGGACGAGATTTGGAACTATCGCACGCAAACAAAGTTTATGACCACATTTGTTATTTGTGGAATGATAACGTAGAATTTATAACGCTCATTGAGGATGAGCTATGGGAATTTTAAAATGACTAAAAAATCAAAAACTAACAAATTTTTGGAAATTGCTGAAAAGCATAAGAAAGATAAGAAAAGGGAAAAGTTTTCTGGAGTATTCTCGGATTATTTAGAGATGCTTGAGAAAGACAAGAAGATTGCAATGTTGGCACACAAGAGATTGTACACCACCATTACAGGAGAGGGTATCACTAGAATGTCTGAAGAAGACGCTAGGTGTTCAAACCTGTTTGGCGGAGAGTCTTTAAAGACCTATGATTACTTCCAGACCAAGTTTTTTGGAATGGAACGATCTCTAGCCAAAATAATGCGTTATCTTCACTCGGCTTCGATGAAAGGGGAGGAAAGCAAGCAAGTTCTACTCCTTTTAGGTCCAGTCGGCGCAGGTAAATCTGCATTGGTGGAGCACATTAAGAGAGCCTTGGAAAGCAGCGGCCCACTGTATGCTATCGATGGATGTCCAATTAACGAAGAGCCTTTGCATTTGATTCCTAGAAGTTTGCGTGATAAGTTCCAAGAGTTGTATGGAGTGAAGATCGAAGGTGATCTTTGTCCTGTCTGTCGTCATAGATTGTTAGAAGAATATGGCGGGGATTATTTGAACTTCCCAGTTAAAGAAACTACCTTCTCTATTCGTGGCAGAAGGGGTGTAGGAGTTGTCCCTCCGATGGATGCCAATACACAGGACACAAGCATCCTAGTGGGGTCAGAGGACATTTCAAAATTAGACCTCTATCCGGAAGACGATCCTCGTGCTCTAAGCCTAAATGGGGCCTTCAACGTAGGAAATCGTGGAATTGTTGAATTTGTTGAGGTTTTCAAGAACGAGATTGAATTCTTGCACACAATGATCACTGCAACACAAGAAAAAGCAGTCCCATCCCCCGGTAAAGGTGCTATGATTTACTTTGACGGTGTTATCCTCGCACACTGTAACGAAGCTGAATGGATTAAGTTCAAGTCAGAGAACACCAATGAAGCGATTCTTGACAGAATTGTAAGAGTTAACGTTCCTTACTGCTTAGAGGTCAGCGAAGAGCAGAAGATTTATAAAAAAATGCTTGATGAATCTGATTTCGATGCACACATTGCACCTCACACACTTGAAGTTGCCGCAATGTTCTCTGTCCTGACAAGGCTCAAGCCATCAAACAAGGTCGATCCAATGACCAAGATGAAGATTTACAACGGACAAGAGGTTGTAGAGAAAGGATATATTAAAAAGATTGATATTGATGACCTTCGCGAAGAAGTTCGTGATGAGGGTATGACTGGAATCTCCACAAGATTCATTATGAAATCAATCGACGCAGCGGTTGCCGATTCCGACAATAATATGGTAACACCCATTTCTATTAGAGATGCATTGGTGAAGCAAGTCAAAGAACAGGTTGTTGTAGAAGATTTGAGAGAAAGATATCTCTCATTCTTGCAGAAAGAACTTCATGATGAGTACTTGAATATTCTTGAGACTGAAATCACCAAAGCTTTCGTGTCTGCTTACCAAGAGCAAGCAGAATCATTGTTCAATAATTATTTGGACCATGCGGAAGCCTATGTCAATGGATCTAAAGTAAAAGATAAGGTAACCAATGAAGAAATGCAGGCCGATGAAGACTTTCTTTGTTCTATCGAAGAGCAAATCGGAATTGTTGGTTCAGCAAGAGAAAACTTCAGAGCAGATATTACCGCTTATATGTTTGCGAAATTGAGAAAAGGTGAACAAATTGATTGGACCTCTTATGGCCCCCTCAAGGAAGCAATTGAAAACAAGCTTCTTGCTTCAGTTCGCGACATTTCCAGAATCGTAACAAAATCTAAGTCAAGAGATAAAAAGCAGCAAGGCAAGTACAACGAAATGATTAAGACCTTGATGGAAGAGTATGGATATGATGAAGCTTCGGCTACAGAAGTTATCAAATACGCTTCAAATAATCTCTGGAGAGACAGCTAAAAAATTTAAAAATAAAAGTTTTAAAATAAAGCCTCGCAAAAATGATTGCGGGGCTTATTTTTTTGCACTAAATGTTCTTTTTTTTTGCTTTTGACGATGGAGTGGTATATCTAGGGCGAACAAGTCTACCCGTAGACTCTGTTCTCGTTTTTTTATAAAAAAGCGATTATAAAAAAGGCCCTTTTTTGAATGAATTTTTCACCTAACGGTAGGCAATTGAGAACTGGACAAAAAGGGCAAAATATTTTCTATTATTTCAATAATAATAAAGGAGAAATTAATATGAAAAATAATAATAAAACAAAAGGGGGTGAAAAATAATGCTGCTATATTTAATTAATAATACTTATCTTGTTAAAATAGAAGGATTTGACGGCTCCTCCATTACAGACATGGAGTTTGCCGAAGTGAGTGATCCTGATACTTGGTATACTTTTGGTTCTGTTGCTTTAGAAACGCCTAGTGCTATGGATGTTAGTAACGGGTATGGTTGGGCAACTCATAAGTTTGTTGGCTTTGGTGAATCCATTTCCGGCGATAATATGATCTTTTTCACCCAAGGCATTGGTCCGGGCGGAGTTGGTATCGGTGACGCTACCGATTTTCACGGATTGAGGCTCCCAAGCGATTGGTCATACTTGATCGTCGATACTGGGCTAGTGACAGCTACTTTACAAACAAATCTATTGTCTTTCGGCCTCGCACACAACTATATTCTTGACGCAAATTCAACTGACATGGTTAATGCCGTCAATGGATCGGACACAGGCGTGGTTTATCAGTCCGAATTAGGAAGAAATTATGCATATTTTGATGCGTCATCTTCTTATATCGATTTAGATCACACCTCCAACATGGGACTTGGTACAAGCAATTTTACCATTTCTGCTTGGGTTAGGTGCGATGACATCAGCGCAACAAGTGCTCAAATTTTTGGATCTATTGTTACTGGGGCTACCTCTCCAAGTAAACACGGTATGCACCTCCTTATCACACAGGGTCAAATCAGATATGTTGCTGGCCTCGGTGGTGTGAGTGAAGACTTTTACTACACATTGCCAGCTGGATTCGAAGGTGTCTGGAAGCATGTAGCTATAACCAGAAATGGAACTCAAGTTAAACTATACGTTGATGGTTCTTTGGTGCATGCCGAAACTTTCTCGGCGATTCACGACATGGAGGCAACAACTGGCTGGCATAAATATGGTATCGGTGCCTACAATTGGCAAGGTACTTGGTATGACAACTATGTTGGTGGTATTGACAATGTAATGATATATGATCGTCTTTTGAGCGATGCCGAAGTAGCGGAATTGCACACATCTACAACAGTTACAGTCCCTGCGACGGTAACCGTGGATCAAGACCCATCATCAGTTTCTGTTGGTGACGTAATGACAGCTACTGTAGACCTTCAGGGTGGCACATTGGGCTACTTTGCATGGGAACAGTATGATGCCGTAAACGACAGCTGGACTGTTGTGGCAGGTGGCTCTAATTCAGTTGTTGATATGACTGTTTCAGAATCAATGTCCGAAGCTACAATGAAAGTGTCAATGGAAGTAGATAGTCAATGGTACTTTTCTGCTGACATGTCAATGCCTGTTCTTCAAACGCTTATTGGCCACTGGTCTTTTGATAATGGTGATGCAGTAGCAGATGTTGGACCCGATGGCACAGCAACCGGTGCCTCATTTGGAACCGAAGACGGAAGAACTGTTCTTCAGTATGACGGATCTGGTGATTATGTCACAATTCCATATAATGAAGCCTTGGTTCCACAGGAGGCTATTACGGTAGCTACATGGATCAAGTTTGATGAAGCGGGAAATCAGTACGATTTTCCAGTTTATGCAGCAGGTTCTGGTGGAAGCGGAAACGAATACTCTTACTCTATTTGGAGATTCAGATCACAAATGAGTGGTGCGCTTTCTCACCAAGCAGGTATGCTTTCTTGGAGAGTGAAAACCAGTAATGGTGTAGTGAGTGCTACGGCACAAGTGCCAGTTGTTGGCCAATGGTATCATGTAGTCGGAACCTACGATGGTTCAGAGATGAAAATGTACATTAACAGCGTATTGGCAGTAACCGAAGCGCAGACTGGTCTTATCACAAGATTCGCTGGTCAGCCACTATACTTTGGTCAACAGTCCAATTATCCACAATCTGGAACAACTTTGGGCGGAGCCATGCATGGCGCACAAGATGATGTTCGCATCTACTCAAAAGCACTTGATCTAGGTGAAGTTCAGCAGCTGCATGACAGCACACTTCCTCCAGCAACACCAATTATGGTAAATGGATATTATCCACTTTATCTCGCTGAATCAGACGCTAACGGACATGCTGGCGGTGATGGCTCATCTCACTCTCACGAGTTTGATGGTGTAACTCATTACATGCCAAATGGTTTGGTAATGGGCGTTACTCAATTCCATGGAACTTTTGGGCAGACTGCTCAATATGCTCTTGATGCTGATGTATCCACCTCTATAGGCTCTAATGATGGAAGCTCAAGCAGTGCTAGTTTCGTAACTGATTCGGCCAGATCTTGTGTTTCTTTTGACGGGGTAGATGATTATCTTCAAATCCCCAACCCAGCAGAATTGAGTGGAGATACTTGGACTATATCTCAATGGGTAAAGACTTCGGCTACCTCTGGTAGACAAGACTTTTTCTCTAAGTGGTATTCTTCAAACGGAAATTATCCTTCAATCGCTCTGGGCATCGATGGCGGCGTGCTAAAGGCATACTATCGTGGAGACAATAAAAATTCTATTGGAACTATGACAGGCCCAAGCATTGCTAACGGAGAATGGCACCACATTGTATATGTAAAAGACTCTAGTGAGGTTCGCATTTATGTGGACGGCTCCGAAGTAGATCAAGCTGCCTTCTCTGGCACTATCCCTTCAACAGCAGACGTTGTTCTGGGTGTTTGGGATGGTTCAGTTCTGGGATATGCTAAGGATCACTATTTCGAAGGCTTTATGGACGATGTACGCTTCTACGATAGAGCCATGACCACAAACGAAGTTGCCTACTGGCACACCGAAACTACTGTGGCAAATGTGGGAATTATGTCTCGCTATACTTTCGATAACGGCGACGTTGTTGACTCGGTTGGCAGCGCAGACGGTACTGCATCTAGTGTAACTTTTGAAACATTGCTTTCAAGAACAGCCGCTACTTTTGGCGGCAGCGGCGGTATCGATATTCCACACGCACCTGATCAAGGATTTGACGGAACTGCAACTACAGTTTCTGCTTGGTTCAAGACAACTCAAACAGATCAGGGATACGCTGTCCTAAAAGGATACGGCGGCGGAAACAACGAGATGTGGTTGATTGCTGTAAATGAAGATGGAGGCCCTGCAAACAAAGCTATGTTCTACTGGCGCAACCGCGCTCAAGAAGTAATTAAGCTTCATTCTACATCAGATGTCAATGACGGTGCATGGCACCATATTGTTACTGTGAGAGATGGAGGAAACTTATCTCTTTATGTAGACGGGGCACTTGAAGCATTTTCAACAGGTGCAACTGGAACATTCGATCCAACTCAAGCTATGAGATTGGGTAAATGGGATCATGATTCTCATTCAGCTGGAACTTTCTATGTAGGTTCTATGGACGATGTAATTATTTATAATGAGGCACTTAACGCATCTGCAGTAGCAGATTTATATGCCAACACAACAGTTGTTCACGCACCTTCAAATGATGTTTCGCTGACAGTCTTCACTGCCGATGCATGGGGAGATACTTGGAATGGCAATGTGCTAAACATCTTGGATGCAAACGGCGCAGTTGTTGCAACCAGCAACGGCCCAGCAAGCGGCGTTAAAGCACCAGCGGGCTTGACAGAGAGCATTTCTGTTCCAAGCAACGCGGATTACACATGGACATTAGGTGGAGGAAGTTATATGAATGAAGTTCAATTTAGCATTACTGACCCTGATGGTACTGTATTAGTCAACGTTACAAACGGACAGACGACATCTGCAGGATCTTTCACTGTAGGAACTCCAGTAGTTGATCCAACAATTTCTGGTGTAGTTGACTCTTTCGTCAGCGATGAAATCACCCTTTCAGTTTCGATGAATGCATATGGTGAGTCAGTAGCTGCAGGATGGTCTTATAGGCCAGATGATGGCTATGTTGTGGGTCAAACTCACGGCGGCACAGCCGTTGCTATGGGTCAGACAGCTGCAATTCCCGTTACGCCGGGAGAGACAACAATTTATATTGCATCACTCGACTCTAACGCCAATGTCCTCGCTGTAAATTCTATTACACAGAACACCGTAATGGTAACGATAGAAATTAACAAATCCGACTCCTACGGAGATGGATGGAACGGCGCAGCATTTACGATGACCTCTAATGGGAATATTGTAGTAAACGAAACGCTAACTTCTGGAGGAAAGCCCGGTCCTGTAACTGTAAATGTACAGGTTGCAGTGGGAACATACGACTATGCATTATCTGCCGGGTCATATCCGGGAGAGCTTTTTATGACAGTTGTAAATACTGAAACATCAGAGATTCTCATTGATATCCCACAGGGAACCGCACCTGCATCAGGACAGGTCACCATTACGCCACCACAACCATCGGTTACTTTAGGGGTCTCTAGCGGCTTTGAAGCTATCTATGTTTCTGCTACTCCAAACCAGCAGGCTTTGGATGATGGTGCTACTCAATGGGCACTATTAGGCAGTGACATATTCGGTGATGTTGGGACAACAATTGACCCTGCGATTCCTTTGTCGGATTTGGCTAATTTGGCTTATATCTTTACAACTACGGAAGACGCTCTTACTGGCTATGCCGCTATTGTTGACTCAAGTGGTGTAATCTTAGCTAAATCCAGTGTTTCTGGACAGGCAATGATTAATCAGCTTCCTTCAGATCAGGAAATGGTCTTGATGGCTGTTCTTGCTCCAATGTTCTTGGACGACCAAAATATTCTTGCGGAGGCAGGAACTATTCCTTCAACATTATCAGACGGAAATAACTTGGTTCCAAGCTGGCAATTAGGACCATTCTATTTGGGTGATCTTCAAGTTTCGTCTTACGGGACAATCACTACAGACTTTGCTGACGATTATGATACAGTCGGCGGCCTACTTATTCCAACAGTCTTTGATGACGGAATGGGTGGTACTGGTTCAGCAGATCTAATTGGTAAAATGGTAAAAGATCTTATCAGAAAGCTTGATTTACATCAGCTTGATGGCGATTTATCTCCATTTGCTGTTATCTTCCAATCAGTTCTTGATGGTTCTGACAAAGATGCGATAAAACTTATTGATCCAGAAGAGTCATCTCTTATGATGAAATTAGTCGGAGGCGGCTATGCAGAATCTTCTCAATACAAGTTTTGCCAACAAGTTGGTGAACTTGGATTAGGAGAGGGTATCAGAAACATGACAATTCCAGATCAAGTGTTGCTTTTGGACCAACGAGGTGGTTCTTGGAACGACTCAGTTGATCCGGGAGCTATTAAAGGTGTAATCGCACCGGCAGAATCTGTAATATCTGGAGAAGCTTCCGTATCTAGTGGTGAAGTGACAATGACTGTTTCGGTTGGTGAGTTCGCAGTTGCTCAAGGTGCTGTTAGCTGGGTCTATGCTTTAGATCAATCAGTTGGCGATCTTGGACAAGTAGCATCTGGAACATCAGTGACCATAGGTTCAAGTGAAGTGTTTACTCCATCAGCAGGTGGTCACACAGCATATGTTGCAGCAGTTGACGCAAGCGGTGTTATTATGGCAACCGACTCATTTGTGTTCGACACTACTCCCGTGAGATTAGTTAAGTGGAAGTGGTGGGCAAACGATTGGTCAGGCTTAAATGGCGGAAGAATGACTCTTACGGATTCTCTCGGAACTGAAACAATCTCACCTGTCGTTAGTTATGACACCAATAACGCATGGCACGAAGGGGATATTTTCGAGCTTCGTGAAGATGTTTATTCATGGGAAGTCAACGAACACTCTATTAGAGCAAGTGATCAAGGTCACTTGAAGCTAGTTGAGGTTGACTCTCAAGGTGCTGAAATAAGAGAAATTATTTATGTATGGGCACAACAAACACGCATGCATAAAGACGGAACTTCTTGGCCAAACCAAGAATTCTCCGGACAATTCTCCCTTCCAGAAGACACTGTGGATCCTGTCCTAACTTTGTTGGGTGATGCATCAATGACAGTGTACACTGGTGGACAATTTATTGATCCGGGCTACTCGGTATCAGACAATCTTGATCCAGCACCAGTTGTTACAGTATCTGGTCATGAATCAATCGCTGTCAGCGAGCCTTGGATTGAAACTACTCCGCAAAATGGAGCACCAGTAATCAATGGCGAGCAGTTAAGTTTCGATCAGCCTGATTGGTTTGACCACACAGTCCACAAAGAAACAAACATTCCTTCTAGCGAGGAAGCTTGGGAGGTTGTAGTGGAGTTTGATAACTATTCTGCATACAATAACCATAGTTATAACTTCCTTGATCTTCGCTTGTTTAACACAAGCGGTGTAGGTTACTTAAATGTAAATTTGGGTAATGCTGGCGGCCTTGGTGCCCATGCGGGTTATAAAGATGGAGACAATATGCAGCAGCAAGCTTTCGCCCCAATCGGATTAATTTCCTCTGGTGCTTTAAAGATTGCAAGAGAGAATGGTAACTTTAAATTTTACTACTCTTTGGACAAAGTATCATTTACTTTAATTCAGCAATTCCCGGTAACAACAGCAGATGTGTTAGGTAATGTCTTTGGGACAGATGATCTTCAGATCAGTCTTAGAGCAAAAGATGCAGCTGTAGACGTTACTGACTTTAGTAGAACTGATATGCCATATGGTGCCCAGCAGGGTAATTACACAATTACTTATTCGGCATCCGACTTCTCTGGAAACGTTCACGCGCTACAAAGAACGGTGAGTGTAGTCCCAGAGACTTACGAATGGCATCACAACAATCAACTAACAGACATTGTTAAATATCTTCACGGATACGACGCAGATGGTGAGCGTTCACACATGTATTTGAAAGACGACGATGGACTTACAGTATTGTATTTCACGCCGGATCTCGAAACATTCGCTTCATTCACATCTTATGATGTCGATCAGCACTTTATTGAGGGTGCTCCTGTATGTGCCGCTTACGGCCCAGCAGGTAAAGTTCTTCTCGGAACATCAACAGGTTGTGTTTATCTGATTCAGATTGGCACCCTTTCTGTTCCACAATCATTCACCAAGGTGCATGATAACGGAGGAATGAGAATCAATCAAGTACACTTTGGTGTTACTTCGAACGCTTGGCTCATTGAATACAATGAGGAAGTCCACACAATGCCAGCAGAAGGCGGTATTCTTACTATGAGAATGTCAATTCCAGCCGGATCCTTTGTTCTCGACTTCGCACAAGCAGATGACGCAACTTCTATCATTATTAGAAAAGCTGACTACTCTTTTGCAACTTATATTGCAATGCCGGGTTGGGCAACTATTCATGATGAAAGTGCTATGCGTGCTATATTCTCGTCACTTGGTGTAACCAACGTAGACTATGACTATGCACTCGATAGATGGACAGCGGCAGACGATGATTACAATGTCATTGCGACAGACCAAATCATTGACTGGTTGCTTTCATAAAAAACAAAAAACAGGGTCAGCCAGCCCCATTAAAGCTGGCAAATTTCAAAATCATATAATTTAAAAGGGTAATACCCAAGGAGAAAAATAATATGGCTAGACAAAGAATAAGTAAAAAACAATTCGACGGTGGTTTCGAATTAGAAGGCGAATCCGGCGAGGAGTTCGCTGAATTATCACTTGACGATAGCAAGTTAGGTAAGGTTTCTATGGAACTTTTTGACCCTTCGTATTTAAAATTTGATATTTCACTTGCGAAATACGCAGCTATGGCTGGCGCAAACCCGTTTGCACCAGTAAACATGGGCTTAATGGATGATGTAAAGGCTTCTCTTCTAGCTGCAGACGCAGCTGAACAAGCTCGTGCTGAGGCCAAGGAACTGGAACTTGAGCAAGCAATTGCTACAGAAGCAGACCTTCGTGTCCTCGCTGACAATGCTATCCAAGCTGACATTGATCAAAATGAAGCAGACGCTGACGCAGCTATCGCAGCAGCAACCAGTGATCGTGCAGATATCCGCTCTGAATTTGCAGCAGCAGACGCATCTGCCGCCGCACTATCGCTTGCAGCACGTCAAGCTATCCAAGCTGACGTTGACCAAAACGAAGCAGACGCTGATGCAGCTATCGCGGCCCTTCAAGCTGACGTTAATCAGAACGAAGCAGACGCAGACGCAGCAATCGCAGCTCTCCAAGCTGACGTTAATCAGAACGAAGCAGACTCTGACGCAGCTATCGCAGCAGCAACCACAGACCGCGCAGCTATCCGCGCAGAAATGTTGGCAGCAGACACCACTCTTCAGTCAAACATTGATGCAGCAGTGGCCACTCTTGTTGGCTCGGCTCCGGAATTGCTAGACAC
>Ga0315316_10003967_pt1 | contig 10774 bp, 12 predicted proteins | sample M160m3416metaG_FD_203702 | JGI IMG/M metagenome (GOLD analysis project Ga0315316, IMG submission 203702) | Ammonia-oxidizing marine archaeal communities from Monterey Bay, California, United States - M1 60m 3416 | ecosystem: Environmental > Aquatic > Marine > Intertidal zone | place: USA... | reverse complement strand
AATATTGCCGCTAATGAACAGAGGAACTGCTCGTGGCGGTCGCACAGTCGAAATCAGACGACACGGACACCTGCGGTGGTGCAAAGTATCCGCTGAAGGCGCGCCTGCGGGCGTGGTGGGAAGGCTACGAGCTGCGCCCGTTCTCTGCTGAGGATGGCCAGGAAGCAGTTGCCGATGGCGTGGACGCGTCTGACGATGCGCCTGCGGAGGAAAAAATGTCCCCGAATGGAGTGAAGGCCGTCAGAAACTGGTTCAGCTGATCTGGGGTGAAGGGTTTGCAGCACCCGGCGGGCCGGAACACGTGGTCGACCTGGCGCAGCCCTTCGGGCTGACGGCAGAGAACACCATGCTCGAAATCGGGTCCAGCCCCGGCGGCGGGGCTTGCGCCGTGGCCGACAAGATCGGCTCCTATGTCGTCGGGTTCGATCTCAGCGAGGACCTGGTCAAACAGGCGCTCGAAGCATCAATGATGAATGGGCTCGACACCAAGGTGCAGGTCAAACGGTTCAAGCCGGAAACGTTTGAGCTAAAACAAGGTTTTTTATGACGGTTGTCTGATGCGCGAAACGCTGATTTCCATCAAAGACAAGGACGCCCTGCTGGAAATTGCCCTGAACGCGATCAAGCCTAGAAAGCCGATTGTCGTCACCGAAATGTTCGCAACTACGGCTGAGCCTGGCCCGCTTGCCGCGGCGAGCCTAGATGGCGAGTTCGGAGATGTATATCCGACGGACGCGGCTCCGATTGTCGCCAAAATCGAGGAAATGGACTTCGAAATACGGGTGAATGCCGATGAGACCGAGGAATACACCGCAAAGGCCCGGAAAGCATGGTCTGGCTTCACGGAAAGGATTGCCGGCGATGAGCCGGACTAAGGCCTCGCGGACGCACTTTTGCGCGAAACCAAGTTATGGGATCGGCGCGATTAGGCCTATGCTGCCGGCGAACTCCAGATGCGGCGGATCGTGGCGTTCAAGAACACATCTGTGTCCTGATCAGGTTCCCCCTCGGGGCGTTGACAGACCGGCGGTACGCCAGTATGTTCCGCCGCCAATCGGGTGAAAACTACCACCGACGCGTTGAAGGAAAAGAAAATGAAAGTCGTTAATTCCTTGAAATCCGTGAAAAAGCGCGACCGCTTTTGTCGCGTGATCCGCCGTCGTGGCCGCACCTATGTGATTAACAAGCGCAATCCGCGTTTTAAGGCTCGCCAGGGCTGATCGCGATCGCATAGATCCGGTCAAACCGGCTGACAGACCGCGCCTTTTCGGCGCGGTTTTCGTTTGTGCCGGTTTTCGTTTTTCCGGGGCTCGGCTACACTGGTGCGACGACAAACCGGAGCCCCGTCATGCGCATGCCCGACCCAGACAGCGATGTTCTTTCCCGGCGCGGGGAAATCATCGCGGCGTTACGCCGGATTGTCCCCGGCGAGGGCGTTATCGCGGAAGAAGAAGAGCTCCGTGCCTATGAATGCGACGGGCTGACCGCCTATCGCCAGTTACCCATGATCGTCGTGCTGCCCGAAACGACGGAGCAGGTCTCCGAGATTCTTAAATACTGCCACGGCGACGGTATCAAAATCGTACCGCGCGGCGCTGGCACGTCGCTGTCGGGTGGCGCTTTGCCGCTTGAAGACGGCATCACGCTCGGGCTTGGTAAATTCAACCGCATCCTCGACATCGATTACGCCAATCGGTGCATCACCGCCCAGCCCGGTGTTACCAATCTCGCGATCACCCATGCGGTGCAGGCGGACGGGTTTTACTACGCGCCCGATCCGTCAAGCCAGATCGCCTGTTCGATCGGCGGCAATGTGGCCGAAAATTCCGGCGGGGTGCATTGCCTCAAATACGGGCTGACAGCCAACAATCTGCTCGGGATCGAGATGGTTCTGATGGACGGCGAAATCGTCCGCCTCGGCGGCAAGCACCTCGATGCCGGCGGGTACGACCTGCTAGGTATCGTGACCGGCTCGGAAGGCCTGCTGGGCGTCATCACGGAGGTAACGGTCCGTATCCTGCGGTCACCTGCCACGGCGCGGGCTCTGCTGATCGGCTTTCCGTCCAGCGAAAGCGCGGGTAACTGCGTTGCCGAGATCATCGGTGCCGGAATCATCCCGGGCGGGATGGAAATGATGGACAAACCCGCCATCCATGCCGCGGAAGCATTCGTGAATGCCGGATACCCGATGGACGCCGAGGCCCTGTTGATCGTAGAACTGGACGGGCCAGAGGTCGAGGTCGATGAACTGATCGGCCGGGTCGAGACGATTGCCCACGAAAACCAGGCGAAATCGGTGCGCGTTAGCACGTCGGAAGACGAGCGCATGAATTTCTGGGCGGGCCGCAAGGCGGCATTTCCGGCGGTGGGGCGCATCTCGCCGGACTATTACTGCATGGACGGCACCATCCCGCGCCACCGCTTGTCCCAAGTGCTGACACGGATGAACGAATTATCAGGCCACTACGATTTGCGCGTCGCCAACGTTTTTCATGCCGGCGACGGTAATCTCCACCCGCTGATTCTCTATGATGCCAACAAGCCCGGTGAGCTGGAAAAAGCGGAGGGATTCGGGGCAGAAATCCTCAAGCTATGCGTCGAGGTGGGCGGTGTGCTGACGGGCGAACACGGTGTGGGCGTCGAGAAGCGCGACCTGATGGGGGAGATGTTCACCGAAATCGACCTGAACCAGCAGCAGCGCGTCAAATGTGCGTTCGACCCCACCCAGCAGCTCAATCCCGGTAAGGTCTTCCCAACCCTGCATCGCTGCGCCGAGCTTGGTCGCGTTCATATTCAGAGTGGCCAGACCCGCTTTCCCGACATCCCGCGTTTCTGACCCTTTCAATGACCGAACAATTCGACCCAACAACGCCGGAAGAAACGCGTGCCATTGTCGCCGACGCATTGGCGAGCAAGACGCCGCTCGAAATTATCGGCACCGGTTCGAGGCGTGGCCTGGGCCGTCCGCCCGAAACGGCGCACACGCTGAACCTGGCAGGACTGTCCAGTGTGTCGCTGTATGAACCGGACGAACTGGTTATGCGGGCCGGGCCGGGCACGCCGATGGACCGCATACGCATGCAGCTCGATCAACACGGACAGATGCTTGCCTTTGAGCCGCCGGATTACGGCCCGCTGCTGGGGCGTACGGCGGGTGAGGGCACCATCGGCGGTATTCTTGCCGGAAATCTTGCCGGTCCGCGACGCATAAAGGCGGGCGCGGCGCGCGATCATTTTCTCGGGGTCGAAGCGGTGTCGGGCCGCGGCGAGCTGTTCAAATCCGGCGGCCGTGTGGTGAAGAACGTCACCGGCTACGACCTGTGCAAGCTCATGGCCGGGTCGTGGGGCACGCTTGGCGCGATGACCGAGGTGACGGTGAAAGTTCTGCCGGCGCCTGAAAAAACCCGAACCGTCCTGATTGCCAGCCCGGATGCGACCCCGGCCGTGGCCGCGATGAACCGCGCGCTTTCGAGCCCGCATGATGTTTCCGCCGCCGCCTGGCTGCCTGCAAAGGCGACGGCACGTTCCGGTGTCAGCTATGTCGCGGGCGCACAGACAGCGTTGGCGGCAGTCCGCGTTGAGGGGATCGGGGCATCGGTCGATGCGCGTTGCGCCGCGCTGCGCGAAGAACTGATGGAATTCGGTGAAATCGAAGAGCTGCACACCCATAATTCCGTGGCCCTCTGGCGCGAAATCCGCGATGTCCGCTTGCTCGAGGACGGCGATGCGGGGACCGGCACCGGGGTGGTGTGGCGAATTTCCCTACCGCCCAAAGCGGCCCCCCGCCTGCTTGAAGATCTGCAGGCAGCGCTTGATATGGATGCGTTCATGGACTGGGGCGGTGGCCTGATCTGGGCGCGGGTGACCGGCATGACCGATGCGGGCTCCTATGTTATCCGGCGGACGCTTGCCGGGTGTGGCGGTCATGCCACATTGATCCGAGCGGACATGGAGACCAGAAGGTCGGTGCCGGTGTTTCAGCCGGAAGCCCGTGGGGTGGAACGGCTGACCCGGAACATCAAGGAAGCGTTCGACCCCCACGGCATACTCAACCCCGGCCGCATGTACGAAGGCGTTTGAGATGGAAACCAATTTCTCACTCGCCCAGCTGGCGGACCCGGCCACCGCAGAATCCGAAAAGATCCTCCGTGCCTGCGTGCATTGCGGGTTCTGTACGGCGACCTGTCCGACCTATGCGCTGCTCGGCGACGAACTCGACAGTCCGCGCGGCCGCATCTATCTCATAAAGGATATGCTGGAAAACGACCGGCCCGCCAGCGAACAGGTCGTGAAGCATGTCGATCGCTGTCTGTCGTGCCTGTCCTGCATGACGACATGCCCGTCCGGCGTGAACTATATGCACCTGGTCGATCATGCCCGCGCCCATATCGAAAAAACCCATAAGCGCCCGTTTTTCGATCGTTCGGTCCGCAATCTGCTAGCGGCCGTCATGCCCTATCCGCACCGGTTCCGCGCCTTGATGCGGTTGGCATCGATTGGCAGGGTTTTTGCGCCGATGATGCCCGGCCGCCTTCGCGCCATGCTCGCCCTTGTGCCATCAACGCCGCTGTCGCCGCCGCTGGAATCCGGGCAGATCGTGTGGCCGGCGGAGGGAGATCGCAAAAAGCGGGTCCTGTTGATGCCGGGCTGCGTCCAGCAGGTGCTGGCGGCGCGGATAAACGACGCAACGGTGCGGCTCCTTACCCGTCTCGGTCATGAAGTCGTCGTCGCGGACGGATCCGGCTGCTGCGGCGCTCTGACCCATCATCTCGGCAAGGAAGATCTGGCCCATGAAGCGATGCGGGGAAATGTCCTCGCCTGGATGCGCGAAATCGATGGCGATGGAATCGACGCGATCGTGGTCAATGCGTCGGGCTGCGGCACCACTGTGAAGGATTACGGCTTTATGCTTCGCGGCGATGCCGATCTTGCAGACGCCGCCGCAAAAATAAGTGCGCTTACGCAGGATATTTCAGAATTCCTGGTGGGGATTGGCGCCGGTGCCGATCTCGAAAATGCGTCTTTCGATCAGAATCTCAATGTCACCTATCACAGTGCCTGCTCACTTCAGCACGGTCAGAAAGTCACGGCGCCGCCGAAGGACCTGCTGGCGGCTGCAGGTTTCGAAGTTCGTGAACCCCTTGAATCGCACCTGTGTTGCGGGTCGGCCGGGACCTACAACATGCTCCAGCCCGAAATTGCCGAGAAACTGCGTGACCGCAAGGCGGACAACATCGCCTGCACCAAGCCCGACGTGATTGCCACCGGCAATATCGGCTGCATGATGCAGTTGCAGGACGCGGTAGCAGTACCGGTCGTGCATACGGTAGAATTGCTCGACTGGGCGACTGGCGGACCGACACCGTCAGGTGTCACGACAAAACGAAGCGGCCAATGAAGAATTTTATGCAATGGCTGGCGACGGCCGCCACACTCACCTTCGCGGTACCCGTACAGGGGGCACAGAACGATCCCCGTCTCGACACCCTGTTCGCAGAACTGCGTGACGCGCCGACACAGGAAGATGCGGCCTCGATAGAACAGAGTATCTGGAAAATCTGGCTGCTCTCTGGCAATGGCGTGGTTGATGCCGAAATGTTGCGCGGTCTGCAGGCGATGGGAACCGGCGATAACGAGGCCGCCCTTGCAGCCTTCGACAGGGTCGTGGCCGCGTCGCCGGATTTTACCGAAGGCTGGAACAAGCGGGCAACGGTGAATTATCTGCTCGGGCGGTTCGATGCGTCGGTGATCGATATCCAGAAAACCCTGGAATTGGAGCCCCGCCATTTCGGCGCGCTGTCCGGTCTCGCCCTGATCAATCTGGCCCTCAGCCGCGAACGCGAAGCGCTAAAGGCACTTGAAGCGGCGTTGCGCGTGCATCCAAATCTGCCGGGTGCCGATACCCATATCCGCGAATTGCAGGAAAAGATCCGCGGCAAGGGGATTTAGGGGGGGCGTAAAACCCCCGGCTTCGGAGATTACGGGCGCTGGCCGTCGACCAGAACAAAAGCGACCTTGCACGACTTATCCGATTGATTGCTCCAGGCGTGGTTGGTTCCGCGCTGGATTAGGATGTCACCGGCCCGGAGAACGGTTTCGGCCTCTTCGAGAATCGCCACGATTTCGCCTTCCAGCACGATCGCATAATCGACCGTATCGGTCTGATGCATGCCCGGATGGGCAGCCTGGCTTTGCGACCGGTCCGCATCGTCGAATATCTCGCCGAACGACGCCTTGAGCTGGCGCGCCCGTTCTGCCGGGTCGGCGGGTTCCGGCGGGAAATCGATAACGCGCAGAATTGTACCGCTGGCGGGCGGCGCAACTCCGGCATGTTCTTCCGTCCTGTCGGGTTCCGTTACGGATACCGGTGCGGCGCCGGTGCGCCATATATTGGTCGAATAGTAGTCCGGGCGTCCGGGGACGGCTTTAATCGCCGGCGCGTCACCGTCGTTGATGATTGTTGCGCGCCCGTCGGCGTCGAAGCCGGTAACAACGCGGCGCACTTTGCCGTCTGTCATGGCGCTATTTTTCCGTCTTTACCGACAATTCCTAGTCCCCGACCCAGGCAATCCGGAGAATATTCGTGGCACCCGGTGTGCCGAAGGGTACGCCCGCGGTCACGACAAGGCGTTCGCCCTTCTGGACAAGGTCTTCGTCGCGCGCAATCCGGCAGGCCTTGTCGACCATATCGGAGAAATTGCGAACGTCCTGAGTGACCACGCCATGGACCCCCCAGGCCAGCACCAGCCGCCGGGCTGTCGCCCGGCTCTCGGTCAGGCAGAGCACAGGCACGACCGGCCGTTCGCGTGCCGCCCGCAGCGTGGTTGAGCCCGATGTCGTATAGGTCACGATGGCGGCCGCACCGATCGTCTCGGCGACCTGGCGCGCGGCGGCGGTAATCGCGTCCGGCGCGGTTTTTTCAGGGTCCGGATGCGCGGTGTTCATGATCGCGCGATACCCTTCGTCGCGTTCCACCCGGGCGATGATGCGGTCCATGATGGCGACCGCTTCGAACGGGTATTTTCCCGCCGCCGTTTCCGCTGACAGCATTACCGCGTCGGCGCCGTCATAGACGGCGGTGGCGACATCGGATGCTTCGGCGCGGGTCGGTGCGGGGGAACTGGTCATCGATTCCAGCATCTGGGTGGCGACGACGACCGGTTTGCCTGCTTCGCGGCAGCGGCGGACGATTTGTTTCTGAATGCTGGGCACGTCTTCCGGCGGCAATTCGACCCCGAGATCGCCGCGCGCAACCATCACGGCATCGGAAAGGGTGATGATTTCATCCAGCCGATCGATGGCGGCGGGTTTTTCGAGCTTCGACAGGACGGCGGCCCGTCCCTGGACAATTTTGCGTGCTTCGGCCACATCCTCGGGCCGCTGAACAAACGACAGCGCGACCCAGTCGACCCCGATCGACAGCGCAAAATCGAGATCGGCGCGGTCCTTGTCGGTCATGGCGGCGACGGGCAGGACCGCATTGGGAACGTTGACGCCCTTGCGGTCGCTCAGATGCCCGCCGGCGATAACCTCTGTGTCGGCGAAACCGTCCCCGGCATGGGTGACCCGAAGCTGGATCTTGCCGTCATCCAGCAAAAGCTGGGTGTCTTCCTTCAGGGCGGTGAAAATTTCCGGATGGGGCAGGGGTGCGCGTTCGGTGTTCCCGGTTTCGCCGGTCAGATCGAGGCGAAACGCCTGGCCCTGTTCCAGTTCGACACCGCCGTCCTGCATAACGCCGACACGCAACTTCGGCCCCTGAAGGTCCGCGAGTATCGCGATGGGTCGATTATGTTTCGCTTCTACCGCGCGGATCGCGTCGAGCCGGGCTTTGTGTTCGGCGAGTTCGCCGTGGCTGAAATTCAGACGGAAGACATCTGCGCCGGTCTCGAACAGTTCTTCGATTTCCGCGGCGCTATTGGTCGCGGGGCCAAGCGTGGCAACAATCTTTGCGCGCCGATTGCGTTTCATGAACCGGTTATAGAACAGCCCGTCATGCTTCGCTACCGCCGATCAGGATGGCGCGGAAATCGTTCACATTGGTGCGCGTCGGGCCGGTAAAGACCAGATCGCCCAGGCGTTGGAAAAACGTGTAGCTGTCATGGGCGCGCAGCATAGCGGTGGCGTCCAGGCCCATATTCCGGCCGCGTGCCAGGGTATCGGGTGTTACCAGCGCGCCGGCAGCGTCCTCCGTGCCGTCAATGCCGTCCGTATCGCAGGCGATGGCGTGAATGCCGGGGGCGCTGTCCAACGCAATGGCGAGCGCCAGAAGATATTCGCAGTTGCGCCCGCCGCGTCCGCCCGGGGCGCTCGTATCCTCCACGGTTACCGTGGTCTCGCCGCCGGAGATAAGGACTCCGGGTGCACCGTGCTGCGCCAGCGCCGCGTGTTCGGCGGCAAGCGCGCGCGCTTCGCCTTCGAGATCAGCGCCCAGAAGGGTCGGGGTGACGGCATTCGACCTGGCCAGGGCGGCGGCTGCTTCCTGTGCATCCGCCGGCCGGGCAACCAGGGTATAGCGCGCCGAGGCGAGGCAGGGGTGATCCGGTTTGACGGATTCCCATTGGCTTTTTTTGAGCGCGTTCACCGCCGCATCCGGCAGCTTGATCCCCCGGTTCCGGGCGATTGCCAGCGCGTCCGCGCAGGTCGTCGGATCGCCGACGGTCGGGCCTGATCCGATCACGGCAGGATCATCCAGCGGCACGTCGGAAATCGCCAGAGTCACGATCCGTGCCGGCGAGGCCGCCGCAGCAAGACGCCCGCCCTTGATGGCCGACAGGTGTTTGCGCACGCAGTTCATCTCGTCTATCGGCGCGCCGGAGTGGAGCAGCGCGCGGGTGATTGCGTGCTTGTCGTCCAGCGACAGCCCGGGTGCGGGCTCGACCAGAAGTGCCGAGGCCCCGCCTGAAATCAGACAGAGCAGCAGATCGTCTTCCGTCAGGGTCTCCGCCTGTTCGAGAAAACGCCGGGCCGCGCCCTGTCCGGCGGCATCCGGAAGAGGGTGGCCTGCTTCGATGACCTCAATGCGGTCGCAGTGCAATCCGTGCCCGTAGCGGGTGACGGCAAGCCCGGTCAGGTCGGTCGGCCAGTTCTGTTCGGCGGCCCGCGCCATGGAGGCCGCGGCCTTTCCCGCAGCGAGAAGCACCGTCTTTCCCGGGGGCGGTTCGGGCAAGTGAGCGGGTAGAACGATTGCCGGGTCGGCGGCCGCCACGGCGGCGTCGAACATACCGCGCAGTAAATTGGGATCGGATAATTTCGTCATCGGCGCGCACTCCCCTTGCGGGCCAGCATAATGCCGGCGAGCACGATAACCGCGCCGATCGCCTGTTGGATGCCGATCCGCTCATCGAAAAGCGCCCAGGCGACAAGGGCCGCCGTCACCGGCTGCACCAGCAGACTGACGGATGCAAAGGCGACCGGCAGATGCGCCAGCGCCCAGGCGATCAACCCCTGTCCGAAGACCTGCGGACCGGCAGCAAGCGCGATCAGAAAGCCCCATCCCGCGAGGGTGACCGGGAACAGCTCGTCGCCGCTGGCCAGCGCCACGGGCAGCATGACCAGCGCACTGGCGGGGATCGCGAATTTCATGATCGTGATCGTCGAGAACCGTTTTCGCAGACGTTCCACCGCCATTTGGTAGGCGGCGTAGAACACCGCGGTCAGAACGCCCAGCAGGTCGCCGATAAATCGATCCTGGCTGAGGGACAGGCTTGCCTGGGACAGGATGAACACTCCGGTCATCGCGGCGGCGAGACCGATCAGATAGGTGCCGGTGACCCGGGTGCGAAACAGCAGCCAGCCGCCGAGGACGACGAATACCGGCGCGACATTGGCGAGCAGGGTGGAATTCGCCACCGTCGTCATCTGGATCGAGTAGTGCCAGACTGCGACATCGGCAGCGAGATACACCCCCGCCATGCCGATCAGCAGAAAATCGAGAACACTGCGCGGCTTCTCGCTACCTTCGGGCGCCTCCGAGCGGGGCAGGGTGGCGGCGATTGCCCAATAGAGCGGGATGGCGAGCAGGAAACGGTGGAAGCCTGTACCCGATGGCCCGATCTCGCTCAGCCGGACGAGAATCGGCGCGAACGCGATCACCACGGCACCGACAAACACGGCAAGGATCGCTATCCTTTCGGTGCGCAGCGTGCTGGTAGACGGTGGCGGAGAAGCATCCATGATGCGGCCTTATATCGGGTCTGGGCGCGACCTCAAAGACGGAACACGGGAAGACGGCTGACCCGATTGCTCAACGCCTTTGCACAGACGCGCATTCCGCCCTATATCAGGGATATACAGCGACCTGGAGGAATGACGATGGACGACCAGACACGTATCGAACTCGAAGCCGCGGCCTTTCGCAGTCTCGTGGATCACCTGCGCGAACGCACCGATGTGCAGAATATCGACCTGATGAACCTGTCGGGTTTTTGCCGCAACTGCCTGAGCCGGTGGTACCAGGAAGCCGCCAACGAAAAAGGCATTGATCTCGACAAGGACGGTGCCCGCGAAATCGTCTACGGCATGCCGTTTGGCGAATGGCGCGATAAATATCAGACCGAGGCGACGCCTGAACAGAAAGCACAGTTCAAGGACGCCAACCCCGGTCACTGAATTCGGGCAGAGCGATCGGGAATTTCCCCCGGATACAGCATGTTTTCCACCGGAAAATGCGTATTTGTGGATAACCCGACGGCCCGCATTCTTCCCGATTCGCAGGCCGCCTCCTAAGGTCTCCACAGCTTATTTGAGACCAATTGGGAGAGAGTTTATGGCGGAC
>Ga0315316_10003965_pt1 | contig 10777 bp, 19 predicted proteins | sample M160m3416metaG_FD_203702 | JGI IMG/M metagenome (GOLD analysis project Ga0315316, IMG submission 203702) | Ammonia-oxidizing marine archaeal communities from Monterey Bay, California, United States - M1 60m 3416 | ecosystem: Environmental > Aquatic > Marine > Intertidal zone | place: USA... | reverse complement strand
TCTGGTATAATATACAAGATAATCCCAAGCTACTGCTTTTGCTTGTCGGTAATACGGAGCAATATACGCATAGCGTCCATCACTTCGTTCTGTTTTTAATTCTAATGCTTTACGCAATAACTCGGTAACAGCATACACAGACTTTCCCCAACGCCTATGTGATACACAGATTTTAAATCTTTTATTATTCTGGTGTAGTTTTGCCTGTAATGGTCTAGGCGTATATGGTATTGTTATATGCATTATTCTATTTCTTTATTTACTACTTCAGCTTCTATTGTCTTCATATCTTTAGGTGGGTCAAGTGAAAAACTAACAGAAATAGCATTTGGCAATCCTTCATGCTCTACTTTTTCAGTAAATCCTGCTTTAGTTTTAGCTAAAAATATAGCCGATATAGTATCGCCTTTCATAGCTTTGGTGTATAATTTACTACCTAAAGACATAACTAATCTTTCTTTGCCAGTTTCTAAAGCGTGTGAAAAATGCTTTCTTAATGTTTTAGGACTACATCCTACTAATTTAGCTATCTGCACATGATTTAATCCAAACGCCACACCTAAAGAACAAACTCTTTCTGTTTCTGGTGTTGGTTCAAATTTTGGTCTACCCATTTCTGCCATTATAATACCTCATATTTACTATTAATTATTTTAATTAAACTACTGTAATTTAAGGATAAATCCTCTTTGCAGTCATTCTTTAAATAGGTTATACCATTTTTAAATTTTAATTTGCTTATATTTTTTATTTTAGTCTCTCTCCCTTTGATAAATTTCTCCGTTTGGGTATCACCTCTTTTTTTATGTCTATCTTCAGTAAACTTACTGTGTATAATTACAACATATAGATTATCTATTTTTTCTATAAATTCTAATATGCTTTTTGTAAAAAGTCTATCTCCCTCAAAAATTATATGATAATCGTATTTTTTTTGTATAAATTTTTTAAAATCTTCATAGACTGCCATAGAAAGTAAATCAGTGCCTTGAAATTTTTTATTATTTAAGTATTTTCCTATCACCATAAATTTATCTTCAGTATTATAATGCCCTCTTACTAATCCAAATTTAAATTTCCTCCATTTTGATTTATTATCAAAAAATTTTAATATAATACTACTTTTCCCGACTGCTGGAACTCCACCTACTGCTATTATTTTATATTTAGAAATATTCATTATAGTCATTCTCAAAACAATCATATTCTTTGTTCATCATTATAACTTGCCCTGTATTTCTGTAATGGTTTTGCTTAATAGGGTGAAGTCCTAAATCTTTAGGGTTATCTTCTAATCGCAAATGTTTAGGCAAACAATCGTTTCTCATTTCCCAAAATAATTCAAAAATTTCGCCATGTTGCTTTTCTGCGTATTTTATCCTATCGTGCATCATGTCCATATATACATTCGGGTATCTTCTATTTGGTCTATGCCAAGATTTATAATTGCAAAGTGTACTCTCGAATGTAAAATAACTTACATCTTTATTAGAATTTCTTTCTTGAGATTCTTTAAATAAAATTTCAGCTTCTTTTTTTATCCAATTTATTAAATTTTCATCATACTTTACTTTATTTTTCCACCAATCTAAATCGTCTCTTCCTATTACTTTACAAACACCATTTCTATGACTTCGTGAACCATTTATATCTTCAAAATAAAGATTATTACAATCAACATTTATTCCTTGTATTCTTAAATATTCAAGATAACTAAATGCTGATAATCTACCGAACGATAAAAAATTTTTTCTTATATATTCCCAGCATATTTCATAGTTTTTAAATTTATCGTTATGTATCGTTAAACTATTAAAAAAATCTTTTTGTGAACTATACTTATTTATTGAATCTTTATAAGATTTGACACAGTTAGGGAAACCAGTAGTACCAATTTTAAAATATCTCCTATCTAAATCCCAACCACTTCCCACTTTAAATTTTATGTATTTTTTATTCCACCAATTATTTAAGTTATCTAAATCTAAATTTTTAACTTCTGGAAACTCTTGAAATATTAACCATGTTGTCACTATATTTTGAGTACAACCATTAATAAAAGCGAGCCATAAATTTTGTTCAATATCTAAATTAAATTTTTTTGACAAGTAAGGGAAAGCAAAATAAACACCTCCGGGATGGCTTTTATACTTCAAATGAAAATCATAAAATCTTAAAAAAACTTCTCTCCTATATTTAGGTTTCCTAAAATCCATGCCATATTCAAGCTCTTTTATTTCTTTAATATTATTTATTTCACAATATCTTCCTAACATAATTTAAACCCATCAAGGTTATCTTTTATTTCAAATCTTTTTTCTTCTAAATTATGTTCTCCTTTTATAGCTTTGATATATGCTGCATTTTTACCTCTATAAGCTACTTTTTGTATAGAATATCCTACATTTTGATACAACCATTTAGACATCGCTTGAAAATATTCTGTAAAATTTTTTAGTTCTTTAACATTTAATTCTTTTGAATAATTAGAACCATGAACTTTTATTGAATAAGTCATTGAAGTATCAGTCCAACATACTATTTCAGGTTTTGATATAAAACTAGCTAAAAAATTTAACCACTTTCCTCTTTTTAAATGAATTATACTACTATGAGGAAAATCAAGCATTTTAATATTGTAATTTTCATTATCTAAAATAGCTTTATGACCATCTTCTTTAAAAGCAATCCATCTATTATCAGCTTTTAATTGATTATAACATTCTTCATCAATATCTGAAACTTTATGATTTTTTACCTTTAATAAATTTTGTATTATAGTTGCTTGTATACCTACACCAGCAAAATATTCTCTTACACTGTATTCTTTATTTATATTTATATTATCTAGAAGCCATTTAGTCGCATTACATTTAGCTGATACTAAATCTTGACGAGTTGCTATGAAATGTAAATAAGATTGATTGTTTTTTTTTCTTTTTGATTCATCTTTTAAAGGAACATTAATATCAAATTTATATTTATTACATAGTATCCCTTGTTTTGTCATGCATTCAATCCCTTGAAGTTTAGCCTTCTCTTAACTATTTCTAATTCTTCATCTTTACTACCACATTTAGACATATTTTTTCTATAATAACAAACGATACTTACTCTTTCGTATGGTTTTTTAGCTGTTATAGGTAGATTACCATGCCATTCATGAACATTAAAAAAGCATACATCAGTGTTTCTAACATTAAAACCTAGCCCATATCTAGGCATACAAGTTTCTCCTCCTTTATAATCTCCTGCTTGTAAAACTGCTATATTTCCTAAACCTTTTTCATAATCTCCTGCGTCTGTATGTATAGCTGTCCTAAAATTTTTATTTACTGTAATAGTTGTAAAAACAGTATCTTCTATTAAAAAATCTTTATTAGTTTTATTAGCTATATCATATTGAGCTTGCCACCTATCTGGGCAGGCTTTTTTAAATTCTTTAGATATAGCTTGTATATATGCTTTTGATTTTTGAAAATTAGGCATATTTTTATCAGTCCATGCTGTTTGCCTACAATAAGGAAACCTTACATTCCTATCAAAATATCCTACTATACCACTATTAACTTGATTTGCTCTAGCAACACTATCTAAAGTTCCATCTTTTTTAACTACTGTAAACCTTTTTTGAGGTTTGCCTGAACTTAACATTTGACCATTAATGCTAGTATTATCACTAGGAGTATGAAAACCAGCTGCGTCTCCCCTGTTATTTGTCCCTGTAGCTGCCGACCTTAAAGCATAATATGCTCTTTTACATAAATTAGCTGGTATTACATTTTTTCTAAAAAAAAATAAAGGTTCGCCGTTTTCATCATAGGCATCACAATTATAATCTATAATATGATTTATTTCATTAGCTTCTACAAAAGTGCCTGACCTTTTACTAAATTCTTTATAGGATTGTTTAGCTTTTACTTTTAATAGTTTTGCTGGCATCTTCTATAACCTTATACACAATGTCAGATAAATTATCTAATTTATAAAAAGATTGCAACTCTTTAGCCATATTTCTAAATCGTTCTTCTGTTTCTGTATTATAAAATAACTGTACTAGTTTAACATTACTAGGAGAAAAATCTGTAATATCATCAACATCATTATCTTCTTCATCATCTACTTCTGAAGCAAAACTTAATAATTGGTCAGCAGTAATTTTATTTATTTCCCCTAAATCAAAACCTGTTAATGTCATATCAAAATCTAAATCGCCTATAGCTATAAGTTCATCTTTTAATAAACCTGTGTCCCAATCAGCTATTTCTGCCGATTTATTATCCATTATTCTATAGGATTTTTTTTGTGCTTCACTTAACCCTTTAGCTATATGTACTGGTACTTTTTTTAATTGTAATTCTAATGATGCTGCTAAACGAGTATGCCCAGCTAATATAACCATATCTTCATCAACGACTATAGGTTGCCTAAAACCATATTCTCTTAGGCTTTGTTTTATTTTAGCAACGGCATTCTTATTAATCCTTGGGTTCTTTTCATAATTTTTTAATGAACTAGGTTTTAATAATTGTATTTCCATAAAATTTATGTAACATAATAAATTACTTTATGTCAACTTTCTTTGTTTAGAAATTATACTATTACTATTTACAAATTGTAAAATATTAAATAAAAAAAATATTATATTATTATTATGGCGTATTAGTTGCTTATTAGTATATTGGTTATATTACTTTACCCCTGCCCCTGCGCTACCCCCCTAAGCGTTTTGAATTTAAATTTTTAGAAACGAAAAAGTTGGAAGGGTCCCCTAACCTCCTGCGAGCGAAGCGAGCCAATCTTCTCATCAGTCCCGCAGGGAACCGATCTAGTTTAGGGTTTAATAGGTCTACAAGGAGCAACAGTAACGAGTAAGGTTATATTATATGTTATAACCTACCTTAAAGAAACAAGAGAGCAGGCTTTCATGCCTTAATTTCTTCTTGTCCCGCAGGGAAACTTTTCCGTACAGTACTATCCTCACTTTTCTAGCGAGAGCTGAGAGTCCTTTTATGAGCTATTAAATATGAAAATAAAAAGAATTTTGTTCCCTTCGGGGAAGAAAGAAAACAAAAGAACAGATTACTCTCATAAGGTTTTTGCTATACTTACCTACCCTGTACTATAACAAAGTCTTCTGAGTCCTCCTTTTCCGACCTTTAAAGTCCTTTTTAAAAAGATTTCGGTTCTCCTTCGGAGAGTTTCGGTTCCACTGCGTGGACCATAGACAAGACAAGAGTGCCTTTCATTAACAAAAGATAATATGCCCTTTTTTATTGGGGTATTTACGCATATATTATAATAAACCATCATAACTTATCAACCCTGAGTATTTAATATATTATTAGCTTTAATATGGTCTTTATCATTATTAACAGAACTGAACTTATCTATTACTTTAGTATTACTTTCTTTATCTAACTTTATATTGCTTATGCTAGGCTTAAGCAAACTGTTAGCATTTGCTTGGGTACTTTGACTTCTATACTTGCGTTTAGCAATTACACCTCGTTTACCTGCTTCACTTCTTTGTTGTCGTATACCATCTATTTTATTCTTTTCTTTCAATAACCTCTTATTACTAAAGAACCCATCATTATCTACTGGTATAAACAAAGGTTCTAATTCTTCTATCCATAACAGCTTCCACTTTTTACCTCCAGAAGCATAACCACATATCTTATGGGCATGTTTATATTGTAGAGTACAATCACGCTCTAAAAACATACGACAGAGTAGCTTTATATAACACCCTACGGCTTCATTACTTAAATGGTTAGTATCTACTAAGAAGTCTGCACAATAGAGTCCAAAGAAGAATGATTTTTCTTTCATAGTTCCTTCCCCTCATAAATAGTATTAAGGTCGATATTATATATTTTAGCTATTCTTTTAGCGACTTTAATACTTGGTTGTCTTTTACCAGCAAACATTAAACTTACCATGCCTTCTGATATACCTAATTTATCGGCTATTTGTCTTTGTGTATCTTGTTTCATTAATTCATTTCTAATCATAATACTCTCCTATCCGTATATATCTTTTCTATTAGCTTGATAATCTTCTGTTTTATTAGCACTTTCAAAACAACCATTATCAATATTATAATTTATATCCATAACTCTAGGATATCCTAATTCTTCGTATCGTGTTTTCCATACTGTTAAATGGCTATCAGTACAACGACTACCATCATCATTGGTAAACTTTGGTCGCCATAAACTAAAGATATGGTCTGGTTTATTATACCAATGTGCCGAACCTGCAATACTGTAAGCTGTAGGTGAAGAAGCTCCTACTTTAGCATCTGGTTTAGCAGGGTGTGCTAATATCATTATATGTATATCTAATAATTTAGCTAATGTGCACATATCATCTAAACATCTACCAATAAATTGTGTTTCACTACCAGAAGTAAAAGAAGGCATTTCTAACTTATTAAAAGGGTCTAATATAAAAGCACTAATACCAAATCTAGCTTTCATATCTCTTATTCTTTCACATACCCAGTTAAACTCTGGTGCATTATTAGGGTGATTTAAAAAATAAAAATGGTCTCTTATCCACCTATCAGCTTCTTCTTCTTGCGATGGGTATAGTTCATTTTCTAACTTTTTATGATAATAAGTGCGTAAATGTCTACGAACATAAGGTTTAACTCTTGTTTCTCCACTAAACATACCTATGTTAATATTATATTTCATAACTATTTGAGCCCATAACTGTAAGGCAAAAGTTGTTTTACCATGTCCCGGATAACCAGTAAATACACTTACCATACCACTACCAATCATAATTTTATCATACCAACCATCAAAATCTGGATTATATAATGTTATAGGAGCTGGTTCTGGTATTTCATCTAAAGAATATACACCCTCAATAGGAAACTCTTGCAAAGATTCTTTAATTTGCCATTGTAATTCTTCTTTACCTACTTTCTGCATAAAATCATTAATATCTTTTGAATCTTCTGGTAATTCTACAAACTTACAACGACCATGCCCTAATAAACCTGCTAAATCTGCTCTTAAAAACTTACCAGCATCATCATTATCCGTTAATAATACAAAACAATTTACATCATCTAACCCTTGTTCTAATCCATCTAGCACATATTTATATTTTCTTGAGCTATTTGGGTCGTCTGTAGTAGTTGCTGGAGCACCATTAGGAACACTTAATATACTATCTATAGCAAAACCACTCTCTAATAAGGCACAAAGGTCAAATTCACCCTCTGTTATATAGACTGTATCAAGATTTTTAGACTGTAATACATTATCTAAATTATAAAATTGTTGAATACCTTGCTTTTGCTGTTTAAAGATTTTCTCTTTTATGGCTCTGGCTTTATAATTTACTCGTTCTCCTTTTAAATCATAATACCCAAATACTATAGATTCTAATTTATCCTTACCATACTGTCCTTGTCCTGATTCTATTCGTAAATCTGTGAGGGTCTTTTGGCTTATTCCCCTCTTGTTTGCGAATTGCAGGACATTTTCGCTTATATTCTTCATAAAATTCTGCTCCTTTACAATTACAATGATGACAAAAATACACTACACAATCTGTTTTAATAGTTACAGATAATGGAGTATCTCGTTTATGTTTAGTTCTTTCATGTTGGCAATTAGGGCAAGAATACTTGCCACTTCTTTTTAACCCTAATACCCAATCTCTATCCAGCATAATGATACTCTGCAAAAGTTTTCTTTTTCACAGTTTTTCTAGTAGTTTCAATATTATGCCCATCTTGTCTTAAATCTAAAATACGAGCCGATAATCTAAAACTTCCATATAATTCAAGAGCTTGTAACGGATTTATCGTTCCATGTTCTTTTAAATGAGCTAAAATCATATCATTTTGTGTCTGCGTCATTATCTTTACTCCTCTTTAATTGTTCAACTTGTTCATACAAGTCGGTTATAGTTTTCATTAAACTTAAAAGCATATCATATTCCAGATAGCATTTAGGACTACCATGATCTCGTTCTACTAATAAGAAATCTGCACCTTGCTTAGCTTTATCCCCAGTTCGCCAACCATGTTTCCATTTCTTACATTCAATAATATACTTTTCCCCAGTTGGTGATACAACATAGACATCATTCGGAAAATCTCTGAAAATGCCACTTCCGGGCTGTTTCCTAGCTTCCCAACCACTATCCTTATTTATTGTATCAACAATCTTTTTCTCAAACTTAGAGCCTTTAGCTTTGGCACTTCTTGCAGTTAAAACCATAATACTCTCCTTTAAAATGGTATCTTATCATCAGGCATTTCACTTATAGTAGTATTATCTAAATCTTCTGTTTGCTGTAATTTTTTAAATGTATTTTCTGCACCAGCTGAATAATGAATACATACCCACCTTAATTTCTGGTCAGGTGTCCAATCTTGATATCTATTAACACATGCTTGTAATATAATACTCCATGCCCTACTATCTAAATCTGATACATTATAACCACCAGCAGTTCCTTCTTCTACATAATTAGTAGCAGGTGCTTGCTGTGTAGGTGTAATATCAGCAGTAATTATAGTAATACTATCAACAAAATTCATTGGCTTACCACCAACAACTTTTTCCTTAAATTTTATATCAATATTATCTAAAGCCTTTACTTCTGTAATATTGGTAACAAATTGTGGATTAGCATAATAAAATATACCATTTGTATCTGTTACTTTATATGTTTTACCAGCTTCCCAGCCTTTTTCTACATTAGCTGGTCTTGGTGGTGTAATTTCTCTAACTTGTATTTGCATTATTTAACTCCCTAGTTGGTGATGAAAGTAGGTAAGGAGTGTCTAATTCATAACCTACCTTCATCATAAAATTAATCATTTCCACTCCTTTTTATAATCTATTGTGTAATTACTAATATTAACTATAGATAACCACACAGATAAATCTCTTTGGTATGTTTTGGCATCATAAAATCGTTCTGTAACAACCCCAGTATCTCTATTGATATGAACAATTAATCGCCCAAACGGATTTCCACTTTCCTCTTGCAATATACAATACATATAAGCACATAATTGAATTGGAAATTTTTGTGAATAACTTAAAGATGCTCCAGTTTTATAATCAACTAAACATCTTCCATAATCTTTAATAATAGCTTCTAAATCATACTTGCCAGCATATAATGGTTCTTTGCTATAAACTAATTTTTCTATTGATAATGTTTCCTCTACTCTTTCTTTATACCAATTTAATACAGATTCTTGTAACATTTTAATATGCTCATCATTACTGAACTTTGGCTTTAAACCTTTAGCATAACATTCTATATAATCATGCACTTCACTACCACGACTAGCACCTTGTCCCCATTTAGAAACAGCTTCTTTATTTATATCTTTTAAAAGTTTTTCAAATTGCTTTTTAGTGTAAGTGAACTCACTAAACTTTTTTCTATTTTCTATGAGTGCTTCTCTTAGGTTCTTACGACCTGCCATAGCTCCTATATTAAAATCTTCCATAGCTACTTTTAGAATATTAGTTACAGATTTTGGCTCATAGATAACACCATCTGAATCTACAATTTCATATTCATGTGTATTTTCCATAAAATTAACCATAGTATTATCTTTTAAAATTCTAGTTTCCATTATATTTCCTTAATGTAATATTATATTATGTTTAGATTTTCTTAACAGTTCTGATAATTTCTGTTTCCAAATTCCTTTAAAATCTTCATCTTCTGCTTTATCTATAACTTTCATTAAGTTATGTATTCGCCTATTTAATTTAGCATTTACTTCTATAATCATTTTTCTAATCCTTTATCCTGCTCTTGTTGAATAACATTAGATAAGTTGCCAACTTCTATAACCTTTTGTAACAACTCATCTTTTAATGGTTTACCAGACTTTAATCTAAACTTTAATAAATCAATAAGTTCTAAAGACCTCAATGAAATTAATTGGTCATCTAAATCATGGAAATCACTCATCTTCATTCTCCTTTATTTTATCTTCATAAAAATGAACAGTAGCTACAACACCTTTGTTCACATGTGGAACTATAGAAAAATTAACATCATCAAATTCATTATTAAGTCTTTCAAATAATTCATGTTCTGTTAGTTTATCCATCTTCATTCTCCTCTCTATACCATGCTTCTGAATCAGTAGGCAAAACTCTATCTGCCCACCAACTTGGTGTATCTTCATTATGTTTTTGCTTTTTAAATTTCATAAGTTCTTCAATTTTTTCAGAATAATCTTCCAAGTCATCTATTTCTTTAAAGGTTATATGACGAACTCCATTTTCTCTAATATCTCTAATAATCATATTAACTTGATTAATTAGTTTTAAGATGTCTTTATTTTCTTCTAATGTAATAGTTGTTTTAATTGCATCATATTTAATAATTTTATTTTTAACCATTATATTTACTCCATTTTTCTTTCCAACCTTCTTCTAATTCTTCTATTAATTTAGAAGTAGAACTTGGAGAGTTTATTAAAAAATTAGGTGCTATTTTCATAGTTTCAGATAAAAATTGCCCTAAATTATCAAAGCTACCAATTAAAGATTCTGCTTTACTCCAAAAATTAGCTTCTTGTTCTATCATTTGGTCTTTTAATCTACTCATTATACTTTCTCCCATTGATTTAAAGTTTCAGTAGTTTCCCATAATGCTTCTAATACATAAGCTAATTCTGGAGCATGGACATTTTCTTGACTATCTAACTCCTCATAATCTTTGCTATGTATTTTAATAGTATATTCATCAGCATAAGTTAGCATGATTG
>Ga0315316_10003964_pt1 | contig 10778 bp, 9 predicted proteins | sample M160m3416metaG_FD_203702 | JGI IMG/M metagenome (GOLD analysis project Ga0315316, IMG submission 203702) | Ammonia-oxidizing marine archaeal communities from Monterey Bay, California, United States - M1 60m 3416 | ecosystem: Environmental > Aquatic > Marine > Intertidal zone | place: USA... | reverse complement strand
TTCTTTAATTCATAATTAGATGAAATATTATATGATTCACCTGATTTACCTTTTTTTAATATTTCAAAAATTGCTTTACAATGATCCTTTACATAAATCCAATCTCGAATATTTTTACCATTACCATAAACAGGAATTTTTTTATTTTGACTTGCTAAATGAATTACTTTAGGAATTAGTTTCTCATGAAATTGTTTTGGACCATAATTATTTGTACATCTCGTTATTATACAATCACAATCATATGTTAAACGATATGAATTAATTAATAATTCTGCTGAAGCTTTTGTTGCAGAATATGGGCTAGAAGGATTAAATCTATACTCTTCATTTGCACTTTCATTTTTTAAACTACCAAAAACTTCATCTGTAGAAATATGAATTAATTTTTTCTTCATTTTTTTTATAATTTCTAAGATTGTGAACACACCATTTACATTAGAGTCTAAAAATGGTTTTGCATCAGATATACTTCTATCGACAAATGATTCTGCTGCAAAATTAATAATTATTTCATTTTGTAAAATTAATTTTTCCATTAATTTTTTATCTGTAATATTACCTTTAACAAATTTATATTTTTGATTATTTTCCAAATTTGATAAGTTCATTTTATTTGAACCATGTAATTCTGCATCAATATTAGTTATTTCTAAATCTGAATTATTTTTTAGAATTTCTGTAATGAAATTACTTCCAATAAAACCTAATCCTCCAGTAACTAATAATTTCATAAAATTAGTAGATTTTTACAATAAAATAACGTTTTACATCAATGCTATAGTGGTATTTTTAATCAATGAAGATTTTTATTAATTGAATAGATTATTTTATCATGAGTGAAAATAATATTAATAAATTTAATTTAGAATTACATCCTACTAAAGATATCCAAGATAATCATGTCAATGGTTCTTTAACTGTAATTTGGAGAGATTGGGATAAAATAATTAAAAATCCAATAAATATGATTTATGTGAGTTCAGTTAATCCGGGTGAATCTAAAGGACCACATATTCACACTAAGAGAGATAGTCATTTTGTCTGTATTCATGGAAAAGTTGTTTTCATCATTAAAGAGAATAATGGCAATTACATTGAAATTGAATCTAGTGATGAAAATCCTGTTATGGTACATGTTCCAAAAAATTGTTCTTCTGCACATGTTAATTTATCAAAGAATGTTTCTAGAGTTCTTACTTTGGCAGATCTTGCTTGGCGTCCTAATGATAATGAAATGAGAAATGATTCATTTGATGACTATGATTGGAAAAAATGGAAATAAATTTATTATTTATCTAATAAAAATTTGGTTAAAACCTTACATGAGTTTCCTTGATTTGAAAAGTATTTTTCAATAAATAATTTACCATTTTTAATTAAATTCTTTCTAACATCTTCATCAAACATAATTTGTTTCATTTTAATTTCTAATTCTGATATATTTGAAACTGAAAGTACTGCATTTTGTTTAATTATTTCTTCTTCTTCAAAATTTTGTTTTTCTGGTAGGAATACTAAAGTAGGTTTGTTTAAAATTAATGCATCTAGGAGAATAGTAGAATAATTTAATGAAATTAAAATTTCACATGATTCTAATAATTCTAAAATATCTTGATGTTGGTAAATGGGAATTGAAGGATCAATTTTTTTGATAATTGGTGATATATTAAAATATTCTGTGGCATGTAATTTTATGATAGGATTTTTCTTTGAATTTTTTTTAATATATTCTAATGTTTCTTTTAGAAATGATTCAAACCGTTCAATTGCTCTAGTATCATTCCCATCAAAATTAACATGAAAAAATAAATTAGATGCAATTAAAATTGTATTGTCATTGTTGTTTATTTTTTTTTTAAAAAATCTATCATGTCTTGGACTTCCGACAATTGTAATTTGCTTTGAATCTATTTTATGTTCTAAAAGATAATCCTCCATAATTTTACCCCATACTAGCATTTTTGAATTTCTTGATGGTAATACAGGCATAATTTGGTGGTACTTTTCAAATTTTGGATTTAATGTCATAATTCCATGTTGTAGACAAAAAATTGTAATCCCTCTTTTGTTTGCAAGATAACTGATCTCTTTTTCTTCCATACCTGTATGAGCCCAATCTAATACTGATTTAATGTTCATTTTATCAAACATTTCATTAATTAGAATTTGTCTCTCAATACTTTCACTAAATCGGTTGATGATTATTTCTGAAAATTCATTTTTAATTATATTCCAAAATGATTCTTGGTTGTGAGAAAAAATATTATTCATTAAATTTTCATCATTTAGTATTTGTTTTAATTTTTTATCTAATTTTCTTTGTTCTAATTGATTTTTATCTCTTGTAATTTTATTTTCAAAATCTTTTATAGATAAAATTTTACAATTAGAATTTTTTATTATTTGTAAAGTTTCAAAATTCCATATAGAGGGTTTTCTTTGATTTAAAATAATAATATTTTTATCAGAATTAGGAAAAGACTTTAAAAAATCCTCATAAAGTTTAGTATTAAAATCAACTAATAGAATTGACTCTTTATTTTGTAATACTTTTTTATTGAATTTAGCTTTAGAAATTAAATTAAAACTTTCATCCACAACTTTTTTTAATTTAAAATAATTTTTTCTTGAGAATTTAATATTTCTAGTTGTAAATCCTAAATTTAATGGAATTTCTATTTTATCAAAAAATAAATTTGTTAATGTATTATTTTTTTTAAATAACATTAAATCTATATCATAATTTTTACATATGGGTTTAAGATAATCATTTATTGAATAGGATATTATTTTTTTTGGATTTTCTTTTTCAATTATTTTTTTAACTCCAATTATTCGTTTTAAATGCTTAAAAAAATAACTTGGCATTTCTAATTCTAAAAGTTCTCCTAGATTCAATTCATCATAATTTAGAATTTTTTCAATTGTTTTATTTTTATACCAGTTTATACCTAAGTTTAAAGCAAGATCATCAATTTGTTTTTTATCCTTTTCATTAAAATAATCTTCGACTAAATTATGATTAATTTTTTTTTTGGATAGATCTTTGTGAGAATCGAAATCAAAACTAATTACGGTTGAATCTTTAAGATATTCTGATTTTAAAATATTAAAATCTATTTTACCTTCAACCAAAACTAGCGTTTTCATCACATTATCACATTTTTTATTTAATTTAAAAGCTAAACGAGATTGGGGATTTGTTGGAGATTATATAGAAGTAATATGGTTAATGGTGCAACAAAATCATCCTGAGTTATTGTATTTGATGATTCCGGATGGAATAATCATACAGATACAAAATATGCCATAGATAAATTTTTTAAAGACAAACCTGGAATTTTAATGCAATTGCCTACAGCTCAAGTAATATTTTTTAAAAATTAGATTTTTTTAAAATAACAAGTTTTAAACAGTATTTAATTTGTTTTAGGAATCATGAAAAAAAATATTTTTTTAGTTGGTTGTGGAAATATTGGAAGTAGACATCTTCAAGCATTAGTGAAATTACCTTTTAAAGTTGATATACATATTGTTGAAAAAAGTAATAAATCTAAAATTTTGGCAAAAAATCGTTTAAAGCAAATCAAATTTAATAAAAAAAACTTTAATTTTTTTTGGTATAATTCTGTTGATCAATTAATTGATACTAGTGATTTAGTAATTATCTCTACATTATCTCAAGGACGTGCTGATTTAATTATTAGTTTATTAAAAAATAAAAATAAAAAATTTCTAATTGAGAAACCTGTTTGTCAGTCTAAACAAGAATATGTAAATCTATTATCTCAAATGAATTTATTTAATGCAACTGGTTGGATTAATACTAATAGAAGATATTTTGAATCTTATCAAAAAATCAAAAATGATCTATGTAATTGTAAATTTATTAACATTAATGTTGTCTCTACAGCATCTGGACTTGGAACAAATGCCATTCATTTTCTTGATCTTTTTTCATGGTTGATTAATGATTCAAAAATAAAACTTAATGGTAAATTTTTAAATCCAAAATTATTTTCTAATAAACGTGGGAGAGAGTTTAAAGAATTTTATGGAACAATTTTGGGTTCGGGAAAAAATAATTCCTCTATCACACTTAATTTTTTACCCTCAAAAGATGAATCTATTTTTCTAACAATTTCTACTGATTCTTTAACCTATGTGATTGATGAATTAAATCAAAATGCTCTCAAAATTGATAAATTTGGCAAAAAATTTAATTTTAATTATCAACATGTAAGTGAATCTACTACAAAAATTGTTAAGGATATTTTAGAAAAAAATAAATCTCTTTTACCTCAATTAGATGAATCTTTTTTTAATCATATTGAATTATTCAGAATATTTAATTTACATATTAAAAAGCAGTTAAAAGGGGACATTACCTTATGCCCAATTACATAGAAAATGATTCCTGAAAATTATGATTGGTTAACAAATTTATCTACAAGAAATTTTCAAGATAAATCTATAATTCTAATTGGAACTGGTTTAATGGCCAAAGAATATGCTATTGCTTTTAAAAAAATGAATATACATAATGTAACTGTTATTTCAAAATTAGAACAAGAGACTACGGATTTTAGTACTTTTGATTTTAAAATTTTACATGGTGGATATAAAAAACATTTACCTACTTTAGCAAAATCTGATCTTGTAGTAATTGTTACTCCTATTCCACAACTTTTAGATGCTGCACAAATTGCTATTGATTCTGGGCAAACAAAAATTCTAATTGAAAAACCTGGTTCCTTACATGCTGATGAATTACTGTCATTTTCAAAACAATTAACAAATCAAACTGTTAGAATTGGATATAATAGATTACTTTATCCAAGCTTTCATAAATTAAAATCAATAATAAAGGAAGAAAGAATTACATCTTGCCATTTTGATTTTACAGACTGGGTTCATACTATAGATTTTAAAAAATATACTTCTGATGTTTACAGTAGATGGGGAATAAGTAATTCTCTACATTTGATATCTATGGCTATGGAATTAATTGGAATGCCTAAAATTTTAACTCCTCATAATTTTGGATCATTAGATTGGCATCTATCTGGTTCAATTTTTACAGGTTCTGGAATTTCAGAACAAAATATTCCATTTTCATATAATGCTGATTGGGAATCTGCTGGACGATGGGGAATTGAACTAAAAACTACCGAAAATGCATACCGTTTAATTCCTTTAGAAGGTTTGTTTGTATGTCATAAAAAAAGTGTTAATTGGGAAGAAATACCATTAGATATTCCATATCCTGATGTAAAACCTGGAATTGCTGAAGAAATTACCGCAATGTTAACTGATGATAAAGATCTTGGGTTAATTACTTTAGAAAAAGCATCTGAATATAATAAACTAGCAGAAAAAATTCTTAATTATAAATAACATGTGTATAATAATTTTATAATTGATTATGAAAAATAATAAAAAAATTTTTTGGTCCAAACCAAATATTCAAAGAGAAGAAATGTCTGCTATTAACAAAGTTGCAAAATCAACTTGGATGACTCAAGGAAATGTAACTGAGCAATTAGAAAAAAATCTATGTAAAAAATTCAATGTAAAGAATGCAGTTGTTACTAATAGTGGCACATCCTCTTTAATTTGTGCACTTTTAGCACATGGGATTAAACCTGGAGATGAAGTATTAGTTCCAAGTTTTACATTTGTTTCTACTGTTAATTCAATTTTATCAATTGGGGCTAAACCTATTTTAGTTGATAGTAATCCACATACGTTTAATACAGAAATTAAATTCTTGAAACAAAAAATTAGTAAAAAAACTCGTGCAATTATGCCAGTTGATGTTTCTGGAATGCCAGTAGATATTTCTGATATGACTGAATTTGCAGACCAAAATAATTTAATTTTGATTGAAGATGCTGCTGAAGCAATTGGAGCTAAATATAAAAACAAAAAAATAGGTTCTTTTGGTCACTCTACAATTTTTAGTTTTCATATGGCAAAAGTTGTTTCAGGAATTGAAGGTGGTTGTATTCTGACTGATAATTCTAAAATTGCCTCCAAATTAAGATCTATTCGATGTCATGGAGATGTTGGTCAATACAATTCTAAATTTTTTGGTCTTAACTTCAGAATTTCAGATATTCATTCATCTGTAGTTATAGAACAACTTAAAAAATTAGATATGTTTTTGGAACACAGACAAAATTTAGCAAAATTATACAAAGATGAATTATCAAACTTAGTATCATTTCAAAGTATTCCATCTTTTGTAACTTTACATCCATTCATGCTTTTTGGTATACTAGTTAAACCAAAAATTAGAAATAAATTAAATAATTTTCTTAATCAAAAAAATATTGAAACTAGAATTTGTTGGCCTCCAGTTCATAAACAAAAATATCACTCTACACTTTTTCCAAAAACTATGTTACCTGGTTGTGAAGAAATATTTTCAAAAATAATTAATTTACCCATGGGTAATGGATTATCTGAAAATAATGTTTTAACTGTATGTGGTGCATTGAAAAATGGACTAAAACAAATTTCATAGAATTATCATTTTTAATTTAAAAATTATTTTTGCATAAACCCTTAATATTGATAATTTAATTAAATTATGTGGTTATTTCAATAAAAAATTCAAATGATCTTAAAGAAAGAATTCAAAAAGTTAGTCCTCATTATACTCAAACTTTTAGTAGATCCCCTACATCCTTTGTAGAAGGAGTATACCCTGTTTTTGCTGAAAAAGCTCAAGGTGCATATTTTACAGATGTTGATGGTAATAATTTCATTGATTATTTACTAGGTTTAGGACCAATTACGTTAGGTCATAATTATTCAGTAGTAAATCAATCTATAATAGATCAACTAAATGATGGTATTTTATTTTCTTTACCTCATAGAAAAGAATTAGAACTTTCTGAACTTTTGTGTAAAACAATACCTCATACCCAAATGGTAAAATTTGAAAAAACTGGTTCAAATGCTGTGACAGGTGCACTTCGTGCAGCAAGAGCTATTACTAAAAGAGATAAAGTTGCTTATTGCGGGAGTGGTGGGGTATGGCATGATTGGTATGCTGCTGCAATTAGTAGAGATGGAGGAGTTCCAAAATTTAATGATGATTTGATTAAAGTTTTTGATTACAATGATGTAGATGGTTTAGAAGAAATTTTTGAGCAAAATAAAAATGAAATTGCTGCAATTGTTTTTGAACCTACCGTATATGAAAAACCTCTCCCTGAATTTTTATCTAAGATAAGAAAAATTGCTGATTCAAATAATTCAATTCTAATTTTAGATGAAATTGTTACTGGATTTAGATTTGCCTTGGGTGGAGGTCAAGAATATTTTGATCTAAAAGGTGACTTTGTTTGTTTTGGAAAAGGAATGGGTAATGGACTTCCAATTTCTGCAATTTCAGGTACAGAGGAATTTATGAAAATATTTGATACACTATGGGTTTCTACCACTAATGGTAGTGAAACTCTTTCTTTAGCAGGAACTTTAGCTACAATTAATGAAATAAAAAACAAACAAACAATTTCTCATTGTTGGGAAGTAGGAAAAAAATTATTTGATGGATGGAATCAGATTGCAAAAGAACATGAAATTAATGCATTAATGACTGGTTATCCTATTCGAATGACAATGAATTGTAAAGATTCAAAAAATAATCATTCACTTTCATTAAAAGGATTAATTTTACAGGAAATGGTCAAACAAGGAATTTTTATGGCTCAAGGTCCTACTTTTATTTCATATTCTCATAAAATTGAAGAAATTCAAAAAACTCTTTCTGCTTGGGAAAATGTATGTAAATTTATTCAAAAATCAATTAAATCTGATAATTATTCTGATTTTATGGAAGGTAAATTGCCCCAATCTGTTTATACTCATAAGATATTACCAACTAAGAAAATTTCTTAATATGGATTTCATAATTCAAAAATTAACCTTATCTGATGAACCGTCCTTACTAGATTTTGTAAATAGGCAATCTGAAGAAGATCTTAAATTCTTTAGACGGTGGAATAAATTAAATCAATCCCGAGAAAAACTAGTTCATACTGATTGTACTATTTCTTTTCTAAATGGGGAAAGAATTATAGTAAAAACTCCATCTGATCAAATTATAGGATTTGGGTTAGTAGATTTTTTTGAAGAATCTGAAAAAAAACATATATCTGTTGTAGGAACAATTGTTGATAAAGAATTTCGTGGGTTAGGATTAGGTAAAAAATTACTTGAAAATGAAATTCAAATTTCAAAAAAAAGAAAAATAAATAAAATTCGTTCTACAATCCATGAAAATAATATTAATTCAGTAAAACTTCATCAATCGTTAGGATTTCATATAGAAGGCACATTTGTTAATGAAGAATTTCATAAAAAATTTCAGAATGTTTTATCTTTAGCCCTTTTTATTGATTAATTATTTATTTGTAAATTTTTTAGCTAATTCTATATTAGATTTAATTTGTTCACTTGTTAGATTCATAGTTTCTAAAATTATGGGAACATGTTTAAAATTTTTTAATTTTGTAACGTGCCAACAATCTTTAGTTAGTGATTTATGTTGATCTGCTAATCCATTATTATTACTTATGTGTATGGCAAAAACTTTCTTTTTAATTTTTTTAACAAATTCATCTTTATCAAAATTTAACCAATGAGATGTAACTGCCGTATGACCTAAATCTAATAAAATACCTAATTTCTTATTTTTTATTAAATTAAAAAGTTGATTTATTTCATCAATTTCAGCAAAAAGACACATTTCATTTTTTCCATTAATTAAATTAAATTTTTGAACAACATTTGGCTCCATGGCAATTTTCACTCCGTTAGAATTAGCAAAATCTAATACCTCTTCAACTGATTTGACATATGTTTTAATTGAAATATTTCTTTCAGTGTATCCTTTTTTGGGAAATACCGTGCCTAATTCTGGAGGATCTATTGTGAATCCTGCATGAAAAGTATAGAGTGGAGATTCAATCTTTCTACATAATTCAATAGATTGTTTAACTAGATCTATACTTTTTTTTAAAATTTCTTTATTTTGTGATGCTAAATTCAAATTAAATGGTTTTTTTGGTGGTGGGAAGTAATTATGAATTAAAAATTCAAAATCATATTTTTTTAATTCATTTATATCAAAATATTCATGAACTGAGCCTAATTCAACTTGTTTAATTCCTGCTTTTTGATATTCATCTAATACTTTAGTTATATTTTTAGGATTTTTTAAACAACTAGTGGAGGTATATATCATAAATATCTAAATTTTAAATTTGAATTTAAGCTTACGCAATATCTTATATGGATAAATTATTTGATATTATTTGTGCAAATAAAAAATAAAAATATTGATTCTACTAGCCCTGTATTTGTAATAGCTGAAGCTGGTATAAATTATAATAATAAATTGTCATTTGCATTTAAAATGGTGGATGTTGCTAAAAAAGCTGGAGCAGATGCAATTAAATTTCAAACATTTAAGGCAAAAAATATACAATTATTTAATTCTAAAAAACCAAAATATCAAAATAATCTTAAAGAAAAAAATTATTTTAAAATTATCCAAAAATTAGAGCCTTCTTTTGAGGATCAAAAAAAAATTTTTGATTACTGTAATAAGAAAAAAATTATTTTTTTATCTACACCATATGATGAGGAAAGTGTTGATTTCCTGATATCTTTGGATGTTTCTGCATTTAAAATATCTTCATCTGATTTAACTAATCATCCATTCTTAGAATATGTTGCATCAAAGAAAAAACCAATTATTATTTCAACTGGATTATCTACTTCAAATGATGTACATAGCGCAGTTAAATTATTTGTTAATAAAAAACTGAAGAATAAGATTGCACTATTACAAGCTACATCTGATTATCCCACTCCAAACCACGATGTAAATTTACGTGTTATTTCATCATACAAAAATAAATATAAAATTCCTGTTGGATTATCTGATCATACTCAAAATAATGTTGCTAGTTTAGGTGCAATAGCTTTAGGTGCATCCATACTTGAAAAACATTTTACTTTGAGTCAAAATATGCCTGGACCTGATCAAAAATCTTCTTTAGAACCTGATGAATTATTTCAATGGATCAAAGAAATTAGAATTATGGAAAAATCATTAGGGAGTACAAAAAAATTCATCACAAAATCTGAAGAACAAAATCTTACCATGAGAAAAGTCATTGCTGTGAAACCTATTAACAAAGGTCAAAAAATCACTAAAAATCTAATTCTGAGTATGAGGGGTAACAAACATGGAATTTTGCCTACTAATAATAATTTAAAAAAAATTATTGGAAAAACTGTAAACAAAAATATTGTTAAACCTACACAGTTTTCTTGGAATTTACTTTGTTAATATTTTAGCAAATATTTTCCGAATTTTATTAACTATTATATCATAGCAATATAAAAAATAATTAAATGAAGAAAGCTTTAATTTTTGGAATTACAGGTCAAGATGGAACTTATCTTACAGATTTTTTAGTAAAAAAGGGTTATGAAGTATTTGGAACCTATAGAAGAACAAGCCATCGAAGTTTTGAGCGATTGGAAGCGTTTAATTTATTGGATAAAACTAATTTAATTGCTGCAGATTTATTAGATCAAACATCTCTAAATCATGCCATTAAACAAACTACTCCTGATGAAATTTATAATCTTGCAGCACAATCATTTGTAGGTATTTCTTTTACTCAACCAATTCTTACTTCAGAAATTACTGGATTAGGCGCAGTAAAAATTTTTGAAGCTGTAAAAGA
>Ga0315316_10003961_pt1 | contig 10781 bp, 3 predicted proteins | sample M160m3416metaG_FD_203702 | JGI IMG/M metagenome (GOLD analysis project Ga0315316, IMG submission 203702) | Ammonia-oxidizing marine archaeal communities from Monterey Bay, California, United States - M1 60m 3416 | ecosystem: Environmental > Aquatic > Marine > Intertidal zone | place: USA... | reverse complement strand
GGTGAGGGGTTAAGAATCGCCGCTAAAATCTTGGGTGAGATTCCGGATGGCGCCGAAATTATTTTACGTACCGGTAAAGGCAAGCCGAGGAAACGTAAACTTGCGATCACTAATGGAGTTTGCGAATACGAGGCACAGACTGTGTTTCGTAGCTTCGATTTTCGTATCTTTGCCGGTGATGCTCGTAGCCAGTGGCAGACCGTTCGTGTGATCTCAGCACCGCGGATTGAGCGTGCCGAAGTGTCCCTTAAGTTTCCTGAATACACCCAGCGCCCGCTCGAGACCGTCGATGCGTTGACTGTTACTGTGCCTGAAGGGACTACCGTTAACTGGAAACTCACGCTTGACCGTTCGGTCAGCAAGGCGGAGTTCCGTCCTGCTGATGGGAAGGCACTCCCATTGCAGATCGGGGCGGATGGTCGCTTGGTGACAATGCAACAGATCGGTGCTCAATCGCGGGCTTACAGCTTCGGGTGGGTCGATAAGGAGCACGGGTTCACTTTTTCTAGCCCACGTCATTACCTACAGGTGGCGCCTGACCGGGCGCCGAGCGTTGATTTCACTTCGCCCTCCGGAAACTTGTTCGCGACGCTCCAGCGCAATCTCGACTTCGCCTTTCGCAGCCGGGACGATCACGGCATCGGCGAGGCAGCCATCGCCTATCGGCTCAACAAGAGCGGGGAGGAGAAGGTAGCCATTCCCGTGCCAGAGTTGAGCGACGGGAGTGAGCAGCAGATCGATTGGAACTTTCGTGAAGCTCTACCCGACCTCACGGTCGGCGACACAGTTTCGTTTGCGATCGAGTTAGCGGATCGCTATCCGGGCGCGGATGGGCCGCACCGCGTACGTTCTGATGCCCGGCGAGTGCAGTTCATGTCTAGGGAGGATTACCTCGCACAGATCGAAAAACAGAAACGTCGCCTCCTCACTCAGATCCGCACAATCTACCGCGAGGAGCGTGGTGTACATGACCAGATTCGTAATCTCGATCCATCCGCGGACGTCTTTGTGCAGACCTGCCAAGTGGAAGCTGTGCGACAGGATCTGATGCGCGAACGTCTCAACGCGATTCGCTCTCGATTCGATACCTTGCTGGAAGATCTAATCGCGAACAAGGTTGCAGATGAGGCCGAAAGCGCTGTACTGGTCAAGCTCGGTTCCGAACTGACACGGATAGGCGAAGAGTATGTGGGACGAGCAGCTTCCTTACTGCGGGAGCTTGCCGCGGTGGACGATGAGAAAAGAAAGAGTCCGACAGTCGCTATCGACATGGTTAACAGCTCGGCACGCGAGCTTGGTCTTTTGGTCTTGCAGCTCGGATTTGCTGAAGCCTCTGATGTGATGGCTCGCGAACTGCATAGTACTGCTCAGACCCAAGCCGCTTTGAGATTGCAAGTAATCACAGGTAACGATACCGAACGGGGTAACTTAGAGAAAGCGCAAACTCGCCTTGCGAGAGAGACTTTTCGCTTACTAGCGGCCACGCCAATTAACAAAGAGAGTACTAGCATGGATGCTTTGATCGCTTTTAATTTGTCCCGCCTTGTCGATGGGTTGGTCCGTTCGGGGGTCGATGCCAAGATGGATGAGGTCACCGCCCTCATTTCCAAAAGTGAATCAGACAAAGCGGCGCGGATCCAGGCCGGGGTGATCGCGGCGTTGCTCAAAGCCGAATTCCGGTTGCGACGCGGTGCCGAATACGAGGCACTGACGATCGCCCGCGACATCTTTTCTGCACAGGTGGCCGGACATGAGAATCTGCGAGAAGAGAGTGCTGCGCTGACGCTAGAGGAATTTTCTAGGCAAAAATTGGCAATCGCCGAAGTTCAGTCCCGTCTGCAGCAGCAAGTCCAGTTGCTGCTTATGCCGGAGATTCCAGTATATCGTCCTACGCTCTTTGCGACTATCGCGCCGACCCCACCTCCGGTCGGCAGTTTGCTGACCTCTGCTGAAAGCGCGATGGTGGCGGCTTTTGCTAAAATTAAAGCTGGGGACCGCGAGGCTGCGGTCGGTCATCAACAAGATGCAGTGAACGCATTTACGGAGCTTGCCGAAGTCACTCAAAAGCGTATGAAGGCCATGACTCAAGAGGAACAGATGAAGGCTTCTATTAATAGCTTCGGGAAACAGTCGGCGCAGTTATTCATGCTTGAGGAGCGTTTGCTGGTGCTGCTCGAGCAGGTAGAGGATGCCGCCGACGATGAGGTCAATACGGCCTTCCTCGCCACATTGAATCAGGCCTTATCAAAAGATGCTGAGGGGTTTCGGAGAACCATTGCTCTTTGGAATGAATCTCAAGATTCGCTGAGTGAAGAATACCTGCCGTTGCTAGATAAACTTACTCGGATTGCAGATGCTGTGCGTGCTGCCACGCCTTTGCTTAAAGATAATAATCCTGATGAGGTGATCGAATTTCAGGAGCAAGCGCTCGACGCGATCGAGGAAGCCAACTCTCTGATTGAGGAACTGACTGCTACGCGATCTTCCTTTGCTGCTGTGCTTGGAATTACCGAAAGTGCCCTTGCCCCGAGCCCACTTTTGGCTGAGATCGAGGACGAGCAGGTTCGGCTGACCGAAGTCACCAAGAAGGCTAAAAAGGAAGACTATTTAGGCCTCGTTATCCCGCAGAAGAACCTGATCCATGCGGTGGATGCGGTGCTGGCTTCCCTTGATCCTATGGCACACAAGATAGAATCTGGTACGGTAATGCTCTTCGCCAAAGAAGATATGGATGCTGCCGCGATCGGCTTAGAAGACGATGACATCGAGGAGACTCTCGATGCTCAGTCCTTTGTTGTGGAATCTCTCCAGGACTTAAAAGCAAAGATTGACAAGGTTACTCCGGAGTATAGCTACATCCTTGAGGTTACCGAATTTATGTATGAAGTCGTGCCGCAAAGCGCTGTAATTCGTACTGAAATACGGCAATGGCAAGACCAGGCCGAGGACGCTTCAAATGCAGAAGTATTAAAAAAGAAATCCGAGCAATTTGGTAGCGATCTGCAAAAGCTCACCGGTGAGGAGCGTTACGCGGATACTGCGATCGGCTTGGTTGATGTAATTAATGCGGATGCTTCTAAATCCGAAGTTAAAGATGCGTTGGATGCTCTCATCACTGATACGGAGGACATGCATTTATTAATAGAAAATCTTGCCTATCTTATCACGCCGCCACCTTTTGGCGTTATTATTGAGGAGCCCTCCGATGAGGTCAAAATGATTTACGCTGCATTGTCGGTTGCAGCTCATCATAAGGATCTTTTCCGTAATACACAGACCGCCAATCCTGAGCAACTGACTGACATTGCCGCGCAGCAACGCAAACTGGCAAGTGAGTGTAGATTGCTTTTCCCAGCGCCGCTGCCGCTTTCCCTTGAGCCTGTCGAGCAGCAGATCGACACTGAACCTGAGCCTGCCCCCGAAGAACCGCAAACTATAACAATTCAGCCGGCTTCCGAGCCGCACCCGAATATTAAGGCGGCTCACCATCACTTGATCGAAGCGGTGGCTAAGTTGGAATCTGGTGACCGCGACGCGGCGATTACCAGCCAGAAAAAAGCGGCCAATTTCCTGCGCTACTTCATCCTAGAGTATGCACTGAAGTATGTCGCTGTGCCTCCACCGGCTCCGCCGGAACCGGGTCCGCCTAGCGATGGCCTGCCCGATGACGACGAGTTACAACTTTTCCTCCCCGGATCCCTCACTGGAAAACGTCCCAAGGGCGGGCGCCTCGAATGGCAGGTGCTCGGACGTCGTGACCGCGCCGCATTAAATGAAAACTTCGCGCGCGAGTTGCCTCTCGAATACCGTGCTATTCTTAAGGACTATTATGAACAGTTAACGGAATAAATTGATGGATAAGAAATAGATAACTATGAACATTAATCTTTGGAAAGCAGATCGCCAGATCCGAAAAAGAAGCTATTTGCAATTAATTCGTGCACATTCTCGTAAATTCGTGCTTTTCCTGATTTATCTGACCTGCCTCCTGCCCAGATCTGTGAGGGCGCAGCAGGACGGTGCCCCTGAGCTGAGTGCTGAGGCCTCGCGGGCTATTGATAAGGGGCTCATTCATCTTCTGTCGATCCAGAAAGAGGACGGTTCTTGGGACAGCAACGGAGAAGGTGGGCATGCCGTTGCAATCACCTCACTCTCTCTGATGGCATTTATGTCGAAAGCTCACTTTCCTGGGTTCGGCCAGTACGGGGATCAGTTGGATCGCGGAATGAAATGGCTACTCAAGGAGTCTAAGGGGCGGCCCGATGGCTATCTCGGTACGGTGATGTATGAGCACGGGCTCGCTACCCTAGCACTTTCGGAAATGTGGGGGATGGCGCGCGATCCCAAAGATGACGATGCGATCCAGAAGGCGCTCGAAAAGGCTGTTGACGTGATTTTACGCTCACAAAATCCTGGAGGAGGGTGGCGCTACCAACCACAGGCGGACGGCGGCGAAGACACTTCTTGTACCCAGACCGTGTTCCATGCCTTGGCCTCAGCCCGTCAGGCAGGGATCTACGTTCCTAACGCGACAATCGCAAAAGTGGCGAAGTATTTGGAAACTGCGCATGATCCAAGCACCGGAGGCTTTACCTATACCCCGAACGGTAATCGTAACGTTACCCCGGCATGCACGGCTGGCGGTGCCTACATTGCTCAGCTCGCGGGACTGCGAGACACCGAGATGACCAACTCAGCATTGAGGCATCTCAAAAGTCAGGCGCCCGGCATCATCACCGGTGGTGGCCGATATTATTACTATACCCACTATTATGCGATCCAGGCGATGGTGCAGGCAGGCGATGATGAATACGGCAAGTGGTATCCCCAGATTCGTGACGCGCTCATCTCTAGGCAAAATGAAAAGGGCGCCTGGGATAAAGGCAGTAGTAAAGGTGGAGGTAGCTATTCGACCCCTATGGCGATCATTATTCTGGCTACACCGCATCGTTACATCCCAATTTATCAGAGGTGAGAAGCATGATTATGCCAAGAAACATAATCAAGTTCTGCAACTGTATTATATGCTTGGCTGCATTGTTGGTGTCCGGCCAGAGCAGTTTAGCATTCGATGCTACGCCGGCCAACATTCCGAAGGCCAAGATTGCGGCGCTCCAGGCGGATCTTCCGAAAAACGACAAACGAATTTCCTCGGTAAGGAAACGCAGAGCGTGCAAGACTCTAGTTCGTGACGCGAAAAATCTTCTCGAATCGTATGCCAATGCCCCCAATCGCTTTAGGGTACTTGAAATAATGCTTCAAACTCAGAAGCTGCTCCTAAGTCTGGAATCATCCGATCGTAATCGCGACGTGCTATTCGATATCTGTGAGCGATTGTTAAAAGCTCCCGATGACTACGCTGATCTCCGGTTGGAAGCGGATATGATGCTTTCGGAGCGAGATTTATCCGCAAAGAATGCTGATGTTAAGGTGCGTACGCAGGCACTTACCGAGTTAATTGCACGGTACCGTCACACGCCTGGCGAGATGAAGAGCCTCATGATGGCTTCGCTGATTGCCCCAAAGCTAGAAGCCTTCGATTTGGAAAAAAAGATCTTCCGAACCATGGATGGGCGTTTTGCAGGAAACTACGACCTGATTGAGTGGCGACGAAAAAATCATGGCTACGCTCATGAGAGAGTGCTTTTTACGGGCACTTTTCAGTGTGTCGATGGAACCTCACTAACGTTTCCGATCGATGGAATCGGCCATACCTGCGTGTTAGTTTTCTGGTCAAAAGACACACCGGAGATCGCTTCAGAGTTGAACAAGGTCAAAGAACTGCAATCTCGGTTTCCTGGTCAGATGGATGTCTTTAGTTTTAATTTGGACGAGCTCCCTGACGCTGGGCAGAAAATATTGCGGTCGCTGAATTTGGATTGGACGGCGATGCTCTTGCCTGCAGGGAAAGAGAGTCAGACTTATCGTGTCGTTGCTAAGGGGGATCCGGTGGTGGTGAGGGTCAACGCTCACGGACATGCCTTCCTACCGTCGACCCTCATCGATGAGTTGCTCAAAGAAGTTACGATGGAACAGAATCTTGATAACTTGCGATACCTTGCCCAATTGCAGTCGCTTCTCGTTGGTGAGTTTTTCTTGTCTCGGGATATGCCAAAGGTGACAACGGGATCCATCCCGGAAACTGTGTTTAGTGAGATTAGGGATTGCTTTGTTGATGTGCCTATTCGCTTCCGGTTGACAGCTTCTCAAGTGCTAGCGAATTACCAAAAAGCTGAAAGGCTTTGCCAGAATGCCATCAAGAAGTTTCGTGAGGAACCGGGTCTGTGGTACGTACGTCATTGCCGAATCATCGCGCTAATGGGTATGTGGAAACTTGCTTTCGAACCTAGATATCTGACTAACGCTGTCGCCGAGTCTCATATTGCATTGGCCGAGAATGCATCGGAGGAAGTAGACACCGTCCCGCGGTTTTGTCTTGCCACCGAGGCGCTTCGCAAAGGTGAAATCGCTCCATATCAAGTGCTTTCGAAATTAGTCAGTGACGATGCTACGGCTTCGTCCTATGCGGCGGCTACCGTCCTCACAATGAATATTAATGCAGCTGACTTGCACGCAGAATACCGTGAAAAACTACTCGAGTTGCCTAAGGATGATCCTGGACTGGAGCCTGTAATGACATTCCTTCAGGATCAGAACCATCGATTTCGCATGTTCAAATATAACTACTATATGCCGGCGAGCTTGGCGCGGCGTATCGTGCGCGCAGATCTCCGTAGCAACGCGGTGGATCTGGATGGTCCTGCGGACACAAGCGGTCCAGTGCAAGTTGAACTCATGACGCTCGCCGGGGAGAAGTTGAGTCTGCCGCAGGCGACCGATGGCAAGTTGACGCTGCTGATGTTCGTCGAGCTCCCGACCGAAGTTGATGAGGATTTTCCAATTTTGATTAATGGTGCGGTGAGTGAGGATTCTAGGGGAAGAAAAGTTGAGACCTTAGGAGTGATGCAATACGCTTTCCAGTTTGCTAAGGAGCATGTCCACAAAGAGATCAAAGTTATCGCGGCTTTTCTGAGTGACGATGCAGATCGCATTAAAGTTCTAACGCAGAAGCACGCTTGGTCGTGCGAGGTTGTTACAGTTCCCGGCGGAATCAGTAATCCTCTAGTGCGGCGTCTCGGTGTTCTTTCTGCGGATAGAGTGCCTAATATCGTCCTTCTCCGTCCTGACGGCACTATCGTTTGGAAGCTGTCTGGACTTGTGCATCCGCAAGTGCGGAGCGAGGGCGCTGGGGAAACTCTGGGTGTTATCAGTCGTGCGCTCAAAACTCAGATTGATCGTTACGAAATCGAACGCTCCATTGCAAAGCTTGAACAGGGCGATCACGGGGAGGCTGAGCGGCTTTTCTCGGGTCCTTTTAAGCTACCCGAGAGACCAAATCACAACGGATGGACCGCGCCCCGTTTTCACGGACGTGCATTGGCACGCATTCAGTTGAAGAGATGGGATGTCGCACTGGCGGATCTCGATACTGCCATTGAAGCGCACCAATGGGTATTTAATCGCAAAAATCCATGTGTCTGTCACCGCGTGGCAGAACTGCTGTTCACTAAGGCAATGGTCCTTGATCAACTGGGCAGGGGGCAGGAGGCGAAGGCGGCGCGGCAACGCGCAGCCACCGCCAAGTTCACTCATCCCGCAACGCGCTACGGACGACTCCATGATCGGATAGAGGCGATAAAATCGAACGAGAAAAAAGTAACTCCATGAAGGCTTTGATAACTCGTATATTTTTGGCGACATTCCTCTTCGCAGTTATTTCTGTTGGCGTAGCGAAATCGCAGTCAGCTGCTGCTGACATCTCCGAAAGCGAGATTACTTCACTGAAAAAGGAACTGGCCGAAGCGGCCGATGAGTCTTCATCGACGAGGATGCGGCGCGCCTACAAAAGCGTTGTTCGAGACGGGGAGAAGCTCTTGAAGTCTTCCCCGAAGGCACTCAACCGTTACCACGTTTTGGATATAGTTCTCCAGAGCCAAAAGCGCCTCCTCGTCCAAGAGAAATCCAACGAGAATCGTGACGCCCTCCTCGAAACCTGCGCCAAGATTGCTGAGGCGCCCGACGAGTTGGCGGATCTTCGCTTCGAGGCGGATTTGTTGTTGATGGAGCGAGAAATGTCTATCAGAAATGCGGATGTGAATGAGCGTGCCAAAGAGCTCCAAGAACTGATTGCACGTTACCGTGATACGTCGGGTGAGGCGAAGAGTCTGATATTTGCCTTGCAGATCGCTCCGAAGCTCGAAGCCTTCAATTTGGAAATGCAGATCCTGCGCACGATGCAGGATCGTTTTTCCGACCATCATGGAGTCATCGAATTTCGCCGCAAAAGTCTGGCCGCTGGCCGGATTGAGGCGCTTTTTCGTGGCACCTTCACCCGCACGGACGGAACTTCACTGAAGTTTCCGGTAGACCGTTTGGGACATCCCTGTTTGATGGTGTTCTGGACGAAGAAGACGGAGGGATTTGATATCGCCCTCAAAAAGATCAACGAGTATGAGGAACTCTATCCGGGCCGCTTTGACTTTTACAGTTTCAATCTGGATGGATTACCAGATAAGGGAGAGTCAACGCTTAGTGCGCTCGGGCTGAAATGGACGGCTCTCCAACTTCCCGGCGGAAAGAAAAACCAGACTTTCCGCACCTACGGTCGAAGAGAACCGGTTAGTATTCTGGTTAACGCCTACGGATACACCTTGTTGACGCCGACGGGGAACTATGGGCGCGGCCACGGAGGTGAGGTGAATCCATACAAGATCGACGATGTAAGAATCACTAGTGAGCGTTATCTGTCACAGTTACAGTCGCTCTTCATTGGAGACTTTCTGGTGACGGATACTGGAGTTCTTGTATCGGGAGAATTAAAGGCATCGCTGGATGCAATTCAAAAATGCTTTACTCCGGTTCCTTTGCGATATCGTCTCACCCCAAAGGAGGCGCTGGTGAATTACCAAAAGGCGGAGCAACTCTGTCGGGATGCTATTGCTAAACATGCGAAGGACCCGGATCTCTGGCGGGTTAGTAATCGTAAGATCATCGCCCTACTTGGCCTTTGGAAAATGGACAGTGAGCCGAAGTTTTTGGAACAGGCGGTAAAAGAATCCCGAGCTCTTTTGGTTAAGCCTTTGCCAGAAGGTGCGGATCTAGTGTCACGGTTTTGTTTAGCGAAGGCAAAGATTCGCGTTGGCGAATTGGATGCGAAATCAATCCTTTCGGATTTGATTCACGAATCGGGGGGGAGCGAGGCGTCTGGAGTAGCTGTCGCGGCAGCCGCGGTCTTGGCGTTGGAGGCCAATTCACGGGAGCTCCACGATTACTACCGCGGGATTATTTTGGAAAAGCATTTAGAAGATCCTGTGGCCTGGCCGGTGACGACCTTTTTGCTCGATCGCTACCATACCCTCGATCTTCTGAAGGTTAAGCTCAGTCGCCCGGAGCGGCGTATTCGGGCACGTTACGGTGGTACCGTTTCGCCGCGTGCCCATGCCGTCAATCACGGATTGGATTCGATGACCCGCCGTCTTCCGGATATTGTACTTAAGACGCTCGAAGGCGGCACCATAAACTTACCAGAAAATAATGAGGGTAAATTGACACTACTACTGTTTGTCGAGCCGCCCGTTGATCCAGGTAGCGATTTTCCGGTTCGCCTAGATGGCAAAGGACAACCAACCAAGAATGACCCACTTCGAAGTGTCATGGGATATGCTTTTGAGTTTGCTGAGCGTCATATTCACAAGGAGGTCGAGGTGATTGCGGCATTTTTGTGCGACGATGCTGATCGCGTTCGAGAGTTGATGGAGAAGAACGAATGGTCGTGTCGAGCAGCCATGGTTCCAGGTGGCTTAAATAATCCGATGGTGCAGCAGTTAGGCGTCCTTTCCTCAGATCGAATTCCGAATGTTTTCCTTCTTCGCCGCGATGGCACGGTCGCCTGGCACACTTCTGGATTTTCCTACAAATCCGATTATGGATACCCCTTCGCGGTTCGGCTTGCTATGAAAGTCCACATTGAGGTGAGTGACACTGAACTCGCCTACCGGGCTCTTGCCGAGGGGGATTTTAAGAAGGCTAAGAGGGTGTTTTTGGGACCCTTTCTTCCTGAGAAGGACGAGCGTTACCAATGGCGGGGGCCTCGCTTTCATGGTCGTGCCCTAGCCAATATAGGCCTAAAGGATTGGGGGGCGGCCTTGGCGGACATCGACGAGGCTATCAAAGATCACCAAGAACAGTTTAAGCTGCAACCCAGTGAGAGCATGGTGGAGATGCAAACGATAAAGGCAATGCTTCTGGAGAAAATTGGGCGGATAGACGAGGCTAAAGCGGCGAGACGAGTCGCCTCCGTAGAGCCTGTCGAGTATCCTACAACGACAATTTACGAAGAGTTTCACGATAGGTTGAAGCAATTAAAAATTTTGTCGCAACCCTGAAGGCAGGTGGCTGATTTTACGAAAGGTGATAATATATACAACAAAGGAAGATTTAATTATGAAGAAGCAGAACATCATCAAGAGAGTATGGATCATGATGATCCTGGCTATATTGACTCCCGTCTTTGCCGAGGCGAAACCAGCGTCGGTTAGCCTCACCTCCGAAGGGAAGAGGCTTGAGGTGCATTACGGCAAGATGCTGGCTGATCTAAAGCAACAGATTACACGTCTCGAACCCAAGGTGGACGAAAAGAAGAAAGCCGAATTCACGAATCAGGTAGGCTCGCTTGAGAATGTTACACCTGTGACTAAGACCGTTATGGGTAATGAAGTCAG
>Ga0315316_10003960_pt1 | contig 10782 bp, 8 predicted proteins | sample M160m3416metaG_FD_203702 | JGI IMG/M metagenome (GOLD analysis project Ga0315316, IMG submission 203702) | Ammonia-oxidizing marine archaeal communities from Monterey Bay, California, United States - M1 60m 3416 | ecosystem: Environmental > Aquatic > Marine > Intertidal zone | place: USA... | reverse complement strand
TGGGAACCAGATTGGGAAAATGAGGAGAGTAAACCATGGGTTATAGGCAGACAACAGTATGGAAGAATTTCGATTGCAAATTCTGATGCCGGAGCTTCAGCAGACACTAATTCAGCCATAACTCATGGAATTCGTGCAGCTCAGGAGGCACTCTCAATATAATTGGAATTTAGATGAGATCAATATTAATTATCCAAACAATTATATTGTTTACCCTTGGTTCTTGTTCAAAAGAGAGAATACCTTTTCTACCTCAATTTTCGGAAATTGACTATTTAATAAAAAATGGAACTATAGTTGATGGAACTGGAAGGCCGTCTTATCTGGCCGATATTGTGGTGGTGGGCGATCAAATCGTATATATCGGCGAAGAAGATTTCTCCTACGATGACTCTAAAGTTAGAATCAAAAATAATATTGATGCTAAGGGTAAAATCGTCTCACCCGGTTTTATTGACTTGCACTCTCATGGTGATCCACTGAAATATCCACATATGCAGAACTTTCTAGCAATGGGCGTAACAACAATGACTTTAGGTATGGATGGTTCAAGCCCAGAAATAAATCCTTTGTCCTTGTGGATGGAGGAAATTGATAAACAAGGTATTGGTCCAAATCTCGCTATGCTAATAGGCCATGGATCTTTGAGAAATCTTTCTGGTATTGGAGTGAAAAAGAATCCCACAAAAGAAGAATTAGAAAAAATGTTGTCTATTCTTGATGAATCACTCAAATATACTTTCGGTTTGAGTACAGGTTTAGAATACAGCCCCGGCTTGAATGCAGAATCTCATGAACTCAGAAGCTTAGCAAAAGTTGTTGGAGAAAATAATCGATTAATTATGAGTCATATGCGTAATGAGGATGATGACCACATAGAAGATTCAATAGCTGAGCTTCTTGAACAAGGAGAATACGCAAGAGTTCACATATCACATTTGAAATCAGTTTACGGAAAAGGTATTGATCGAGCGGAAGAAATACTAAATATTCTTAATAGTGCCAGAGATTCAGGGATAGATGTAACAGCAGAAATCTATCCATATAATGCAAGTTATACAGGGATTGGTATCGTTTTTCCTATTTGGTCAAAAACACAAGAAGAGTTCAATAAAGTTAAATTATCAAAAAGGGAAGAATTGGAATCTTATTTAGTAAATCGGATTAACCAGAGAAATGGTCCGGAATCAACTTTATTTGGAACTGCACCTTATACCGGAAAAACATTAGCTGACCTCTCGCACGAAAAAGAAATGAATTTTGAAGATATATTGATTGATGAAATAGGTCCTAATGGAGCATCAGGAGCCTATTTCGTTATGAATGAAGAGTTGCAGGATAGGCTATTACTTGATCCTAATATTGGTATTTGTTCAGATGGAAGTATAAGCGGTTATCATCCGCGTGGACATGGAACATTCGCCAAAATTATTGAAAAATATGTCGTTAATGAGGGTATGCTTCCACTTGAAGAGGCTATTAGGAAGATGACTTCATTTGCAGCAAAAGTACTTGGAATTGATGATCGAGGAATTCTAAGAGAAGGTATGAAGGCAGATATAATCATTTTTAATCCAAATAAAGTTCGGGCTCGAGCGAGTTACACTGATCCTTTCTTATTGGCTGAAGGATTTGATATTGTTATGGTTAATGGAAGAAAAGCTTGGGATAATCAAAAGCATTCTGACCAACTCTGGGGAAAGGTTCTTAAACCAAATTAAACCTAAAAAATTATGTGTGAAACAAAAAATTCAGCTTCAGTCTCCTTGATAGGAAAGTTAAAGTCTATAGAGGAAATAAACAATAAAAAGTTATCTGTTCTCAGTTATTTAACTTCTCATTCATTTGATGTGGCTGAAATTATCAATATAGATGAAAATGCAATCACACTTGATTTAAGTCAAGGTGCAGATTTATTTGGTGTTCCTGTCAGTGGTCTTTCCGTTGATGAATTTAGTGATTTGATTGAAAGAAAATTACAAGAAAATAAGACAGATTTTGCATTTGGGAGATGGGCAGAGAATAGAGGAATATATTCAAATGATCTATTCGATTCGAATGAAAATAACGAAGAAAAACGCTCAATTCATATGGGTATTGATGTTTTTTGTGAGCATAGGACTAAGATTTTTTCACCATTAGATGGCGTGGTTCATATCAAAGGGAACAATAGAACAGAACTCGACTACGGTCCTCTGATTATTATGAGGCATAGGGATAATGAGGATAATCTCTTTTATACTTTATATGGTCATCTTGATTCTCAGAGTATGAAAAACATAAATATGGGCGATGAAATAAGAGCTGGGCAGTTGATTGCCGAGGTTGGCGCTCCCCCGGAAAATGGAAATTGGCCTCCTCATCTTCATTTTCAGCTAATTTTAGATTTGTTGGATCTTGATTCAGATTTCCCTGGCGTAGCCTTCCCAAGTGAAAAAGAAATTTGGTTAACGTTATCTCCTTGCCCAATAATGTTCTTTCCAAATGCACCAAAAAATGTTGATTCGACTAGATTAGACTCATAATGACACAACACAAATAGGGATTATTTCTGTGAACTCACTTCAACTTTTAGATTATTTGGCAATGTTTGCATATTTTTTAGTGCTAATTTGGATTGGTGTTGCCGTAGTCAGATCTAGAGAAAAAAGAAATCAATACGATTCTTTTCTTGCTGCTGATCGAAATATGAATCTTTTACAAACCACGAGTAGCGCAGCTGCGACAGATATTGGAGGAGGATTCAGTATCGCAATGGGAGGACTAGGTTTTACATTAGGTCTATCCGGCTCCTGGATGATAGCTGTGTCAGGCCTAAGTATAGTCATGGTTTCTTTTCTTATGGTACCAAAAGTTAAGCGTTGGTCAGACAAAGTGAAAGGATTGACAACAGGTGATTTATTCGCAGCTAGGTTTGATAGAAGAACAGGTACTCTAGCAGCAGTTGTAATCGGACTTGCCTGGTTCACATTTGTTGGAGGACAGATAATTGCAGGAGGAAAATTACTTCAAGTAACATTAAACATGAATCTGACTTTTGCTGTATTGCTTTCAGGGACCATTATACTTGCTTATACGACTATGGGTGGGCTCAAAGCTGTTATATACACTGATGTATTTCAAATGATAGTCCTAATGGTGGGAATAGTATTTATTGCTGTTCCAATTGGTTTGATAGAGATTGGTGGCTGGAATGTGATGGTTGAAAAATTTAATTCCTCAGAATCTACAAAACATTTATTAGATTGGGGTGCTGTGGGATGGCGCCAAATGCTGGGTTGGTTTTTCGCTGTCTTTCCGGTCTGGTTTATTTCAATAGCAGCTATGCAGAGAATTATCGCAGCGAGAGATGTTAAGACTGCTCAAAGAGGTTTTTTTCTCACGGGGATACCAATTGAATGGCCTCTTTTTGCTGTCGGAAGCACTATGATTGGACTTATCGCTAGATTTTTAATTCCTGATTTATCGGATCCAGAACTCGCAACACCGATGATTATAATGGAATTACTGCCAACCGGTATTGCTGGTTTGGTAATAGCTGCTTATATCGCCGCAGTTATGTCTTCAGCTGATTCATGTTTGATGGGTCCTGTTGCAATATTTACAAACGATATTTATAAAAGGTACATAAAGCCAGAGTCATCAGAAGAGCATTTAGTCAGAATCGCAAGATTGACAACAATAATTCTTGGGATGCTCGCAATTGCAACTGCATATCTTATTCCGAATGTTCTGGATTTAATTTTATATGCATACACCTTTGGTTCGGCAGGAATTTTCTTTCCGATGTTAGGGCTATTGTTTTGGTCAAGAACAACTGCGAAGGGTGCATTCTGGAGTATGTTGCTTGGTGGTTCATCTGCTGTGATTTACTCGATACTTGGCGAGCCACTGGGTTTTGCTGCTTCATACTTGGGATGGTTGATAGGTCTTCCTGCTTTAATTGTTGTCTCATTATTAACTGAGCATAGCTCAGAAGAAAATAAAGATCTGTTTAATTAAGAGAAGTATCCTGAGGTCTATATTGACCACCCAATAATTAGATAAATTAAAACACTAATAAACCCAATAGTTAGTGCATAGGGCATTTGTGTCTTTATATGATCGATATGATCGGAAGCAGCTCCTGTGGATGCAAGAATGGATGTATCTGATAAAGGTGAGCAGTGATCACCAAAGACACCGCCTCCAGCGATTGCGGCAACAGTGGCATAGACGATTGTATCAAGTTCATTACCAGAAAAATTAAATGCTAGCGGAACGGCTATTGGTATCATTATGGCATAAGTGCCCCATGAGGTTCCTGTAGAAAAAGCCACAATCCCAGTAATTAAAAACGCAAGTACTGGCAATACTTTAGGGGTTAACCAAGATTCTGTATTAGATACTATAAATCCTGCTGTATTCATCGATTGAGAGAGGTCATTTAATGAATATGCCAGAGCTAGAATCACTATTGCAGGCATAATTCCTTTGATGCCAAGCATTGCTGTATTGATGATTTCATTTAGAGGTACACCTTGAACCCTCATTATAATTCCAGCAACACAGGAGGATAATAAAAATGCCTCCATTGGTTTTGCAGAAGAAGTTACTATAAATGAACCCACAGCAAAAGAGATAACGATTATTACAGGAAAGAAAAAATTCCAAAATAAACTAGTTTTTATGTTTTCATATGGTTTGATATTTGTAAGCTCAACTCCCATCAGAGGGTTTGCGCCGTCAGCCATAAGCTTATTTTCATTGATAGCTCTATACTCTGCTTTTTTCATCGGTCCGTAGTCAGGAATAATTTTTGTTGCAATCAGTCCCACCATGATTACAGCCAAGATAGAATATACATTAAAAGGAATCGCTGATATGAAAACCATCATAGCATCACCAGCATCATCAATGGGACCCATTCCAATCATCAGTGTTGCAACCAAGACAGCCCAACCTGTTATTGGAACAAGTATACTCACTGGTGCAGAGGTGGAGTCACAAATGTAAGCTAACTTTTCTCTTGAAATTTTAAAACGATCAGAAAGGTCTCTCATCGTAGACCCAACAAATAAAGGGCTAAAGTAATCACTGAAATAAACAAACATACCCATAAACCACGCAATTAATTGAACTCTAATCCGGGTCATCTCTTTGGATGCGATAAATTTAGAAAAGTTATGAATCGCACCGGTTCTTTGGAAAAAAGCAATTGAAATTCCTATAAAAAATTCCAATAATAAGATCCAAGAAAAGTTAGTATTTCCGAGTGCATTTTTTAGTAGATTTGGAAAACCTATTAAACCTTGTCCTGATACAATCACACCAACGAAACAAGCCACCGCAAGAGAAAAAATAGTATTTCTGGTAATGAAAGCAAGCAATATAGCTACTGATGCTGGTATGAGTGATAGTATTCCTAGATTTTCGATAGGATCCATAATATTCAGGGCCTTTAATTGAAAAATTCTTGCTAAATTTCTGCTTTCGCTTTATTTCTTTCTATCATTGATATCATTTTAAAGCCAATTTTTCTTATTGGTTCAGGTGGCATCCAGCTAGCTTTACCAAATAATTTATTTATATCTGGGGTCTTCTTGTTATTGGCTAAATCAGCGAGTAATTTTCCAAATAGGGTTCCCTTAACGATACCACCACCGTTGCAACCAGCTGAGATGAACAAATTTTTGCTAAATTCTCCCCAAATTGGTCCTCCGTTATAGGTGAATCCTGTAGTTCCACCCCAAACACTATCAAAATCGATTTTATTTAATTTGGGAAATCGTCTTATTAGTTTCTGAGCTAACATTTTAGATATTTCCCTGTTATCTCTTTCTTTGCCGTAATCATAGAATGATCTGATCATCAACCTACCATCAATTGTTCTTCTTAAAGTGCTTCCTAACCTATGAGCTGGCAGAATACCCCAGTTATTATTGGAGCCGAGAGAATCTATAATGTCTCTGTCTAATACTTTTGTAAGTGCAGCATATGTATAGATAGTTGAAATATAACTTTCAGCAAAACCTAATTTACTACAGAAGGCATTATTCGCTATTATGATTTTATTTGTCTTAATTATCGATTTTGGAGTCTTTACTAACCATTTGGACCCCTTTCTTTGGAGGGAAATGGCGGGAGTATTTTCGTACAATTCTATTTTTTTGGATAAAGCTCCAACTAGAGATCTAATAAGGGCTGCAGGTTGAGCAAGATAGCAGTGAGGGTTGTATAACCCTTCTTTGTAGAGACGAGTTCCGAGTTTTTCTTCGAGTTGATTTCTATCCAGATGCTCATAATCAAGTCCTGAGCTTTTTAAAAATTTTGAATAATTATTTAAAGATTTTATTCCGATTTCACTGACTGCTGCTCTGTAGACGCCGGTTCGATTTAATTGACTGTTAATTGGAGAGTTTTTAATTTCATCTTGAATAGTTCTCATAGTTTCCGATATTAAAGAATTGCATTCCTTCATCCTTAGAATATCATCAGGATCTGCATCATTTGCCAAAGATATCTCTAGAAGAAATCCGGAGTTTCTGCCAGAGTTGCTCTCACCAGCAGTGCTGGCATCAATGATTACAATTCGATCGTTTTTTGAAATTTGTTCCCATCTTTTTGCTGCTGCAATACCAGTGAAGCCAGCACCAATAATTAAAACATCTGATTCTATATTATCTGTCAGTGCTTCTTTTGATTTGTAACTTGGAAGAAGATTATTCCATCCACAATTGTTATTGTATTGAGTATAATTTGGGCAGGTGTGACTGACGTTTTTCATAATTACTTAAGTTTAAATCTTTTCTTTATTCTGATGTTAATTAAATTTGCAGCTAATAGAAATAATAAGGACAATTGAATATCAAGTAAAAATGGAGTTTTTTTAAGTGACTAATACAGATGTTGTAATTATAGGCGCAGGACCTTGTGGTCTATTTCAAGTCTTTGAGCTTGGTCTGTTAGGTTTAAAGTCAGAAGTAATAGATTCAATCAGGAATCCCGGTGGCCAGTGTTCGGAGTTATATCCCGATAAACCAATTTATGATATCCCAGCAATTCCAGTATGTACTGGCGAAGAGTTGACGCAAAATCTACTAAAACAAATTGAACCCTTTGACTATGGAATGACTCTGGGGGAAGAAGTTTCAGTGCTTCAGAAAAACGATGATGAGACTTTTTATCTTAAAACTAATTCTGGAAAAGAGTTTATATCCAAAGCAGTCGTTATTGCGGGTGGAGTAGGTTCATTTCAACCCCGAAAACTTAGATTCGGTAATGCAAATGATTATGAAGATTTGTCACTGCATTATAGAGTAAAAGATTCTAGTATTTTTAACGGAAAAAAAGTGGCAATTCTCGGTGGAGGAGATTCAGCTCTGGATTGGACTATTGATCTTGCTTCAAAAGCAGGGGAATTGACTTTAATACACAGGCGAGATGATTATCGAGCAGTTTCTTCATCTGTATCAAAAGCAAAAGAATTAAGAGATAGTGGAAAAATTAGCATTATTGAGAGCGGAAAAGTTGTTTCTATAAATGGTAAAGACGGAATGCTCGAGCAGATAACCGTTGAGCAAAATAATTCTCAGGAAGAAATTAAAATAGATCATTTGTTGGTTTTTTATGGATTAGCTCCAAAACTTGGACCAATTGCAAATTGGGGTTTAGATATCAATAGGAAAACCATAAATGTCGATACTGAAAAGTTTCAAACGTCTATTGAAGGTATATATGCTATTGGAGATATAAATTTTTACCCTGGTAAAAAGAAATTAATTTTATCTGGATTTCATGAGGCAGCTTTAGCCGCTTTTGCAATTAAACAACGTATAGTGCCCAACAAGAAGGTTCATTTGCAATATACCACTACAAGTTCAATAATGCATGAGAGACTGGGTATAAAGGAGTAATATTCTAGTTGATACAAAGATTACTTAGTTCATTTAGGTATTTTTTTAATTCGGTAATATCAAAATCAACAGTAATGGATGGTTCAGAGTAAGGTTCAGCCTCAATAGTTAAACGTTTTTTATTATTAAGATTATCAATAAGATTATTTAATTTTCTGCTTGATTTTAAATAAGAAATTTCTCCACTCTTATCTAAATCAAACTTCATCCATTTTATTTGTTTGTTATCAGTTTTGATGCCAATCTCAGTGTTTCTAAAGGAAGATATAAATCTTTTCCAGTTAATTTCCATAAAAATTCCAGGATTATCTTTCTCGCAAAAAAATCTCAATTCAGGATAGATTTTTTCTGAATTCTTGTAATTTTTAATGGGCGTTTTTGATGTTGTTATTATTTCAGCTAACACATTATCACTAGCTATACCTAAATTAACTATCCATCCATTTCCTTGACTGAAAGTATTTGATAAGAAGAATAAAGCAACTATCGAGCTAATAATCTTTATAAGTAATTTCATCTTTCTATTTTCAATTTAATAAATTATATTGTTTGGGCTAAAAAAAAATTATGATTTTTTGTTATGGTTATTATAACGCAATAAAATTGAGTTAATTAAATGTATGATAATTTTTCTAATCCTTTACATTCAATAAGGATTTTCCTTTTACTTTCAATTTTCTTTGGTTGTTTTTTGAGCGATGACGCAAGATCAGAGATCGATCAAGATGAAATTATACTAATTCGTGGAGGTTGGTTGATTGACCCAATAAATCAAGAACGTCGAGAAAATAAGGGCATTATGATTAAAAATGGCCTAATAATTTCGATTGAATCTGATATTGATCATCCAGAAAATAAAAGTTCGCGAATAATCAATTTAACTGAATCACAAACCTTAATTCCGGGAATGATCGATATGCATGCTCACTATAATTTCGATTTAGTGGATCTGGGTAGAGTAGAAGAAATGAATTATAACGGCATAATTTTTTTAGCCAATGGAGTTACGTCAACCTGGTCTGCAGGTGAATACTATCCTGAGAGAGTTATTGAGCAAAGAGATAGGATTGACTCAGGAGAAAGAATTGGACCAAGAATTTTTAATTCTGGCCCGTATTTCGGTGCTTTTAGGTGCGAATACAATATAAAGACAGCTAAAGATGATTGCATTGCTTGGCCGAACGATATTACTGAGCAAGAAATCAGAAATGAGGTTAATACTTGGGCTCGAAAAGGCGTTATAAGTATAAAGATAAAGCAAGCTTCTCCTGGTGAAGCAAAAATTATAATAGAGCAAGCTCATAGAAATGGTATGACAACAGCAGGTCATCTGGGAAATTATTATGGAGAATATGATGTTGATCTCAGAGATGCAATTTTGATGGGAATTGATCGAGTTGAACATCAAATTACTCTAGGAAATGGTGGAGAAAGAAGTAAAGAGATGGACCAAATGATTAAACTCATGATAAATGATGAAGTCTATTATGATCCAAATCTTCAAATGTATGGGGGTATAAATCTAAGAAAAGATATTCCAGATTTAATTTGGACTGATGAATCAATTTACTTTACTCCTTACACTCAATATTTATTGGATAAAAGAGGCGATCCACCCCCTGAGTCTGAAAAAGAAGAATTTAACCAACGAGTGATCGAGCTTATCTCATTTTATAATCAAGGAGGTCAAGATTTGATTCTTGTGGGAACAGATGAGCCAGTTTATACCTCTCTACTTCCAGGTTTTGCTTACCATAGAGAATTATATGCTATGCAATATTTTGGAATACCAACAATGAGTGTTATTCAAGCTGCAACTATCAATGCAGCAAGAGCGCTTGGCCTTGAAAATAGATTGGGATCTATAGATATTGGAAAGGAAGCTGATATTTTAATTATTAATGGAGATCCTATATCTGATATTAGAAATTTAAGGAACATTGAATTAGTTATGAAAGAAGGTGTTATCTATGATCCAATTATTCTTTTGAATTCAGCTCAGAATAAGATCGGACCTGAGAGTTCAGAGGATCATCATGAATGGGAACTAAAAATTGATTCACTGAGACAATAAGGGTCTGATTACCAGCAGGATCATTCTATAATGAAAATCTTCAAACTTATTTTAACTTTAAAAATATTAATTCTATTTTTATTTTCTAATGAAATTTTGGCTCAAGGAAAAGAGATATTTGGTGCTGAATGCAGACTATGTCACTCTAATCAAAATATTAAGGATTTTATCCAGAAAAATTGGATAAATAAGACAGTGGATGAGTTTTTTTTATATAACAAAAAAACTATGCCTGCTGGGGAACCTGGATCACTGTCAGATCAAGATTATTTTCATCTTACAAAATATATGCTCGATTTAGGAGGTATAGATTTTAAAAAATCATCCTTAACGATTCAGTCAATGCCATCCACAAAGATTGTGTTAAAAGATCAAAAGAAATTGGTTGCAGATATCGAATGGAAAAATTTTGGGGGGGAATTAAACGCCCAGAGATATGCAGCTCTAGGAGAAATTGACGCATCTAATGCACATATGCTTGAAATAGCATGGAGGTGGAAGACAGATAATTTTGGTCCATCACCAGAAATTAGGAATGTGTCGATGCCAATTATGAGGGATGGAAAGATTTTTATTGGCGCAGGCTCCACTCGAAATGTCGTTGCGATTGATGCTGAAACAGGCCAAACACTCTGGGTGTGGAGAGCGAAAGAAGGAAAAAGATTTGATCAAGCAGCGAGAAAAGACTCAGGAAAAGGTTTTTCATATTATCGAGATAACAATGGGAATGGATATGTAATTGTTGTAACACCAGGTTATTTTCTAGTCAGTCTAAATGCTGAGACAGGTATTCCAAATCCCAATTTTGGAGAT
>Ga0315316_10003959_pt1 | contig 10783 bp, 31 predicted proteins | sample M160m3416metaG_FD_203702 | JGI IMG/M metagenome (GOLD analysis project Ga0315316, IMG submission 203702) | Ammonia-oxidizing marine archaeal communities from Monterey Bay, California, United States - M1 60m 3416 | ecosystem: Environmental > Aquatic > Marine > Intertidal zone | place: USA... | reverse complement strand
ATATTGATGTGAAATCAATGTGGGGTTATTGCTAGTTTGAGACAACAACGTAATAATATTATGGGTTTGGAGAAGCAATCTCCCTTAATTCCGATTGCACTCCAATCGCATAAATATCACTATGTCCCTCACTAGCATTTAGTTGTGAAGAATTGTAATTGATCTTAGTATCTATCAATTTAGGATATATTTTATCACACTTTTTCAAATCTGTAAAGGGTAAATTTTTGCTTAGGTTAGTTGATTTAAGCTGGTTGAAAAAGTAGAAGAATGAAGCTGACATACAAAAATTATTTTTCTATCCCTCACGATAGTCGAGAATCTTCTCATCCCAAACCCAGTTTGCCGCAAAGTCAGCATAAAATTTCTCCTCCAGAAAAGAATGGTTATCTCGCGCATACTGTTCGTAGGAAAGTTGTGGTTCTTTGTAGCTCTCTCTTTCAATACAATTATCTTGCCACATAAACCTTACAAAGTTGTTATAGCCTTCAGTTATCATTCGTTCAGCTCCTTAAATTGTTTTAATCTATAGTTTTTAGTAAGTTGTCCGCCTTTTGTATTGCGAAAGTGGAGAAGAAGAGCTGGAAGTAGGATCGTAGTGGGAACGTAGGCGGTTTCTACTATGTTCATTCCCTCTCGATGTCCTACCCAAGCTCCTTCGATTCCTTCAAAGTGTCGTTCAATTGTAGCTTGGTTCTCTTCCCAGGTTGTCCGTCGTGCTCCATGGTTAAAGTTGAATTGATTAGTAGTAGAAACCTTATACTCGTAGAGCTTTCCATCTTCGTCTACTGCATCCGCTCCCTTATCTCCTGCCACAAGAGTGTGCCCAAGAGCATGAGCCATTGCTAGCTCTCCAAGGCCTCCCTTGCTCAAGTCCACGCCTTCTGGCATAATATCGAATGCTTTTTGTAATGCCTCTACCACTTCCTCGTACATCTGTACCTCTAGTTGTAAAATAAATGATTGTCGATTGTTGTAACTAATTCTAAATGTTTTGACCAGTAAGGCTGAACAGTATCAGAGTGATACCATAGAGAGCCTTCTGTTATATCTTTGTACTCTTCAAACAGTACTTGATCTGCTATGTAAAGCGATTCCATCCAAGTTGTGGAATCAGTAGGAAGATCACTCTTACCGTCACAGAACCAACTAAACTGACATCGGTTCTTGACAGGAAGCATATTGCCTTTCCAGTTCTCCTCCCATTCTGCTTGGTATACAACTTCACAAACAGAGTTAGGAAACTGTGGATCAGCTACCCTGTTCATTACTACGTTTGCGACCGCCAACCGACCTGCAAAAGATTGGTTGGCAGACTCAAAGTATATGTTCTGTGCTAAACAGAACCTCTCACCGTTTTCATCATAGCTCGCACCTGGAATAGGTAAAGCGAGTGCTGCAACTACAGCGAGAGTTCGGATCACTGTACGAACTTAGTAAGATCCGGCTCACGATAATTCGGGCCTTTCATTACCTTGCCATCTTCTCGATAGAGAGGACGACCGTCCGAACCTAGCTTAGTCATATTACTGCTATGAACTTCGTGAAAGCAATCATCGAGATCAAGACCGAAAGCATGACCTGCTCCATAGACAACATAGAGAATATCTGTAAGTGCATCTGCAATTTCAAGCATACTTTTGTTAGCCAATCCATCTCTTAACTCCTGTACTTCTTCTTCGATTAGGTCAAGGCGCAATGCCGAGAGGTTAAAGTCGGGCATAGTGGGGATATGAAGAACTTCTTGACCGAAAGCCTCCATAAAGTCACCTACCTTTTCAAAATTTGTAATCTGTGTGTTGCTCATTTTTATTTCCTGTTTTAATCAATTTATGCGTTTATTATACGCACAAATCAGTTCTTTGTCAAGACTTATCTTTCAGTGCCTTCAGGGTACTAGGATACTTCTTATTCAGTTTTTTCAGTAATCGAGAGATCATATGTTGTTTCGGAAGAGTGACCACCTCGATGTTCTTGTAGTAGTCCTCGGGGTTACGAGTATCTCCTTCAAGCCCGTGGTAGCATTCCTCCGCCTCTTCATCTTCCAAATCACCGTCCCAATTCAGATCTGTAACCTGGAGTTGAGCGGTTTTCGCATTACGAAAGATACGATCATAGTTCTCATCATACGCCTTTTTGTTCATAGTTCTATCCTTGTCGCCTTTGCTCATGTATTCTCTCCAATACCTCTAGCTTTTGTTCGTCGGTCATTATAAACCAGTCTGTAATCTCTGCGGGTGTGCGTTTACATCCAAGACAGGCACTCTCTGCGGGGTCGTAGAGACAAGTGCCTATACATGGAGATTTAACAGTTGATCTAGCTTGTCTTGCCATAATTGTTTAAACTCTGGGTTATGCGCTCTATCACGAGCGCGTCGGAGGGCTCTTGCTCTCTCCATTACACGATTCATAGACTCGCAAGTATAAATTCAGGAGATGTGTAGTGATATGGATCTTCTTCACAGTTATCTTCCTTACCTTCTTCAATGAACCAATCGGTAATCTCACCGTTGTCGATGACACAAGCATATCTCCAAGACCGAGGACCAAAGCCCAAGTTGTCTTTGTCTACAAGCATATTCATACCGTCTGTAAATTTATGAGAACCATCAGGAATTACTTCAATGTTCTCTAATTTGTTTTCTCGTGCCCACTTATTCATTACGAAAGAGTCGTTTACAGATACACAATAAATTGCATCAAACCCATGTTCGTTTAAAAACTCTAAAGCAAGACGCTCAAAGTCCGGAAGCTGATAAGTAGAGCAAGTAGGAGTGAAAGCTCCTGGCAGTGAGAATACTAAGACTCTGCTGTGAGCAAAGAGATCCCAGGTGCTTACGGTTTTCCACACAAATTCCTGAGTCCCATCAGAAAGATCTACAGGTACACGCGTATGAAACACCACTGAGGGCGCGTGAGTTGGAAGACTACGATAAAATCGTTGATCTTCATAATCATCTCGCTCATGGCGAGCACAATAAACTGTCATTTTACCATCCTTTTTTAGTTCTTGTATCAAAATAATACTGTTTACATTCTTTAATGGTCTCAGAAATGCCTTCCTCGACCTCCTTTTTGCATAATGCATTTACTTTCTTTGTATTTTCTATTGCTCCAATAGTGCCAGCAATTAACATGGCCCAAAATACTATGTTCATTCTTCTTCCTTGTTACTCTCTTTCTATATGTACTAATCTAATATAGAAGTTTTTCGTTATGAGTGATTCAGGATAGCCTTTGCTAACCAACCACTCGTTTTGATATTTCCAGTCCCACATTGCCCAGTTTGTCGGGCAGGGGATAGGAAAACCATACTTTTTGCCTTCGGGAGGCATAATCATTAATATTGTGTTAGACATCTTTAAGGGTGATCGCTTCCAAGCTCTTCCTACCATGATTTACTCTGCCAAGCTACGCTAAACTTATACTCTGCTTCTGTAGATGCAAAATGAATCTGGTTAGACTCTTCTTCGTATTCGTACTCATCATCTTCAAGTATATCTTCGCAAAGATCAAGTGCAGTATTAAGAGTTTCTAAATCTAAAAATTGTGTAGTTGGTCCTACCATCCGAACAGCCCCCATCCGTGATTAGCTACTGCATTAAGTATAATTGCAATACAAGTAGCCATATGAGTTAACCACCAAGTGGTTCTAATTAAAGCAATTGTATCTGCCTGTGCATCGGTCTCTCCGACCTTTTCTCCAAGGCTTTTAGCCCATAATCTCCATAGTCCTCTCATTCTAGCCCAAGTCCTTAGTTTCATTGTTGACCTCTTTTTTATTATTCCGCCGAACACGTTTATTATAACGACGCTTGATTATTTTCAATGCTTTTCTACCAAAGTTATAATATTTTCGAGCTTTGGTGAGGGCATCATATTCGTCACCGCCTTTCAGGGGCGTATCTCTACCGTTTTTCATACTTCACCTATTACATGACTACGCACAGCAGAGTTTAAAAGCCTACCATGCTTATCATAGGTATACACAACTGTTTGCTGAGTATCTCCTCTCACCGTAACAGTAGACTTAACAGTTGTTTGATCATACTGTATGTTTGGTGTTCTGTATGGAAATGCCATACGTGTTGAGATTCCTTCTATCATATTACCAGCTCCTAACAATATTCCACATAATAACATAGACGCATAATAAATTGGATAGCACTAGTACAGTTCTTATACCTGCTACCCAATCTTCATTTTTTGGATCATACCCATCCTCTTCATCAAAGGAGCCAAGGGCGTGCTTCCAAATTGTCCAAACCTGTTTCACTTACCACCTCGTCTTATACCATTCTCCGAACTCATTAAAATGAGACTCGAATTCAAATCTTATTGTATCTCCATAGATATCAGTAAAGTACTTGATATCCCATTCTTGTTTTTCACAATTTTCTTTACACCACTCGACACAATCATTTCTTAGATCAGTATGCGTATGGTGTTGAAAGTAAGAACCCATTCTCCACTTTCTCTTATAATCATCTATTTCTTGTGGAGTCATTTTTCTTACCTTGTTTGATTGATTCTTGCATTCTTTTATAGTCCTGGTCTGCTTCCCACTGCGCTTGTTTGTCTCGAACGATCAAGTAAGCTCCTGCAAGGGCAACCATAAAAACGCTAACCGCCATGCCTGCTATAATATATTCCATCATACGTTCTCCCATAGTAAATCAGTGAGAATATCTTCGTAAGAATATGCTTCAACTTCCCACGGGGTTTCAGCATACTCAAGGCCTTCACAGTCGATAGTCATTTCATTGTGCTTCCATACGTGATCTACCATATTGATTTGGCCTTTGCAAAATTGTTTAGCATGAGTAAGTTCGTGTGCAAGACTACCTGCGATTTCATGAGGCTCGTATGCAATCACTTCACCATCTTCATATTTCCAATGTGTTGATATAACGATCGCAGACTCAACGTCATCGCCCATACAGAAACCTGCGTGAGTGCCAGTCTTGTCAGCGAACTTTTTATACTTAATATTGATGTCATAGTCGACACCTTCTGGAAAAAGAGCTACGATGCACTCATCAATGAACGTATCGAACTCTGGGAATCTTTTGCCTTCGGTTGTTACTTTTATCATATAATTTCTCCAATTCATGAAACTATTATACGCCTTCTTCAGCAAGTTGTCAAGACTTATTTCAAGCCAAAGGGATTTTCTGCCTGCTTTTGTTGTCTCTTTCTTTCTCTGACTTTTGCCGCAGCTTTGTTCTTTTGCCTTTTTGTAGTCTTTTTTTCATGATATTGTTTTTCTTTATAATCAAAGATAATGTTGTTTTCTGTTACTTTGCGTTTGAATAAACGTAACGCACTCTCAACATTACCATTTTTTACCTTAACTTTCATTCTGTTTTAAACCTATAGCCCCTCTTACGTATGTAAGATACTTGATTCCGAATAGACTGCACAGTTCTGCCAGGCAATAGCCTAGTCATCTCCTCCATGTCTAAGTGATAGTAGTGAGAGGCAAGTATCCTTCTCTCATCGGTAGTCCACGGTCTCTTTTTATATTTTTTCATGGAAGTATTATACTGAAAAGCGGTTGCTTTGTCAAGAAATTTTTTTGGGGTCGCTCAAAAATTTTTCTTGACTTTTGGTGATTTTTTCAGTATAATTCACCCATAAAATAAATAAAAAATATATGGGAAAAGTAAGATAGTTCTTGACTTATTACTGATTTCTGCGTATAATAATTATTCTGAAGTGGAGAAACCAATCCAAGAAACGGAGAAATTTATGTTAGAGTATGCCATTTTTGTATTCGTAGTTATAGGGTGTGGTCTTACATGCCACGCTCTTGGAAAGCAGGAAGGGATCGAAACAACAATTGAACATCTCGTAGATAATGGGATGCTTGAACTTGAAGAAGAATAAGCTACTGATACTAGAGGATAAGGATGAGAGCAATAGAGTAGTGTATAGAGTACGCGACAACAATAGGCTCTTCCTTATCACGCATAGTAAAGATGTAGCAATGAAAGTATTTAAAGAACTCAAATTAGATTATGAACGACAAAAGGAACAAGAAAATGCCAGCAAAGTTTAAAGAATCAGTAAAGGTAGTAGTAGATCGTCAATCTCGAAAGATGAAAACTGTTCACTACTACTTAAAAAATACCCCAACTCAACAGATTGTTGACGCACTGGAGAGTAGTAATACTCAGCCAAAGCACAAGCAAAAATACAGAAACGAGCTTGTACGACGTGGAGTAAGTGTTTAATGAAATTGAGAGAAAGGCTAATTGAAGCAACCATTGCACACGTAGAAGGTAAGATCTCTTATCACAAAGCAAACGTGGAGGTGTATCTAACTAATCCAGCAGGGATTGGAGAACATCCTGATATTATGGAAGCACTTCTTTCAGAGATGAAAGAGATCGCAGAAAATCAAGATATACTAGAGGTTGCACGAAACATTCCCAGAGAGGTAGTATAGGCTCGCCTTAAGTAGCCTAAATATGGGCTACGTAGCCCGAGTTAAATGGAGAAAAGTTAGTGAAAAAACGAGAAGAGGCCGCTTGCATATTTTGTGGAGTGGTTACAATGTTAAGTTGTTTAGCCTTGCCCTTTTTTATTATAAGCATGAGCGCCAGCGCAGGAATGTAATCTAGGAGATTCACATGAATAGAGAACAAGTACAAAAACAGTTAGAAATTGATGAGGGTGTAATGTATGAAGTATACTTAGACCACCTTGGATATGCCACCTTCGGTATTGGACATCTCGTTTTGGACACAGATCCAGAACACGGATGCGACATCGGCACTGCCGTAAGCGAAGAGAGAGTAACAGAGGCTTTCCAGAAGGATTTAGATATTTCTATTTCTGAGTGCAAAGTTCTTTATGATTTGTGGGACGACTACCCAGGGGAAGTCCAAGAGATACTCGTCAATATGATGTTTAATCTTGGACGTCCTCGACTTAGCGGCTTTAAAAACTTCAAGAAGGCAGTTGACGCAGGAGACTGGGCAAAGGCTGGTATTGAAGGAAGAGACTCTAAGTGGCATAAGCAAGTAGGCAATAGAGCTGAACGGCTTATGGTAAGAATGGAAAATGTCTAAAATTTTGATCGGAATTATAGCGGCGATGGGAATGGGAGGATACTTCTATTACCAGACCGCTATAGTACCTATGAAAAATAAATTAGAAGAACAAACAGCAGTAATACTCGCACAAGATTTGCGAGACCAAGAACAAAAAGCAGCAATCGCTGCAATTCAAGAGAACCTTGAGACTACAACTAGAGCCCTCGGAGGCTTACAAGTTAAAAATCAACGCGCAGAAGAACAAATGTCAGAGTATCTCGACATCTTTCGCAGACACAATCTCGCCAAGATAGCAAGTGCTAGACCTGGCAGTATACAACTTAGAGCCAACAGAGCTACAAAGGAGGTGTTTGATGCAATTGAAGACGTTAGCAAGTCTATCAGCAATCCTGATATTGACTAGTGGCTGCAGCCTTCTTATCCCTAAACCTTTACCTCCTCGTGAAGTAGAGATTATAACGAAGCCTGTACCCATAGATGTTATACATCCAACAATGCCCCGATCTTTGAATCTCAAAGAGCCGAAGTGGTATGTTGTATCTGATGCTAAGATTATAGAAGAGTGTAAGAAAGATCCTGAAACAAAAGAACGCGACTGTAAGCTAGGAAAAGAAGACTTATATCCAGAAGGCTATACTTACTTCGACCGTTTCGTAGCAGACATAAAGAAGAAACACGGAGGAGACCTTGTGTTTGTTGCCATGTCAGTTGCAGATTATGAACTTATGAGTTACAATACTCAAGAAATCAAAAGATATATTACTCAGTTGGGCGATGTAGTTATTTATTACAAAGAAGTCACAACTAAAGTAAAGGAGCCTGAAGATGGCGTACAGTGATAAAGTAATGGATCACTATGAGAACCCACGCAATGTGGGTAAACTCGATGCGGGTGCTCCGAACGTCGGTACGGGTATGGTAGGTGCTCCAGCGTGTGGAGATGTAATGCGGTTGCAGATCCTTGTGGATGATAATGATATCATCACAGATGCAAAGTTCAAGACCTACGGGTGTGGTTCAGCTATAGCCTCTAGCTCACTTTTAACAGAGTGGGTGAAAGGGCAACATATGGATGATGCCTATAAAATAAAAAATACGGAGTTAGCCTCTGAGCTAGCTCTTCCTCCTGTTAAGATTCATTGTTCGGTTCTTGCCGAAGATGCAATTAAGACAGCAATACGCGACCTAAAGGATAAACGGAGTGAAGTATCAAGTAATTAAAGAGTTTTTACATCCGGATGTCGCAGACAAACTCGCTACCCATATACAAAATGCCAAATCAGACAAGTGGAAACATTACTATAAATTTGGGCCAGATGATAGACCTCTCTACTCCGACAACACTATAAAAGATGAGTTTCTAAAAGCAAGCATATATAAAAAGCTAGAAGAGAGTTTATTAGCAGGACACTTTACTTATAGATTAAAAAGACTTGTAAAATGTACGGACGAAAGCTGTACATGCCCTATGTGCTATCTCAGAAAAGAAATACTTACTACTCCTGACTTTTTAAACTTTATAGGAAATCTTGCAGGACTAGAAGGACTAGAGTTAGTAGAGGATTTTGCAAGTGTATACGGGCATGGAGACTTTCTCAGTATACACCCTGACCCTAACTTTGATGTAGCTTATATTTTTAACCTCTCTAAAGATTGGAAGTATGAGTATGGAGGTTGTCTAACTGTTTTCGATAGTGAGAACCCTACGGTAATACTTCCAGAGTATAACTCCTTAGTACTTCTCTATTTAGGAGAAGACGGAGTAGATCACTATATTAGCGAAGTTTCTAGCCTCGCTCCAGAGCCTCGTATGGCAGTGAGCGGGTGGTTCAGTAGACCGCAAAATAGTTCTTGACACCCTTCCTAAATTTTAGTATAATACTTATTCAAATTTAGGAGACTACCATCAATTTATTTTATTTAGACGAAGATCTCGACAAGTGTGCAGAGTATCACGTTGACAAACACGTTAACAAGATGATACTTGAAGCAGCACAGCTTATCAATACAAACCTCTGGATAGATCATCTGTTCGGATTTGTACCGCGTGCTATCACTAAAGAAGAGAATAAAGTACTTCAGGAGACTCGTAAGAAGTGGAAAGATGTTCCTATGGAAGATCGTCTATTTCCGTACTTGCCTACGATGCAGAACCACCCTAGTTGTATTTGGGTACGTTCTTCCTTGGAGAATTATTTCTGGACAAATTGTTATGCCTTTGCTCTTGGTAGCGAAGCACATTACAGATACGGTAGCGATCACAAGAGTCTCGCAATGTTAAAAGCATTGCCAGAACCTAAAAACATGGAAGACCACGGTTTCACTACATTTGCCTTGGCAATGACAGAAGAGCTAAAAGACTACGATAATCCTATACAGTCTTATCGTAATTTTTATATGCTCGACAAAGCTACGTTCGCGGAGTGGAAACATAGAGAAAAGCCACATTGGTGGGACGAAGAACTAGCCGACTATAATAATAGAATAAGCAGGAGCTAAAATGACAGTACGACTTATATCCTCATCACACGATAATCTTATAGAAGAAATCGCTATGATGGCTAGGGTTTCTAATCCTAGTAACCAAAACAATAGTAAAACTTCTGAGAAGTTAGTAAAGTATCTAATCAAACATAAGCACTGGAGCCCGTTTGAAATGGCGTCTCTTACGCTAGAGATTGATACTACTCGTGACATCGCACATCAGATAGTGCGTCATCGTAGCTTTGCTTTTCAGGAGTTTAGTCAGCGGTACGCCGACCCTGCGGCAATGGGCTTTCCTTATGAACTACGAGAGACTCGTTTACAAGATGAAACCAATCGCCAGAATAGTGTAGAAACGGAGGACGAACTTCTAAACAAGCACTGGATTCAACAGCAGAAGCGTGTTATGGACGTAGCAGACGGAGTATATAAGTGGGCACTTGGAGTAGGTATTGCAAAGGAACAAGCTCGCGCAGTACTACCAGAGGGTCTGACAAAGAGTAGACTTTATATGGCGGGCACTTTGCGCTCATGGATACACTATGTAGATGTGCGTACAACCCCTGGAACCCAGAAAGAACATTTGGAAATTGCACGTCAGTGTGGCTATATTATTCAACCGTTCTTTCCGATGATTAAGGATTTTATACATGACTAATCCATTGGATAAGCAGGAAGGTGGATCACACTATGATCTGCCTATCCAACCACTGGAGTATATCCATGCTAACCAGCTAGGATATATTGAAGGTAACATTATTAAGTATGCAACTCGACATCGAAACAAAAATGGTGCAGAGGACATAAAAAAGATTATACATTATTGTGAACTATTACTGGAGCTAGAATATGCGGAAGAATGTGAAGAAGAAGGATCACGAGAATCTCACAGCGAAGAACATCGAGAAAGTGAAGGCGCTCCTCAACCCTGGCTCCGCTAGTGAAAAGCCTATAACCAAAAAAGAGGCGTGTGATATTTTAAATATCTCGTATAACACAGCACGCCTACAAAAGATTATTGAAGAGTATGACGAAAGAAAAGAGTATACCAAAAAGCGTAAAGCAGGTCTACGAGGCCGTCCAGCGTCTAATGATGAAATCGCTGAAGCGTGCTCGAGCTTCCTCGGAGGAGATACTATTTCAGATATCTCAAAGCGGCTCTTCAGAAGTCCATCCTTTGTACGAGCTATTCTTGAAAGAGTTGGAGTCCCGTCACGACCGAGCAACAAAGAAGAAAG
>Ga0315316_10003957_pt1 | contig 10783 bp, 10 predicted proteins | sample M160m3416metaG_FD_203702 | JGI IMG/M metagenome (GOLD analysis project Ga0315316, IMG submission 203702) | Ammonia-oxidizing marine archaeal communities from Monterey Bay, California, United States - M1 60m 3416 | ecosystem: Environmental > Aquatic > Marine > Intertidal zone | place: USA... | reverse complement strand
GCCGATGTCGACCATGGTTCGTTGATGTCGATCACCAGCACAGGAGCGGGGTTTGATCCTCGTCTATCTGCAGATGGCCGGTACGTTTCATTTGTCGTCGAAGACAGCCTGCATGTAGCGCTCGTCGACGGGTCAGAGCCAGCGAAGGTGCTCCTACAAGGCGACGGGAACACCGTCACCTGGGGTAGCGCCGAGTTCGTTGCCGCTGAAGAGATGCGTCGCAGCAGAGGACACTGGTGGGACCCAAACAACGACAGGCTCCTAGTCGCTCGAGTGGATGTGGCTGATGTGAACCTGTGGCATATATCTGCGCCAGACGATCCAGCCAAGTCGCCGCAAACCGTTCGTTATCCCGCTGCAGGCACCTCAAACGCGGACGTTGAGCTGTGGTTAGTGAACGTGCCCGACGCCTCCCAGATCGAGGTCACTTGGGACCGTTCAACTCACCCATACCTTGTCGATGTCAGGTGGGAAGACGGATCGCCGCTTACCGTCACCGTTCAGAGCCGAGACCAACGATCCATGTGGGTGCTTGAAGTAGAAGCATCCAGTGGCGACACCAACCCGGTGCTTGCCCTCGATGACCCCGATTGGGTTGAAATCATTCCCGGTACCCCAAGAAAATGGAACGGCGGATGGCTCACCATCGAAGACAATGGCCACACCCGTTCGCTCCTTCACAACGGGACGCCACTTTCTCCGCCTGATCAATGGGTGCGGTCGCTGGTGGATGTCGACGATTCCAAGCTTTTGTACACAGCATCAATCGACCCGACGGTCATCGATCTGTGGTCCTACAGCGACAAGCACACCGAATGTTTGACGAGCGGAAATGGTGTTGTCCAAGCGGTCGCATCGAAATCCGTCACCATCATCGAACAAAGCTCGCTTGATAGTTACCCACGCGTCACCGTCGAAGCCCGCGGAAAAACGTGGGAGATTGACTCTTGGCAAGCAACACCGCTGGTTACTCCTGTAGTAGAGCTGTTTCAAACAAAATCATCGGGTATTCATACTGCGGTTTTGTTCCCTACCGATGCCTGCGATGAACCCCTTCCTGTTCTCCTCGATCCCTACGGTGGCCCTCACGCGCAGCGGGTAATGCGGACCCACAACGCGTATCTGGTCTCCCAATGGTTTGCCGACCAAGGCTTTTGCGTAGTTGTCGCCGATGGCCCCGGAACCCCGGGGAGGGGCGATGGCTGGGAAAGGTCGGTGCGGGGAGACTTAGCCCAGCCAGTTCTTGAAGCTCAAATCGAAGCGTTACAGTCAGTGGCTGAACTTCACCCGGGCAGAGTTGATCTCACAAGAGTGGGGATCCGTGGGTGGTCGTTCGGCGGGTATTTGGCCGCCCTAGCGGTCATCCGGCGTCCTGACATTTTCCACGCAGCAGTTGCCGGCGCCCCGGTGACCGACTGGGAGCTTTACGACACCCACTACACCGAACGCTATTTAGGTCACCCGACAGAAGAACCGGAGAACTATCGTCGCACTTCGTTGTTAGTTGACGCGGGAGACCTTCAACGGCCGTTGCTGCTCATACATGGGCTTGCTGATGACAACGTTGTAGCAGCCCACACACTCCAACTTTCTGCCGCGTTGTTGGCGGCCGGACGTCCTCACGAAGTGCTACCGCTTTCAGGTGTCACCCACATGACGTCACAAGAACAGGTCGCAGAAAATCTGCTGCTACTCCAAATCGATTTTTTGCGCCGGAACCTGCAGTGACGATGTAATTAGCGGCAAATTCGTTAATTTTCTGCAGAGTAAAACGACCTCACAGAAGTGCTGTTCCAGAAACCCGCTACGCGAGGACATCTCACGGCGCTAGCCTCCCCTAGGAGTTGCAGTCGCAGGAGCCGATTTGAGCGACACCCAAGTCAAAATTCATGTCCCCGGGAATCACCTCATGATGGGTGTACTCGGCCAGCGAGACGAACATCTACGTATTGTCGAAAATCACTTCGACACCGCTGTAATACATGTGCGTGGCAACGAAATCACCGTTGAAGGACCCGAGGCGTCAGTTGTAGGCCAGGTTTTCTCTGAATTAGTGCAAATCCTCGAGGGCGGTCAACGTCTGGGCGAAGCTGAGGTCACCCGAATGATCGACATGGTGAAATCAGACGAACGTCCTAGCGAAGTTCTATCCACCCACGTGCTCAAAGCACCAAATGGTCGAATTATTCGAGCGAAAAGCTCTGGACAAAAAACCTATGTTGAGACGGTACGCAACAACATCGTCACATTCGCCATCGGACCCGCAGGCACAGGAAAGACGTGGCTTGCGGTAGCCCTCGCAGTTGAGGCTCTCTTGGCTAAGCAAGTGCGCCGTATTGTGTTGACCCGCCCGGCGGTCGAAGCAGGCGAACGTTTAGGTTTTTTGCCGGGCGATCTCATGGCCAAAGTCGACCCGTATCTTCGACCGCTTTACGACGCGTTGCATGACATGTTCGATTCCGAAGCCGCCGAAAGACTTTTCGAAAAAAATACGGTCGAGGTTGCTCCGCTCGCGTTCATGCGCGGACGCACCTTGAATGACAGTTTCATCATTCTCGACGAAGCTCAGAACACCACTCCCGAACAAATGAAAATGTTCCTTACCCGCATCGGTTTCGGGTCCAGAGTCGTAGTAACCGGTGACGTGACACAGATAGACGTCCCTGGAGGCAAGAGCGGACTCCGCGATGTTCCAAAGACCCTCAACGATGTCGACGACGTCGCATTTGTGCACTTAGGTGGTCGCGACATTGTCCGCCATCGCATCGTGCAGGCCATCGTGAACGCCTACGAGCAACGTGACAGGGCTCAACAGTCTCCGTGACTCATCTTGAACCATCGAATCGGGCGCCTGCCGCGAAGCCGAATGGAAACCTAGGGCAACCAGATGTTCAGGTAGCCGATCAACAGAGCGGACACAAACTTGACTTAGAGCGTTACCGGACTCTTGCTGTGAGCGTTTTGACGAGTGAAGGTGTGCCCAAAGACGCAGCACTAACTGTTGTGTTCGTGTCATCACAAGCCATGGCAGATCTCAACGCCCAGCACATGGGCCACGAAGGCCCCACGGACGTGTTGGCGTTTCCGATCGATGAACACGTGATGAATCAAAGCTCTCCCGGACCGATACCCATCATGCTTGGGGACGTTGTTATCTGCCCAGATGTCGCCGCAATCAATTGTGTAACAAACAAAGATTCCTACCCAGGTCACAACGGCTCTGTCAGCGACGAAATTGACCTACTGGTAGTGCATGGAATACTTCACGTCCTTGGAATGGACCATGCCGACGACGAAGAACGCAACATGATGCAGGCGTCGGAGCGGACACATCTCACAGCTTTTGATGACGAGGGTCGCTAATGGGTGGGGCAGTGGCGACGCTGGTAGTTGTCTTCTTGTTGCTGGCGTTGATCATTCTTCGGCTGATCGAAGTGACCTTTGTCCGCCTTGGCCGCGCGAGAGCCGCGGGCCTAGACGAAGCCAGCGAAGGCGATGTTCAACTCTCGGAACTCATAGCTGACCGGGAAGTGTTGCTAGCTCCGGTCACCGTCTTGCGAGTCGTGTGCCAAGTCGGATTAATTGCCTTGGCCATCTTGATAGGCCAAGCCGCTGGGCGAACGCTGTTAATAACGGCCATCGCAACAGTCGTCTTGTTTCTGTTTGGTGAAGCCATCCCTAGGCGCTGGGCGATCGAGGCTAATGACGAAATGGCGAAGTGGTTCGCGCGACCAGCCCGGCTGATCACTCGGTTGACTCCGCTGCAGCTAGTCGCTCGCCCACTTGCTGCCATCGCTCGCCGTTGCGGACCAAAAGCACGCGATGAAACATTTGACCTTGTGGTGGAAGACGAGCTTGTTGCGTTAGTCGAAGAAGCCGCTGAAGCACGACTCATCGAGGACGACGAAGCCCACCTCATTGGGTCGATCATAGAATTAGGCGACACGATTGTTCGCGAAGTCATGGTGCCTCGACCTGACATGGTGACGCTCGAACGCACTCTCAGCGTCGCGGAGGCACTTGCTGTCGTCGTCGACAGCGGCTTCACTCGACTCCCGGTCGTGGGCCAGACAGCCGATGATGTCCTTGGGGTGGTGCTATCCAAAGACCTCTTGGCAGCCCACCTGGAGAGTCAAGCGGATTCCAACATCAGTTCCCTTGTCCGAAATGCGGTGTTTGTACCCGAGTCGAAAAGAGTGGTCGAACTCATGCGCGAGATGCAGGCATCTAAGTCGCATCTCGCAATAGTCGTCGACGAATACGGGGGCACGGCCGGATTAGTAAGCCTTGAAGACATTCTTGAAGAACTCATTGGCGAAATTGTCGATGAATTCGATAGCGAAGAGTCATTAGTTGAAGAGCAATCTGACGGTACGTTGCTTCTTTCAGGGCGACTCCCCGTAGACGATTTCGAGGAACTCACGGGAATCTCGACCGGTGACGGTGATTGGGACACGGTCGGGGGCCTGGTCTTTGGTTTACTAGGTCATGTTCCAGAAGTTGGCGAAACTATCGTCCACAACGGCTGGGAGTTGACAGCGAAAGAAATTGATAACCGACGGATAAACATCATCGCCGCTCGACGAAAGGCTCGTTAATGAAATCGGGGTTCGTCACCCTTGTTGGCCGTCCCAATGCCGGCAAATCCACACTGATCAACAAACTACTGGGAACCAAAGTCAGCATCGTTTCGGACAAACCCCAAACGACTCGTCTCCGAGTGATGGGCGTACTTCATCGACCCGAAAGCCAAATCGTCTTCGTAGACACACCCGGCATCCACAAACCGGTCACACCACTCGGAGAACGACTCAACGAAACTGCGCATAGCGCGCTCGCTGACGTAGATGTTGCTTGCCTTGTCATCGACGCGACGGCCGCTATCGGTAAAGGTGACCGGTTCATCGCCAAAAATTTGCCATCAAACTCGATCGTGGTGCTCACCAAATGTGATCGTGCGTCCCATGACATGGTGATACAGCAACTTTCCGAAGCATCAACTTTTGAAGCTGAGGCATATTTCCCAGTTTCAGGACTAACAGGAGAGGGTCTACCGGCACTCATTGATCATCTTGAGGGTCGCCTTAACGAAGGACCTGCCTATTTCCCATCAGACCAAATCACCGACCTACCCGAACCTTGGTTCGTCGCTGAACTCGTGCGCGAACAGTTACTTTCTAAGTTCCGCGAAGAATTGCCCTACAGCATTGCGACTCGAGTGACTGAATGGGAATGGCCTCGCATCAGATGCGAAATTTTGGTGGAACGCGAGTCACAAAAAGGCATGGTCATAGGCCGAAATGGTGAAGTTCTCAAACAAGTAGGCATAGCCGTTCGAACGCAACTAGCAAACGAAGGCGAAGGTATTCACCTCGAACTGCGGGTCAAAGTCGACAAAGATTGGCAGAGGAAATCGGAGTCATTAGACCGTCTACTCGATTTCCAGGAACCGGATTAACGTGCGGGGTGTGATTCCTGCTGCGCTCGACCTGTCACGTGTTCCTCAACACGTCGCATGCGTAATGGACGGCAATGGGCGCTGGGCCCAAGCACAAGATATGGAGAGAACAGAAGGCCATGCCGCTGGTGAGGAAGCTCTCTTCGACACCATCGAGGGAGCTCAAGAGGTGGGCATCGAATGGCTCACCGTTTTCGCTTTCTCCACGGAAAATTGGAAACGCCCACCTGAAGAAGTCAAGTTCCTCATGGGGTTTAACGAATCGCTAATTGTTCGCCGTTCACACGAACTACACGAAATGGGTGTCCGCATCCGATTTGCGGGAAGACGAAATTGGCGCGTCCCCAAACGTGTGCTGCGTCGAATGGACGAAGCCGTTGAGTTAACTCAGCACAACACAGGCATGACGTTGACCATCGCATTTAACTACGGCGGGCGAGCCGAAATTATTGACGCCGTCAAGACAATGGTTGCTGACGGCGTCGACATAGAACAGATCGATGAAGGCACCTTGGAGCGCTACCTGTACGACCCAACAATGCCTGATGTGGATCTCTTAATCAGAACTTCAGGAGAGCACCGGCTGTCCAATTTTTTGTTGTGGCAAGTTGCCTACAGCGAACTTCTGTTCACAGAAACTCTGTGGCCGGACTTTCGCCGCAACGACCTTTACCACGCCATCCTTGAATACCAAGCCCGCGACCGCCGCTTCGGCGGTCTCAATCGGTAAAAGGGCGAGAGATGGCGCACTACCGAGACAGCGGCGTCATTGTCCGAACACACAAACTTGGTGAAGCTGATCGAATCCTCTCGGTCATCACCGAAAACAATGGGAAAGTCAGAGCGGTAGCAAAAGGCGTCCGCAAGACCCGAAGCCGCTTCGGAGGGCGGCTTGAACCATTACGTCACCTCGACCTTCAGTTCTATAAAGGGCGAGGAGATCTCGACATTGTCACCCAAGCAGAAACTCGAGATCACTGGCCAGACATTAGAAACAACCTCGATCGTCTCGGTAAAGCCTTAACGATCGCTGAAGCCGTGGACCAAATTGCCCAGGATCGGCAACCAGACCAAAGCCTTTACCGCATGCTGTGCGGCGGTCTCGAAGCACTTCACCTCGCTGACCCAGCGTTGATCGTTCCAGCCTTCATGCTGAAACTCCTTGCTCACGAAGGGGTAGCCCCCGAACTCAACGAATGCGTCATAGGCGGAGAAACCAGTGGGCTTAACTATTTTGATCCGGGGACAGGCGGCGTGACGTGTGTAGATCATCAGCGCGGACGCCCGATCTCTTCCTCCGCACTCGAACTGATGCGGGCAACTCTGGGCGGTGCACTTGCCGCAGTGTTAGAGGTGCAACAGGCACCTCACACAGACGAAGTATCAGCGCTTACGCACCGCTTATGGGAATTTCATGTTGAGCGACGGCTCAGAAGCACTGAATTGCTTCATTGAACACAACTGAAGAAAACGACGTCGAGTTAATCCAGCATGCCTTTGGGTTTACCTGATGTCTCGGCGTGTAGACGCGCAAACTTCTTTTCGGCTCGGGCACCAGCGGTAGATAACCACCAAATACGTCCCTTCCACAGCGCCCCGGCAAGCGACAACAGTCCCAGCACCAGCTGGGTGCCGTTAAGCATTCTGCATTGAGGATGTTGGCTTTTCACCGTCTCGTTTGGGCTTGAAATCAACTCGACCCGCAACGCGTCAAGGTCAACTGCGTCCGGTGAAGGTGACAGAATCGGACGTGGGCACGACCACTCCATCCGATCGTTGTCGATGCCCTCAAACTCAGTATCAAACAACGTGATCGGTGTTGACCAGGCAAGCGCGGTCAACAGCAGACAGATACAGGCGACGGTTCGGTCTCGTAACATGGCAACTCCACCCTAACTCAGCCAGAACTAATTACTCGGTGAAGTACCCACCGTCTGGGTGCAATATTTCGCCGGTGAAATAAGACGCCTCATCACTGGCGAGGAATAACGCAGTACTAGCGATTTCATCAGGAATGCCTTTGCGTCCCATCGGGATGTTGGCAAAAAACTGAGTCAGGAGATCTTCGGGGATGAGATCGATCATGCTGGTCATGTGCGTATCGATGTAACCGGGACCTATCGCGTTGACTCTGATACCTGATGAAGCCAACAAGCGAGCCAACTTCTTCGTCAACATCCACACCGCTGACTTAGAACACACGTACGGCAAGGGCCCAGCATCGGGATGTTTGGCAGCGATCGAGGCAATGGTGACGATGGAACCGCCGTTGCCGGCTTCCACCATGGGCGCGCCACACGCCTGAGCTGCCAAAAGTGTTCCCTCTAAATTAATTGCCATCACCTGACGAAAGTCCTCTAAATCCAGTTCCAACAACTCGTCGGCAGGCCGTTCCACATAATCCATTCGCTTAGCGAACCACTTGACGCTGGCTTCTTGGTCGCCGCTCTTGTAGCCCGGATGGCTTACTCCCGCAGCGGTCACCAACACGTCAATCGCCCCGTAAGTTTCCAACGCGTGAGCTGCCATCTGGTGATTGTCGCTGATGCTCACAGCGTCGCAATGCACAAAAGACGCAGTGCCGCCCGCGTCGACGATCATCTGCGACGTTTCTTCCCCCAAATCGTCGATGAGGTCCGCGACCACCACTCGGGCTCCTTCAGAAGCAAAACGGCGAGCTGTGGCTCTACCTAAACCGTTACCGCCGCCAGTAATGACCGCCACTTTGCCTTCTAATCGCATGTTGCCCCCATGAGCACCAACGAGCTCGACTCGTCGGTGACGCAAACATAGTCAAAGAATTACTTGGTGAGGGAGGGCAAGTGGTCGGTACCCTCGGCGCCATGGCATCGACCGAACCCACACTCTTCGACCAGGTCGTAAATCTATGTAAACGACGGAGCTTCGTGTTTCCGTCCGCTGAAATTTACGGAGGGTTCCGCAGCACATACGACTATGGCCCTCTCGGAGTGTTGATGCTCCGAAACGTGAAGGACGCCTGGTGGCGATCCATGGTGCAACTACGCAGCGACGTAGTGGGCCTCGATGCCGCCATTCTCAGTCCCCCGAAGGTATGGGAGGCATCTGGTCATCTCGACAATTTCAGCGACCCGCTCGTCGATTGCACCTCATGCAAAACCCGTCACCGACAAGACCAACTCGACGACCCCGACACTTGTCCGTCTTGCGGGGAATCGGGGACATTCACCGAAGCCCGCGCGTTTAACCTCATGTTCAAGACCCAAGCAGGTCCCGTTGAAGGCGCTGGCGCTGATGTGTACCTGCGACCTGAAACAGCTCAAGGGACATTCATCAACTTCAAAAACATCATAGAAACCAGCCGCAAAAAGCCGCCCTTTGGCATCGCCCAAATCGGCAAATCGTTTCGAAACGAGATCACTCCCGGCAATTTTGTTTTCCGAACCCGCGAGTTCGAACAAATGGAACTCGAATTTTTTGTACCACCAGACGAAGCAGACAGTTGGTACGAGTACTGGATGAATGAGCGATACCAGTGGTACCTAGATCTGGGAATTTCAGCCGATCAACTGCGACTCCGCGCTCACGACGACGATGAACTCAGCCACTACTCCTCCGGGACCAGCGACGTCGAGTTCTTGTTCCCCTGGGGGTGGGGCGAACTAGAAGGAATCGCGAATCGAGGTGACTTCGACCTCACGCAGCATGCAGAGCATTCGGGCCAAAAACTAGAATATTTTGATCAGGGAACTGGCGAACGGTACGTACCGCACTGCATCGAACCAGCCGCCGGTGCAACCCGATCAATGATGGCTTTTTTGATGGCCGCCTACGACGAAGAGCAAGTCAACGACGACACCCGAACGGTGCTGCGACTCCACCCGCGACTAGCTCCCTACAAAGTCGCAGTTTTACCGCTCTCCAAGAAAGACACGCTTCTGCCCAAAGCGGAAGAGGTGCTGCACTCCCTGCAACCACACTTCATGTGTGACTACGACATCACCCAAGCGATAGGGAAGCGATACCGACGCCAAGACGAAATCGGCACTCCCTATTGCGTCACTATCGACTTCGACACCCTAGAAGACAACGCTGTTACCGTCCGCGAACGCGACTCCATGGAACAGCAACGGATCCCAGTCGCCAATCTCGTTGCCTATCTCAACGAACAGCTCGCCCTGTAAACATTTCGCCGAGAGAACTAGCCTGGTGAGCGAGGGGAGCAACGATGAGTTACACCATCGCACTAGGCACAGTCGGAGGCGGCCTATGGGTCGGCTACAACGGCGGTGAAAAGTGGAGACAAATTCAGGGTCCCATGGACCCCGAATCCAACGTCCGGGCACTAGCGGTAGACCCAAAAGATTCTCAACATGTTGTCGCGTCAGTTGATGGCGACGGAATCTACGCATCCTTTGATGGAGGTAGCCGTTGGGAACACGCAGCACCTTTGACAGACCGACCGATATGGTCGCTCTCGTTCGATCCGCATGACCCCAAACGAATGTACGCCGGTACTCGACCAGGGGTATTTGTATCCGATGACGGGGGAGCTTCGTTCGCAGAGATGGCAACAACTCTCAGCGACCGATGCGCCATCGGTGTACCTCGAACCACCAACGTTTTAGTTGACCCCAACGATGCTGCCACCGTGTACGCCTCAGTCGAAATTGATGGGCTGCACCGAAGCCGCGATCGAGGGGTCACATGGGAATCGTTTGGGCTACTTGGACCATCAGAGTTCTATAACGACGTTCACGGGTTCGCTCTTCGAAGCTGCGGTGACGGCACTGAGTTACTGGTCACCTCACCCTTTGGGCTTGGTCGAAGTCAAGACGAAGGCGGCACCTGGGACTGGCACGAGTTCGACGCGTTCGAAGGGTCAAAGTTTGAGTTCGCATACTCGCGATGTGTACGAGCCCCATGGGAAGACGACACCGTCATTGTCTGCGTCGGCGATTACATTCCCGGACGCATCGGAGCGATCGAAGTGAGCCGCGACGGAGGAGCGTCTTTTCAACGCGCCGAACTGCCTGAAGACCCCAAAGCCACGATGTATTGGCTAGCCACCCACGAGGAACTTCCCGGTGTTGTCGCAGCGAGCTCTGTGTACGGACAGATTTACATCAGTGACGACTACTGCGAAAGTTGGCGAAAATTAGAGCGCGAACTCGGAGAAATTCGTGCATCGGTGCTAATACCCAATCAATGACCCCACCCCAATCATTGAGCGATGCAGCCACCGCGATCAGACAAGCCGTCGCGTCCGCTTCGGGCCCCAACGCCACCATTTCTCATGATGAAGCGCTGATGCGAATCTCTACCGATCAGCTAGAACGAGTCCTC
>Ga0315316_10003956_pt1 | contig 10788 bp, 10 predicted proteins | sample M160m3416metaG_FD_203702 | JGI IMG/M metagenome (GOLD analysis project Ga0315316, IMG submission 203702) | Ammonia-oxidizing marine archaeal communities from Monterey Bay, California, United States - M1 60m 3416 | ecosystem: Environmental > Aquatic > Marine > Intertidal zone | place: USA... | reverse complement strand
AAAATGATCCACTAAAACGCCGATTTGCCAATTGCCAATAAAAAAAAGCAATAAGACAAGAATTATTAACTTTGGTATAAAGCTGAGGGTCATTTCTTGTACAGAGGTCGCTGCCTGAATTATGCCAATTAGCACCCCGACCACAAGAATGCCCAGCAATAAAGGTCCCGCAATTAATGCTCCCATCATAAGAGCGTCTTGGCCAAGCGTTATAACATCTGAAGAATTCATTATATTATCTTGCTAAGGATCAAAGAGAGAAGCTCGCCGTTAAAGACTGCATTATTAATATCCAGCCATCAGCAAGAACGAATAACATTAATTTAAAAGGCATAGAAATCATCATCGGAGAGAGCATCATCATGCCCATAGACATCAGGATACTCGCTACAATAAGGTCAATAATTACAAACGGGATATAGATTAAAAACCCAATCGTGAAAGCCGTTTTTAGCTCAGAAGTCATAAATGAAGGAATCAGTACTGTGAGCGGTATATCCTCTTCTACTCCATCATACTCATACTCCCCAATGTCGGAAAAGATCATTAAGTCATCTTCACGAGTTTGAGTAATCATGAACGTGCGAATCGGGTCAAGCGCTATATCGATGGCCTCTTGCGCTGGAACTTCTTCATCGATATAAGGAATAACGGCATCATTGTAGACGGTTTGCAGAATAGGAGACATTATAAAAAATGTCAGAAAAAGGGATATGCCAACGAGAACGATATTCGGAGGTGTCTGAGCTGTTCCTATAGCTTGGCGGAGTAACGACATAACTATGATGATTCTTACGAAGGAGGTCATCATAATCAGCAAAGACGGCAATAGAGTCAGCACCGTCATTAAAATAACCACTTGAAGTGTCAGGCTGTAGTCTGTGCCTCCAGCTGGGTTTTCATTTATATTAAGTAGTGGCAATCCTGTCTGCGAAAAAGCAGTGTCAGTAACCAGAAGGCCAAAAAAGGCAATGCAGACCCTAAACAATACTGCCAATTTTACATTAGTTTTTTTTATGTATAGCACTCTAAAAAATACACTCCCTATATTAAGCAATAGCTATCAAGGAACTTAGTCAATACTTCTAGGAGGGTTATTAATATGCTCAGTCCATAGGTGTTCTATTTTATCTCCATGGACTGCTAAAAAAGATTCTCGGTCCTTTACTTGAACGAGTATTAAATATTTATTAGGCCCCAGATATTTCTTACCCACTACATTTATCTCACCGCCACCCTCAGAAAACTCTGGCATCCGAAATTTACGCAAGTAATAAAGAAAAATCAGTAGTAAAAAAACCACAACAACTAGAGAAGTAATCACCCTAACCGTGCTTGAAATGTCCATCGCTTATACACCTACAACGCTCACTAGCAGCGCTATAACGGTTAATCTAATGACCAACACCTTGGAATAACGGTAAGCAAAAACTTATATGGCTTCCTGTCCTAACTTCAACCTCGCGCTTTTAGGCACGATTTGCGTTAGCCTGATTCCATACCGCTCATTTACTAGGACTATCTCTCCCTGAGCCACTAACGTATTGTTTACTAACAAATCCAAGGCTTCGCCCGCGAGCCGATCCAACTCCACAACCGAGCCCTGAGTAAGTTGCATCAGGGCCTTTATCGGCAAAGAAGTTCGTCCCACCTCTACTGATATCGTCACCGGAATGTTTCTCAATAGGTCTGAATCTAAAGTTAAACTTTCAAAAGATTCAGCGCTATCTGCCTGTTCTGCACCCTGCAACAGCACGTCTCCCTCACTGCCAGGTTTATTATCTTCTTCAGACATTCATCTAATCTCCAAATAATTAATCCAAATTACTCATACTCTTCAGTTTTGGTAGTTTTCAGCTCGACCGCCGCCTTACCATCAAACTCTCCTACTGTACCTAAAAATGCAGCAGAGCCGTGGATATCAACTTCCGCAAATTCAAGCAGCTCACAAGGTAAGACTTGCCCAACCCGCATGGTTTGAAGATCGCCGAACGTCACATCGAACTCAGACACCTTAACTTTCACATCTAAAGGGATATCCTCACAGGCGTCATGCAAATCCTTTGTCCATCTGAGCGTTTGTTCATTTTCTTCTTCGGTAGTAACAACCCTGCTCCGCAGCAAATCTCTTATTGGCTTTAAAAGCGAAAACGGCTGAATAATCTGAATAAAACCTTCTTCGTCATCTCCTAGAGTAAAGTCAAAGCGACTGACTAACATTGAATCAGACTCGTCTGCAATTTGCGCAAATGCTGGATTAACCTCTTGGCTAACCCTATGAAAATCTACATGCAAAATAGGCGACCAAGCCTCTTTAAGAGACCCTAAGATAATATTCATCAGCAGGTTAATTATCGTATCTTCCGTTGGAGTAAAGATACGTGTAGCTGTTAGCTGGTCGACTCCCTTTCCAAAACCACCAAAAAAACTATCTAGTGTTGAGAAAATAATCTTTGGATCAATAATTATCAGGCTTATTCCACGTAGCGGGTCCATCCTAACCGTGCTTATAGCCAGCGGTGGAGCCAAACTCTGAGTAGCTTCTCGGAAGGTCTTAATTTCAACGTTGCTTATTGCGATTTTAGGAGTGGTACGCAGAACCTCAATCAGACCCATCCTAACCTGCCTAGCAAACCTCTCATTAACTAGGTCTACCGCGGACTGATTAAATCCCAATGCACTATCTTCCCTAGCTAAATCGTGACTGATTGCTGAGGAGTTGCCAGAAGCATTAATAACTGTTTCAGCCGTATCACTCATAGAGCCAGCAATAGCTTCGAGCTCTTCATTAGTAAGGCTGGTATCTTTATCTGCCATTATAATTCCTAAAGTCTTTAATTCGCCCAATAACTACTGCATAAGAAACTCAGTGAAAAGTATACGCTCAATTCCCCCGAAGCCTTCAGTTTGCTCAAGCTCTGCGTTTACTACCAATGCCAACTCTTCACCCATTTTCTGTCGAAAGCCAACCTCCAACGTTTCTTCTTCTGTTACAAACGACAAATGCTCCAAAATCGCCGACCTTACGGCTAGCTCGTGTTTGATAACGTTGTCAATAACCATCTGGTCATAATGAGTGCTCAAGGTCAAATTCAGCTGCATTACTTTTCTTGACTCAGAAACATTCACAACGAAGACTTGGGCGAACTGATGATACAAAGTATCTAATCTATTCGTGTCTGGAAGCTCAAGCAGCTGTGGCGTATTTGGATCCTCATCAGAAACTGCACTCATTGGGGCGCCACCGCCCTCTATTGCGTTTAGCCGCTCAATGATCTCATCATTGCTATTGAGGGCTCCACTAAGGTAGAGAATCCCCATCATAATTCCAACAAGCAATAAAATGCCCGCCAAGCCAGCGGCGGCTATGATAATAATCGTCCTTCTGTTGATGCCTCCAGGTGATCCTGCAACATTCTCTTCAGCCATAATATAGTTCTCGCTTACTAGTAATTAGTTTCTTTTCCAAAGTTAAACATATGTATCAAGATTACTGTCCGAATCCAGACCCCTATCTCTTTCGCCCACATCAGAATCTGATGATTCCAGAGCAACCTTCTCGTTCCTCAAACTCTCTGAAAAACTTCCACTACCTGTGTGCCCGTTTTTATTGTTAGAGTTATGTGAGTCTTTATTGCTGTTTAAATTAACGATTAATTCACTTAATTTTTCATTTTGTAGATTTTCTCTGAGACTGGGAAGATTCTGCTCCAGTATTTTTGCAGCCTCAGGGTTATCTCCTATCATGTTAATTTTTAAACCCGCAGCCTCCGAATAACTAATTTCGATGCTAATTTTTCCAAAATTTTCAGGGAACAACGCAACCGTAAATTTTGAACTGCCTTTTGCTGAATTAGTCAGTTGACCGACGATTGTTTCTTGGATATCTGAGTTAAAATTTGACACTGAAACCGTTTTCGGAAGTAATTCGGATCGATTTGAAGTTGCCGCCTTGTCTATCTGGCTGCCAATCAAGATCTCTCTGCCAGTAGGTTCAATATTCTCGCTTTTCCCAGAGTTCATATTAGAGTCAACATCCGGCAGGGTCAAATCATGAACTGGGGAAGCCTCCCTGTTTGCTCCTACCTTAATCGCACCCTTATCGTTCTTCATTAGTATTTCATTTGAATTTTTTAGGTTAATTTGCAGCGAATTTTTCTCAATCTCGCTTTGAGCTCCACCATTGGTAATTCCTAATTTTCCACTAATGGGATCAGGTTTCCTTGAGTTAACATCTATAGCGAAATCCGATGGGACAGATCGATCAGAGTCTTTGCTGGCCTTTGTTTGTGGTTGCTTGACCGCCAAGTTCTCGGCAAGCTTAAGTAGCTCTTGTGTCGATAACTTATTATCGGCAACATTTGAATCTTTAATAATTGCTCGCGGCAATGCCACCTCTGCCCCCACAGGCCTCTCACGATTTTGCTTTTCGATTGCATCAGGCATTAAACCTTCGGTCTTTAAAGGCTTAGCCTGGGTCGCCAGACCTTGATGATCTGCAATAATATTTGGATTCGCGGAAACTGGCGGCACGTTTAATTTATCGCTTTTACCTCTCACCACGTTCTTTGCACTATCATCCAAATGAACAATACCAGTATGACTATGATCTGTTTGGTCGCCAAGATTTTTATAGATCTCGCTGTTTTTAATATGCGGGACGGCCTTACCGACGCTATCATTAGCTTGGCTATCTGCCATATCCACTTGTCTCAATTTAGAATTATTCGACAAAGGCAATCCGTTCTTTTCTACACCAGGTGATTCAACGTGAGTTCTTAAGTTGATTCTCACCTCGGAGCGGGAGTCAGTATTTTTATCAGAGGTTCCAGGTTTTTCGCGTTGGGTCTCAATGTTAGTTTTGTCCACTGACGCACTTTCGATACCAACGTTGCTTAGCTTTGCGTTTGTCGAAGTTGATTCTGGTTTGAGTCCTACCCCGATTAGGCCCGGTATGTCAGCAGAATGTTCTTCATTTCTTAGAGACAGACTCTCAAAATGATTAGCAAGCGCTTCACCCTGAAGCTTGCCGCTCATGATATTTCCCGGACCGAGTATCACTGGTCTATTTTGCTTAAGAGTAGTTATTCTCACGGCAGATTCACTAGTGTCTTCTTCAGATACGTGCAAGCTGTCACGCGAGCCAGCATCCTCTTTTACAAGAATATTCTGGCTACGTATCTGAATCTGGGAGGAATTTTTAAAGACGTTAAGAGCCTCCGAAATTTCTAATTCTTTCCCGCCTTCCTTTCCTTCAACATTCATGTTCGCCTGAGAAACCATCTCTGGAGGAGCAGAAAATTCATGATTCCTCATAAAAGGTGCAAACAGCGCCCTCGCAAGATCCAAATTAGGAGCCCCTTCATCTGGTGGTATTTGATTCAGCGAGTTTTTCAACTTATTCTTCCCAACATGTTCTAGATCTGCCGCAGGATAATCTGGCAAATTTTTGCCACCTTCTGCCACTTTCCCCTCCGCTTTTGCATCAGGAATGTTCTCAACGGCCTTAGCCAATAAAGCAGCAAAAGGAGACTTGTCCGCACCCTCGGCGTCTGGAGTGCCTGTGTTACCTGCGATGTGGCTAACAACATCCGCTATATCGTACTTAGATAGTGTGTTCATACTCAAAATATTCTCTTATTGATTTCGACTTTTACTGTCGCTTAATAAGAATATGAGCAATTAGCGTACCAAATCGAGGGATTGTCAAAATTTCACACTAAATTTCGACGGCGAAACCTATTTCATGGCTGACATAAAATTGCTTAATGCCAACGCATCAAGCTCTTTATCTTCCTGCTTATTCAGGCTCGCGATATATTCCTTGTTCTGGCTCTCTCTAACTTTATTGAATTTTAGAAGCTCTGCTTGGTGATTAGAAATTTTATGAGCAAGAGCACCTAAAGCTTCATCGCACCCCTTTTTAAAAACTTCAAGATCGCTCCGGGCAGTCATAAGCTGTGTAATCATATTCATCTTGTCGTTAATTTTTTTAAATCCAAATTCAATATCCGATTCTTGCTTTAATCCTGCGGTATATTCAAAAACATAACTGTCTATGTCAGCAATTCGAGCATCCAGCCTTTTCCTCTCCATACATAACGCCTCTCTGTTTTGACATAACTTCGAAAGCGTAGCAGTTTCCTTATCAGCCAAAGTCTTCCAGATATTTTTTTTGCTCATCATGCTACAGCCACCCTATTGAGCTCATCAATCGAATCTCTCAAAGTTATAGCCTCGGAACTATCCTGCTGAAGAAATTTATCAATCGTTGGCTTAAGCCTAATTGCCTGATCCAGCTCTGGATCCGTATTTGGCGTGTAAGCTCCTACCTGAATCAAATCCTGCTTCTGCAAATAAAGAGACCAGTATTTTCTCAAACTTTGGGCCACTCGAAAGTGTTCAGGAGTCACCAATGAAGAGGCTACTCTTGATATTGAACCCTCGAGATCAATCGCCGGGTAATGAGCCGCGTCCGCCAGACTCCTGGATAGCATTATCTGGCCATCTAGCGTTGCCCTAGACAGATCAACTATTGGATCACTGCGATCGTCGCCTTCAGCAAGAACAGTGTAAAATGCAGAGACAGAACCAACTCCTCCCAGACCAACTCCAGCTCGTTCGATGAGCTTAGGCAGCAAACTAAAGACCGAAGGAGTATACCCTTTAGTCGTCGGAGGCTCGCCAACGGCCAGCCCAATTTCACGCTGCGCATGAGCGACACGCGTTAAGCTATCAAACAGCAGGAGAACATTCTTACCTTTACCACAAAAATACTCGGCCACAGAATGCGTTAACTTTGCAGCTTTCACTCGCATCACCGGAGAGAGATCAACGGGGGCCGCAACTACGACAGCTTTTTTCAACCCCTCCTCACCAAGGGTTTTTTTCACAAATTCTTGAACTTCCCTTCCTCGCTCTCCTATCAGCCCTATGACAACAACGTCGGCTTCCGTATTGCGGGTAAGCATAGCTAACAACACACTTTTCCCTACTCCTGAACCGGCAATTAACCCCATCCTTTGGCCTTTTCCAAACGTGAGACATCCATTAATAGATTTCACACCAGTATCCAAAATTTCAGTGATAGCACCCCTAGCCATTGGATTTACCGTAGGGCTTTCCAGCGGCATCTGGAGCTCGTAATTAATATCACCTTTACCATCTATTGGATCACCCGATCCATCAACTACCCTACCAAGCATTGCCTCACCAACGCTGCAAGTTGACTCCGACTGAACAAGTCTTACGATACTTCCAGCTTTAATGCCCTCCAAGAAATGGATTGGCATTAGCACTATCTTCTGCTCATCGAATCCAATAACCTCGGCCTCAATCTCTCGACTTTTCCCGTCCACTTGAATTGCGCATTGGGCTCCTATTTCCGCAGAAATTCCTGAGGCTTCAATTGTCATCCCAACTACACGGGTAACCCGTCCTAAGCGCTCCGGGCAGGGGGCAACAAACTCAGTAGAAAGGTTATTTACTTGACTTAAGAAGTTGTCTACAGCTTTCATTTTCTGTCCCGCTCAACACTCACGTCAACAGACGGCAAGCTCCTCAGATTATTCATTTTTTTCGCGCAGACCTCTTTGTATTAGCCTTCTTTTTTTCTACCAAAATCTGATCAACGATATGACTGACTCTATTCTCCTTCATATTTTCGATAACAGAGTCTCCCATGACGGCTCTAGCGCTACCCGGTGATAACCTCGGGTCCGATAATATTTTTATCGGGGTGTCATTCGGAGATTTTTGATTTCTTAAAAGCGCTGCATCATTTGGATTTAAGAATAGCCGTATCGAGCCGTCTGCCTCCACAGATGATATTTCTTCAAGAATAGTTGAAACAATACTTGATATAGATTTCTTACTTTCTACTAATTCGGTTTGCATTATTGACTCTATCGCGCTGACTACCAGCTCACGAAGAGGATCATAGAATTCGTTTAGGTCAACATATTCATTACCTAATGCATCAATTAAACAAGTCAGCTGTTCAAGCCGGTCACCAAATTCTAACTTCTCATTTTCTTTACATGCATTGTATCCTCTCAGATACTCGGCTTCCCCGTGCTCCTTGTATTCTATCGGCGTAAATGTAGGCACCAACTCCGGATCAGTAGCCTGTTCCTGTGCGACGACCTCGAGATCGCTAGTAATTTCAGGTCCAACAACTTGGTCAGATTCAACAGAATCACTATGTAAGGGCGCAGGCTGTTCTGTTGCAACCATCTCACTCACGTTTTTCGATGCCAACTCTTCTTGCTGCCCCTTGTTAGTGAGTTTTGCTAAATTATCAATCTCAGAAAAGATGCGATCTTTAACCGGCTGAATGACCCAAGGTGTAAATTCAGGTGTACTAGACAAAATCATCCCCCCTTCCCGCTAAGACAATATCGCCAGCATCTGATAACCTTCGAGCTATGCGCAAAATATCTTTTTGGGCTTCCTCTACATCAGTAATCCTTATGGGCCCTTTGTCCTCCATATCATCTAAAAACATTAGGCGAGCTCGTTGCGACATATTGCTCAAAAATTTCTCCTTAACATTCTCAGTGGCTCCCTTAACGGCAGTCATTAGCAAATCGTTGTCGATGCTTCTCATAAGGGTCTGAACACTCCGATTATCTAAGCCATCAAAGTTTTCAAAGGTAAACATGTTGTCTTGAATTTTATTTGCCAACTCTTCATCAATGTCATTAATGCCCCCTAAGATGACTCCTTCCATATCCGTTTTAGTAAAATTCATTATCTTAGCTGCAGTTTTTATTCCGCCAAAACTAGAAGCCTTAGCAGACGAACTTGAGCTGAACTGTTCTTGCATCACTGCCTCAAGCTTTTCCATTGCATTCGGATGGACTGTCTCTAGGGCCGCGACACGGTGAACTACTTCAGCCCTTACATCGTCAGGAATAAAATTTAATACGTCCGCAGCAATATCATATTCTAGGACCGATAAAATTATGGCGATAATTTGGGGATGCTCTTCCTCAACCATTTCGCCAATAGATCTAGCATCCATCCACTGTAAAATATCCAAACCCTTACTAGACGAACTCGGCATTATGCGCGCAAGAACAGATGCGGCTTTATCGTCACCCAATGCTTTTGTAAACACATTAGTTACATAGTCCGTGGTTCCTAGACCGATATTTGTTTGTTGTTTTATTGTAGAGACAAAATCATCTAGAACGACGTTTACTGATTCCTGAGAAAGGTCAGCAACCGCAACCATATGCGCTCCAAGCGCCTGGACCTCTCGCGGGGACATATAACTTATTATCTCTGCAGCCTGTTCCTCGCCAAGCAGCAACAAGATCACTGCGGCACGCTCAGCAGGTAGCAACACATCTGCAGCATCCTGCGCGGCACCTTCTGCATTCTCACCAACTTGAATATCTTCAGCCATTTTAACTTTTACTCCCCTTAGCTAGTCCCTTTGGCTCCGACCATTTTCTTAAGAAGGCTGGCAACACGTGAAGAATCTTCATCAACCAGCATCCTAACAATCGCCACCTTGTCGTCATAGGTGTTGGCGGTATCAAACATATCCGCCGAAACGTTTGACCTTCGAGGCTTCAGCCTTGCCTTTATTTCTTCTAGGGTTTCACCGGTTTCTTCAGATCTAGCCCTCAGTTCAGCCTCACCCCGAATAGTTTTCTCTCCGTCTCGATATATTTCTCTAATCTGACCGGCTTCTTCAACCTGATCCTCTGAAAGGACATCGATGTCGCCATCTTCATTATCTTCTATAGCCGAGGCCTCGCCCTTCGCCAGCAGCTTTTGAGATTCCGGTTTTTCCAGTTTTCCATACATGCCAAATATCATAGGCCTAACAATCAGCAGTGCAAAGGCAATAAATCCAAGAAACAGGGCGCCCATCGTGACATAGTTAAGTATAGCCTCGTTCTCATACCAGGAAAGTTCGGGACCAAGGTCCGGATCCCTAAATTGTGACACCAAAACCATGATTGAATCGCCGCGACCCTCGTCTATCCCAACCGCATTAGCTACTAGGCGCTGAATTCCGCTCACATCATAGTCTGCAGCATCATTAGCATCATCCTGATTTAACTCAGGAATCGCATCTCGATTTATAACAACCGCTACACTCAGCTTCGTTATGTCCCCGGTAGAACTCTTCTGGTATTGAATTTCACGATCAACTTCATAGTTTCTAGTTGTTTGACTGCTTCTAACGCTCGATGAAGCGCCATCATTTTCAACAGAATTAGCATCAACCAACACCGTATTCTGCGGGGCAACGTTAGTCGTCTCACCCGGGACTCCTTCCGCAGGCACAGAGTCTGAGGTATCAACCGCGAGCATTTCCGATCGCGTGCTGGGGCCAGAGCCGTTCCTGTCAAATATTTCTGCCGTTGACTCAAATTCTGAAAAGTCGACGGTTATATCAACATCAGATCTAAAATTATTCTCTCCAAAAACCGGCGATAGCAATCGCATAATGTTGTTACGATACTCTTCTTCCAAATTCCGTTTAAAGGCGGCTTGCTCGGTAGCTTCAATCAGCCCTGATTCCTCTTTGTCTGATAGCAGAGAGCCCATCTGATCAACAACAGAAACGTCGTCGATGGACAAATATGGGACGCTAGAAGACACTAAATTAACAATAGCCTGCACTTGCGAAGGGCTAACAACCCTTCCAGGGAAAGCCTCCAAGACAACTGACGCCTTCGCGGGCTGCCGATTCCGAATGTAAGAGCTTTGCCGGGGAGCAGCCAGGTGAACACGCGCAGATTCAATGGTGGAAATTCTCATAATACT
>Ga0315316_10003954_pt1 | contig 10791 bp, 7 predicted proteins | sample M160m3416metaG_FD_203702 | JGI IMG/M metagenome (GOLD analysis project Ga0315316, IMG submission 203702) | Ammonia-oxidizing marine archaeal communities from Monterey Bay, California, United States - M1 60m 3416 | ecosystem: Environmental > Aquatic > Marine > Intertidal zone | place: USA... | reverse complement strand
CGGATAATGGGGAGTATTCAGGGCCCAGTACATCATGAAGGGCCGGTCCTGACTGTCTTCGATAAACCGAATCGCGTCAGCCGCCATCAGATCCGGAAAATATTCGCCATCCTGAAAGACTTCTTTGCCATTGCGCCACAGGTCGTGACGGTTCGGGCCGTTCCAGTAGAAGAAGTGTGAATAATTGTCGATACACCCCCCCATGTGGCCAAAAGAATCGACGAACCCCTGGCCATTCGGCATCGTGGCTGGCGTATAGCCGAGATGCCACTTGCCAACGTGTCCGGTCATGTAGCCATTGGCTGCAAATAACTCAGCGACAGTCTGCGTGGCGGCCGGCATTCCGGCGTTCCCTGAATGAGACGAGACGTTCCCCGGCACACCAGCTCGTTGTGGATACAAACCAGTAATGAACGCAGCGCGTGACGGGGAACACACAGGAGCGGCAGCGTAGAACTGGGTAAACCGCACGCCCTGCGACGCCAGCTGATCCAGCTGCGGAGTCGCAAGATCTGTCGCGCCATAGCAGTTCAGGTCCACGCTTCCCTGGTCGTCCGCCAGAATCATGATCACGTTTGGCCTGCGTGCTTCCGTCGCTCCGTTAGCCAGCGCAACCAGTACGCAGCAGGACACAGCAAGCCGTTCCAGATATCGGTTCGTTTTCATCTCAGCAGTCATTCTGTTTTGCCCCGGAACGTTTCAGATCTTCGTCCTCCATGACGCCGATGAACGGCAGATGTCGGTAATCGTCATTGAAGTCAAGCCCGTAGCCAACCACAAACTCATCCGGGATACTGAATCCAAAATAGTCGGGCTCCAGGTCCACTTCAGTACGTGCTGTCTTCCACAGCAGTACGGCCGACCGCACGCTGGCCGGCTGAAATCCCCGCACAGCCTCGTACACTCCGACCATGGTGTTACCCGTATCGAAGATGTCGTCCAGAATCACAACGTCCCGCCCCCGCAGGTCGGACACCAGCGACTGATTGATCGTCAACTGTCCCGGTGTGGTTTCAGCACCGCGATAACTGGCCGCCTGAATCAGAGCCACACGCAACGGCACGGAAGTCGCACGAATCAGGTCCGCCAGCAGCACAACGCTGCCCGTCAGCACCCCCAGAATTGTGAGTGGCCGATTAGAGTACTCCTCGCTCAGCTGCCTTCCGAGCGTCTTTACGCGTTCACTGATCTCGTTCTCACTTATCAGGACTCTCATGATCCCTCGGCAGAAACAACGTCATAGCTGGAATGATCGAAGGGCGACACAGCATTCAGCTCTTCGCCAGTTGCCGCAATACGGTGTGCAGAATTCCCCCGTTGCGGTAGTAATCAACCTCGACGGGGGTGTCGATGCGACAGGTCGTCACGAAGTGGATTTCATCACCGTTGCTCCTGTGAGCGGTCACTTCCACCGCCTGGCGAGGCTCAAGGGAATCATCAAGGCGAATATCGAAGACCTCAGTACCGTCGAGTTCAAGACTTTCGCGACTTTCACCTTCTCGATACTGCAGCGGAAGCACCCCCATGCCAACCAGATTGCTGCGATGGATCCGTTCATAACTTGTCGCAATGACAGCCTTGATACCAAGCAGAAACGTGCCTTTGGCGGCCCAGTCTCTGGAAGACCCGGTGCCATACTCCGCTCCGGCCAGAACAACCAGCGGTGTCCCCTCTGCCTTGTACTTCATTGCAGCGTCGTAAATCGAAGTCTGTTCCCCGGAAGGATAATGAATGCTGACACTGCCTTCGGTGCCTGGAGCCAGCATGTTCTTCAGGCGAATGTTGGCAAACGTGCCGCGTGTCATCACTCGGTCGTTGCCGCGACGACTGCCGTAACTGTTGAATTCCTTCACTTCGACGCCCTGTGCCTGAAGATAACTGCCGGCAGGACTGTCCGCTTTGATCGCTCCGGCAGGACTGATGTGATCCGTGGTGGTTGAATCGCCTACAGAGACAAGACACCGAGCGCCTTCGATGCCTGAAATTGGAGGAGGCTCGACAGGCATATCAATGAAGAATGGGGGTTCCTGAACGTAGGTGCTGTCTGAGTCCCATTCATACAGAGCAGCTTCGGAACTCTGAATCGCCTGCCATTCTTCGGGCCCCGAAGAGGCCGAGGCATACTGTTCCGTAAACATTTCAGGCGTCATTGAAGACGCAATCGTATCGGCGACTTCTTCCTGAGACGGCCAGATATCTTTGAGGAAGACGTCGTTCCCATCGGAATCCTGGCCAAGCGGTTCCGTGTCCAGATCGATGTCAACGGTGCCGACCAGTGCGTAGGCAACAACCAGAGGGGGGCTTGCCAGGTAGTTGGCTTTAACAAGCGGGTTGACGCGGCCTTCGAAGTTGCGATTTCCGGAAAGCACAGATGCCGCCACCAGATCACCGTTCGTCACAGCATTGGCAACCGGTTCGGGCAGCGGGCCACTGTTTCCGATACACGTCGTGCAACCGTAGCCGACCGTCTGAAAGCCCAGTTCGTTAAGCGGCTGATCAAGTCCGGATTTCGCAAGGTATTCGGTCACGACACGTGAGCCTGGAGCAAGACTGCTTTTCACCCACGGCTTGCGTTGCAGTCCTTTGGCAACGGCATTGCGCGCCAGAAGTCCTGCGCCAACCATCACACTGGGATTACTGGTATTGGTACAGCTTGTAATCGCGGCAATCACAACAACACCATCCGTTATTTCAGAGCTGCTTCCGTTGTCCTCCACCCGAACGGGGCTGGCCGGGACGTCTCTACCAAACGTGTCACCGAGCGTCTTTTTCCATGCAGGCTGCATATCTGAAAGCAGGATGCGGTCCTGAGGACGCTTGGGCCCCGCCAGCGACGGGACCACAGTGCTCATGTCAAGCCCAAGGGTGCTGCTGAAAACAGGTTCGGGAGCATCATCAGTGCGGAACAGACCCTGTTCTTTCGTGTAACGCTCGACCAGATCAACAAGTTCTGCCGAACGACCAGTGCGTTGCAGATAATCAAGAGTCTCGCCGTCAACCGGGACGAAGCCCATGGTGGCTCCGTATTCGGGAGCCATGTTGGCAAGAGTCGCGCGGTCAGCAAGCCCCAGTCTGGCCATGCCATCACCATAAAATTCAACAAACTTGCCAACGACGCCGTGAGCTCTCAGCATTTGAGTCACAGTCAGCACAAGGTCGGTGGCCGTTGCACCTTCCGGTAGTGCGCCGGTGAGCTTAAAACCGACGACTTCCGGAGTCAGCATATAGATCGGCTGGCCAAGCATCACTGCTTCCGCTTCAATGCCGCCAACGCCCCAACCGACAACACCCAAACCGTTAATCATTGTGGTGTGACTGTCAGTACCAACAAGGCTGTCGGGATAGGCAACACCATTATTCACCATCACAACCTTCGCCAGATATTCCAGGTTTACCTGATGAACAATGCCGGTTGCCGGCGGAACGACGCTGAAGTTTTCCAGCGCCTTCTGCCCCCAACGAAGAAACTCGTAACGTTCTTTGTTCCGCTGAAACTCGATTTCCACGTTATGCTTTAACGCAAACCGGCTGGCGAACTCATCCACCTGTACACTGTGGTCAACGACCAGATCGCACGGCACGAGCGGGTTGATCTTTGTCGGATCCCCCCCCATCCGGACCATGGCACTGCGCAAAGCGGCAAGATCAACAACCGCCGGAACGCCGGTAAAATCCTGCAGTACAACCCGCCCGGGTTTGAAGGGGACTTCAACCTGAGCCGGAGCTGCAGCATTCCAGTTAGCCAGATTTGTAACGTCGTCCGAATTCACGACAAAACCATCGACGTTACGAAGGCACGCTTCCAGCAGGACTCGAATGGAATAGGGCAGAGCGTCGATATTCCCGATACCGTCATCAGCCAGTTTGCGGAGACGAAAATACTTCACATCGCCGGCTGATGTGGACAAAGTGGCTTCAGCACCGAACGTATTTGCAGCAGTCATGTATCGTGGCTTGTGTAAATCTCGTGGACAGCAACGGACCTTTGTCGCAAGCCGGCAGTTGCACGGCTTGCGGCGGATTGTAGACATCTGTGCGCAAGACTCAATTGGGAAGCCCTGGACGATGTTCGTATCTGCGGAACACAGACTCGAGTTTCTCAGATGTGCGCAGTCGATTGCGGCCGCTCACAGGCCGTTTCACGCGTTCCATCAGCGTCCGGGACAGATCCCGTTCAGCTTCAACCGGGCCTTCCACCATTCTTAGTGCGAAAGGCAACCGCGCGAACACTTGCGTCTGCATGACTTTTCGACGAACCTCCGCCCAAATCTCTAAATCTGCGTTCCACCAACCAGGCCAGAATCATGACTGCAAACCGCCAGACAGAAGTTGTCGAAGCAACTAAGGACGTTGACTTTGAAGCCAATAAGTATCAGATTGAACTCAATACAACGCACGGACGAATCCTTCTGAACCTGCTTCCCGATGTGGCTCCCGGACATTGTCGCAACATGATCGGGCTGACCAGGATCGGGTTCTACAGCGGCCTGTCGTTTCATCGCATCATCGGCGGCTTCATGATTCAGGGTGGCTGCCCACAAGGGACCGGCACCGGCGGGCCGGGGTACAATGTCGACGCCGAATTCAACGACACGCCGCACGTTGAAGGGGTGCTGTCTATGGCACGTTCATCGGACCCCAATTCGGCCGGTTCACAGTTCTTTATCTGTCTTGGGGCACATACTCACCTGGACGGGCAATATACCGCGTTTGGCCGAACAGCTGACGCGGAAAGCATGGAAGTGGTTCGAGTCATCGGTGCCATGCCGACGGACCACGGAGATCGTCCACAGTCAGCGTCCGGAATTGATGCCGCTACGGTCATCGTGACAGCGATCGAATAATTCTTCACCGATGAACGAAGTCAGCAAGGTACGGCCCGGCAGTCCCGCAAGAGCCCCGTGTATCGCTGCCTGACGGAACACCAGCGCCCGGTGTGGTCTCCGGCCACGACGAGCAATCGGCTGGATTCGGGTCGTTGACACCATCACTCACGCCGCGAAGTCATTGCGACGGAACTAGTCCAATGCGCCAATCAGGTCAGCAAGAATCCGGTGGTTTCCGAACAGCACATCAGGTGGCGTGACACCACTCCGAGCGCTGACGGATATCAACACAGCGTCCGGATCGGTAATCAGACTTAAGTCGTTGTAGAACGCGGACGTCAACTGCGCAATGAGTCTTCCTTTAAGCCCGTTCAGTCTTCCAGTGCCGACTTCCCATTCGTACAGACTTCCATCTTCCAGAATGTAGTACCAGCGACTGTTCGCGCCATACAGCCAGCGTTCTTTCGCTCCGCCCCAGTTCAAAAAATCGCTCTCGGTCAGGCTGAACTGCAGTTGCATGTCCAGCACAATAGCGTTGGTCTGCTCGGTGCTCAGCGGAGCAGTCTGGATCCATCCCGCCTCGGGAACAGTACGGATGGCATAATCACCTGGGACAACGTCTTCGAAGATATACCAGCCTCGCTCTGTTTCGAACTGTATGGTGCCATCGTCATTCACGTCGACATTCTTCGTGAAGGTCGTCGCCACGACACTTCCGTTCTGATCAATCAGTTCGACACTGCGACCGTTAACCCACGGCTCAACTTCGCTTTCAATGAACTCTCTCGACTGAGGACCGGTGCCAGGCCTGTCAAACGAACCGCCTTCCTCCTCCTGATGCGGCCCCCAGTACGTCGCTTGCCCATCCGGGTTGATAATGTACCAATCGTCGTGCTCGTAGTCATAGAACCACTCGTGCCCAGCCTGCAGCGGATCCAACGGGATCAGTTTCTGATACTCCGGAACAAGTGTGACACTGTCGCGTTTCGAGTTGGCGAAAAAGTCCAGCCACACCCGCCCCCTGATAATAACGGATTCGTAGTTACCGAAATCCACGCGCATGATCACGGGACGGACACCGGAATTGGATAAGGAATCACTGTACTGCCCGCCGAAAAGCAGTGTGGGGTCATTGAAATATACAGAGCCAACGACCGAAACAAGTGTTCCCCTTGCCGGCGATGATTCACTTATCGTGTTACCGTCCCAGCGACACAGGTCGCCCTCCGGCGTGATGTAGTGCCATCCATTCCTCGGACTGAATATCCACTTCTCACCCAGCCCACCAAAGTTCTCGTAGTATGAATCACGAAACTCAAGCGCCAGGTCATTGACAATCCGCGACACTGGACTGGTCAGATCAAATTCAATCCGGGTACTTTCATTCCATCCATCGGGGACGACCTGCCGAACCGTGTACGATACTCCCTGCGTCACGTCGAAGCTGTACCAACCGCCCTCAGTCGCCGGATCAATTGTGCCATCCAGATTGACGTCCCGACCTTCCGTCTGAGTTGTGCCGATGACAATACCATCACTGTCAAGCAACTCCACTGTCCAGCCACTCAGCCACGGCTCCACGTCTCCGAAAGACGCCTGCATGACCAGCTCGGGCTGGTAGTAATAGCGCCCCGCATCAAGTGAAGCGACGACAGTGCCGTCAAGTGATCCTCCTGTACCGGACCATTCCGTAAGCGTTCCGTCCGAGGTCAGAAAATACCAATTGTTATTCTGCCTGGAAAGAAACCAATACTCCTCACCGCCAAATGCGTTGAAGTGCGTGTTGCCTCGATCAATCTCCAGACGTAAACCGGCAAGCTCCGGCTCGGGGCGAATGGAATCCGCGTTCACATCGTTCCAGATACGACCTTCCACGATGGCCGGCGGCCCCTCGTAGGTGACTTCCAGCAGAGGAGCAAGACTGACATCAGGACCGTCTTTGCTGATGAATGAGGCAACAGCTCCGCCGCTGGCTTCAATCAGCCAGCCAAAATTCACCGCCGCGTCATCCAGCCAACGCTGCACGTCATCAATCAGGCCTCCCCCCGCCAACTCGTGCGCACCGACGCCCGCAACAGTTGCGGAGGCTGAAGCGGACCCATAATCGCCGCCGGGGGAACTCCAAAGCTGTCCGTCGTATTGAGAATAAAGCCAGGTGGCGTCAAACTCCCGCGCTGGAGCCCCCACGGACTCATCGCCCGGAGCATTTGAACTCGATTCTCCCCAGGCAGCGGAAATCGGATGTACGGCCACGGCGCCGCCACCCGATGAGCGAGCCGAATTGACTGTCAAGACAGCATCAATGATCGTGGAACCATCCGGAATCCCGCCAACGTCAAACTGCACCAGACCATGAGTCCCTCCGCCAACCAGAATAAACTCGCCAGCACCATTGCTGGCATCGGGATCGCTTTGATAGATCGTGCTGTCCTGGGAGGCACTGAACTGCACCGTCACCGCACTTAAGAGCTGACGCAACTCAAGCGAATCAGTAACGCAGTCCAGTGTCCGGGCGCATCTTCGACGCGGGCGACGGAACAATGCGTTAAAGAATCTGGAACGTGAAACCATTGACCCGCCTGATCTCAACTCTCGCCAAATCACCAATCCCTGATTGAGACCGTTTTCAATCCCTTGAAAACATTCCTCCGGACAGAAAGATAACGCGTGGCAGTTTTCACTGAAGCTCTTGAAAAACAATAACCGCCCCGATGTCACAGACGATTCGGCCTTCAACTTCTAACACGTGCCGGAAAAGCTATATATTTGTCGACACACTGCCCCTGACCGTGTCTCCGATACAAACCTCGCCACCGATTTCCACGACGGCCGTAATTCCGCCATGCCCAATCATTGCCTCATATCCCCCCACGCCAAGTGTTTGTTCCATTCTTGAACAGGGAACGCAGTCCCCTGTTCCCTTCAGCACGACTTCTCCTATTCTGAACCGCTGTAAGCGAAGTGCAGCAATATTTATACCAGAAACCACAATATTTCGGCGAATCGCGTCCGGAGCGGCGGCCTCCAGCCCCAGAAGTTCGGCTACGACCGGAAGATGTTCGTGCTGAATTAACGTCACCTGGCGTTCAGAGTCGCCGGATTCGCATCGATGGTGCTCTCCATTGATGCCCTGACCGGCTATGAGCTCGATTCGCTCCGGCTCCTCCATTCTCCCTTCACGAACCGTCGCCAGCCCCAACCACTCGACCCGCCCGGCAAACTCTTTCGTGAATAACAGTTCCTGTACAATCTTCACGTTGTCGCTCCTGCAACCGTACCTTAAATTCGATCCTGGCCCGGTTCGTAGAATACCACCCACAGGCCCAAGTGTCGTGCATGTGGTGGTTGCCAGTCGACATGATATCCTTCAGCGTCGCAGGATCAGAACAGTTCGGTCAGGAAAATCCACGCTGTATTCCCTCTCGAACAGTGACAGAGCAAATTTACTAATGGCAGAATTCCCATCCCTCAACGATCGAGCCAAGAAACTCTTTCGGACGGCTGTTTCCAACCAGGATGTCCTGCGAGTTGCTCACACCACACTGGACCGAGCTGAAATCCTGGACTTCGGAGTCGACGCAGTCGGAGGCCTGGCAGCAGGACTGCATCTGGCGGAAATGTGTATGGCCGGGCTGGGCAGGGTTCAACTGCAGTCACCCGGTCCGCTGATTGAATTGCCGCAGGTATTTGTCAGCACTGATCACCCGCTTCAGTCCTGCCTGCTGTCCCAGTATGCCGGCTGGAAAATCGCTACCGACGATTTTTTTGCCATGGGCTCCGGACCAATGCGAGCAACGGCGGCCCGCGAATCTCTGTACGAAGAGTTCTCCGTCAATGAAGGCCGCACATCCTGTGTCGGGGTGCTGGAAGCAGGCAGCCTGCCGACGCAGTCAGCGATCGACCGGATCCTTGCACAGGTCGGCCACGTGAACAACCTATCGATTGCCGTAGCACCAACGGCATCGCAGGCAGGAAATGTCCAGGTCGTTGCTCGCTCTGTCGAAACGGCAATGCACAAACTGCACGAGCTGAAATTCCCCGTGTCAACTGTTATCAGCGGAACAGGGGTAGCGCCACTCCCGCCCGTGGCACAGAACGACCTTGCCGGAATCGGCCGCACCAACGATGCCATTCTGTATGGCAGCGTGGTCAACCTGTGGGTGGACTGCGAGGATCAACAGATTCAGGATATCGGAGCTGACACGCCGTCGTGCTCATCCACTTCACACGGAAGATCGTTTCTGGATCTGTTCAAAGAGGCCAATCACGACTTCTACGCGCTCGACAAGGCCCTGTTCAGTCCCGCCATGGTTGTCTTTCACAGCCTGCAGACGGGCAACACTTTCCGATATGGAAAACTCATGCCCGACCTGTTGCGGAATTCATTTGGGATGCTGAGTCATTGACACAGTGAAAAATCGACGCGCAGAACGACAGTGCGATGCAGGTCGCGAACAAACGCGACAGCAACAAGTGCGATGATGTGGGAAACGACGTGAGTGAGGCACGCGCTGCTGCTGCGCAGCAGAGCTTCACAGAATCATGCGGCCTGCTCCTGATGGAAGTAATGAACCGGGAACCCCGCGACACATCCCGGCTTTCGCCCCGCATCTCAGCGTGTCCGCAGCAGGGCCGACCGTGTTGGCAAAGCACAGCCGAATATGCGGATCGAAGAGTTTCTCTTGGCTGTCAGCCCTTTCATATACATGTGACCACCGCCCCCCGGCGTGGTTCACGAATCACAGACTTCCATGCGGCGGGCCTCACCTGAATTCACCACGCCCTGACAGGACACCCCGAGCAGCAGATGGATCCTCACTCATCGCCACGGTCTGTGACCCGCCGCCCATCGACACTGTGCAGCCGTCAACGTTGACGGATAACAGTTCTGCATGGAAGAAAGTTGTCTCAATCTGTGATATACCTCCCGCTCGGCTGCGACATGAAAAACATAGTCAAAAGGGAGACAGATGCGGATTGGGGTTCTTGGTAACGAAGGTAGTTGGTACGTGGATCAAATCTGCTCCGCGGTCGTCAGCGCCGGGCACGATGCAGCGGCGTTGCAGTTTCAGCAGCTGCGCGCCGGTGTCAGCGACAGCAACAGCCATCTGCACATCGGCGATCTGGATGTCACGAGCCTTGACGCGCTCGTCGTGCGCACCATGCCGCCGGGCTCTCTGGAACAGGTCGTCTGTCGCATGGATTTTCTGGCCGCAGTTGCGGCCTGCGGTGTGCGAGTCATCAATGACCCCAAAGCCATTGAATGTGCTGTGGACAAGTACCTCACGATCCAGAAACTGGCAGCCGCCGGAGTTCGGGTCCCGGATACCATGGTCTGCGAAAACAGCGACGCGGCACTGGACGCTTTCAAACAACTGGGAGGAGACGTGGTCGTAAAGCCGCTGTTTGGAGCAGAAGGTCGGGGCATCATGCGAGTCGACCATCCGGAGCTGGCGCTGCGAGCATTTCGAACACTGGAACGCCTGCAGGCGACAATCTACGTGCAGCGTTTCAATCAGGGCTCGCTGACCGATATCCGCATCCTGCTGCTTGACGGAAAGGTGGTTGGCTGCATCAAACGATCACCTAGAAATGGCGATTTTCGCGCGAATGCAGCCCAAAACGCAGTTTGTCATGCGTGGCGACCGACACAGGTGGAACGCAGTCTGGCGCTCACGGCGGCAAGTGTCACCGGATGCGTATTCTCCGGCGTCGACCTGATGTACAACGAATATCACCAGCCCATGGTTATCGAAGTCAACGCAGTCCCTGGCTGGAAAGCACTCGAAAAATCGTGTGACGTCGACGTCCCGCAAACACTGATTCGGTGGCTCGAGCACCAATAGAGGCTGAAAACACAGACAGGATCCAAACGAATGCATGATAACATCGAACAGATTACTGCGGCCCTTGCGGATGCACTGCCGCCGGTTATGCGGTGGTGCGGTGCGGTCGCCAGGCGGTT
>Ga0315316_10003953_pt1 | contig 10793 bp, 8 predicted proteins | sample M160m3416metaG_FD_203702 | JGI IMG/M metagenome (GOLD analysis project Ga0315316, IMG submission 203702) | Ammonia-oxidizing marine archaeal communities from Monterey Bay, California, United States - M1 60m 3416 | ecosystem: Environmental > Aquatic > Marine > Intertidal zone | place: USA... | reverse complement strand
AACACCCGGTGACATTGTAATTCGTGGTGAATTACAGGTAATCAATAATGGCGACCCGCTGGAGGAGCATCGAGTAGGGATTGGGTTTATCGATTCAAGGGAACGCACCATACTGGCTTATACACATGCACCTGGGACAATCTTTGTGCACAGTTCGCTGCTGCCTGGAGACGGCCTTCTGGGGCAAGAGAAGAGCTCGGCCTGCCAAAAGAAACTCTCTCAGATACAGATGGCCTGGGTCGGGGCCAGGTTGATGCTGTTTGTCGAAGGCAAACTGCTAATCGATCGGGATATTGAAACACCCCGGGGAGGTGACGACATTGCTCTTCTTACAACCAATGCTTCAGGGCTTTTCAGGAATGTGGGATTCCGTGTTCCGGATAGTGCAGATTTGAAAAGACTCGAGTCCCGTAAGCCGCTCAAGTGATTACTAATCGCCGTTTTTATTTTTAATGAGTCGAATTCAATCGGGACTCAAGCGAGGTGGCTGACTGCCCGGAAGTGCCCTGACCGCTCCGACCGATATGCCGCCATCGACGAGTATGGTTTGGCCGGTAATATAGGAACTGGCATCGGAGGCGAGAAACACGCATGTTCCATCAAGGTCCTCAGGACGTCCAACTCGCCCGAGGGGGATCCGTTCTTCAACGTATTCAACCCACCCTTCATCCTCGTAGAGTGCTGCGTTCTGTTCGGTTTTAAACCATCCGGGGGCAAGGCAATTCACGGTAACCCCGTGAAGGCCCCAGTCATGAGCCAGGCTCATCGTCATTTGCCGGATCCCGCCGCGGCTGGCCCCATAAGGTGCAAGGCCAGCGTAACCTGCCACGCATGTGACCGATCCAATGTTAACCACACGCCCGTATTTCCTGTTAATCATTCCCGGGGCGAGTGCTTGTGCAAGGAAGAAAGCTCCACGCAAGTTGGTGTCGACAATGGTTTTCCAGTCTTCCCACGTAACTTCAACGGCAGGTTTTCGAATGTTGCATCCTGCATTGTTGATGAGAATGTCTACCTGCCCAAAATGTTCTTCGGCCATTCTGGCTGCATTTTTCAGGCTCTGCTGCTCAAGCACATCCATTTCAAGAGCAAGGCACTCTCGTCCAAGTGCAGTGACTTCCTCCTTCGTTTTCTGCAGTGAAGAAAGTGTGCGACTGGTAATTACAACATCGGCGCCAGCCCGGGCAAGAGCGAGACAAAATTGACGGCCTAATCCTCGGCTGGCACCGCTAATGAAGGCTTTTTTTCCTGAAAGTTTGAACATGTCCATGGCATAAAGAAATTAGATTAAGCCTTTTACTGACTGTTTGTCAGGGGCTCCTTGTTAGTCCTCGGGCTTAAGAATAACCTTCAGCAGGTTTTCCTTGCCGCCGTAGAGTCTGTTAAACCATTCCTCACCGTCGGCAAGTGGGGCAACCTGGCTGATAAGAGGTTTCACGTTAATGCTGCCATCAGCAATGCGTTGCAGGGCTTCAGGATATTCGCCACTTGAGCTGCACGAACCATAAAGGGTTAGTTCACGGGTTACGACTGATTGCAGGGGAAACTGGGTCTGGGGCGCAAGGTTGCCGACAAGTCCAAGTGAGCCTCCCTTGCGCAAGGATCCAATGGCAATCTCAAGGGTGTCGTTGATTCCGACAACCTCCATTGCAAGATCGGCTCCTTCACCTGTTAAATCATGGATTGAGGATATGGCCTGATCGTTACTGATTACCAAGTCACTCGCTCCCATTTGCTTTGCGAAGTTGAGTTTTTCAGGATCAATGTCGACAGCAATTATTTGCGATATCCCTTTTGCCCTGAGTGCCTGGATGACGAGAAGTCCAATCATTCCGGTGCCAACCACTACGGCAATTTCGCCGCCTGTAACAGGCATCCTGCTCACCGCGTGCAGGGCGATAGAGACGGGTTCAACAAATGCGGCTTCCTCATAGGACAGGGTTTCAGGAAGCTTGTGGAGAATATGTGATGGCACTGCGACAAACTGGGCAAACGCTCCGTTCTGGCGGTAGCTGCCCGGTGAAACCCCCAGGACACGGCGATCATTGCAAAGGTTGACGTTTCCGGATTGACAGTATTCGCACTTCCCGCAGTAGATTGTTGAGTCAAATGTGACACGGTCACCCTCCTCCCAGCCGGAAACATTGTCTGCAACCTGAGAAATAACCCCGGCAGCTTCGTGACCCATGATGATGGGGGGGATGCGTCGTCCGCTGCTGCCATCCATTCCATGAATATCGCTGCCGCAGATTCCACATGCCCTAACCCGTATCATCACATCCCCGGGGTTTAGGGTTGGATCTGGAGCCTCGCCGTATATCAATTTGTTGTAGGCTGTTAGTGTAAGGGCTTTCATCAGCTTTTAATCATGTTAGGGTTCATGGCTATCATCTCTATAATCAAGAGAGAAATGCCATGAGTGATTATATGCCTGACCCTCTCCGCTATGATGGGAGAATGCCTTACCGCAGGTGCGGTATTCATGGGATTAAGCTTCCTGCAATAACTCTTGGTTTTTGGCATAATTTTGGAGGCAGTGTCGTCACCGGCAGCCAGCGAGAGATGGTTTTTACCGCTTTTGATTGTGGGATTACACATTTTGACTTGGCGAATAATTACGGTCCGCCATATGGCAGTGCCGAAATTAATGCCGGCAGGATACTGTCAGAATTGCCCAGGCACGAGATTCTTGTGTCAACAAAGGCAGGTTATGACATGTGGCCTGGACCTTATGGTGAATGGGGCTCCAGAAAATATCTTCTGAACAGTCTGGATCAGTCCCTGCAACGACTTGGGATGCCTTATGTTGATCTGTTTTACAGTCATCGGTTTGACCCTGAAACACCCATGGAGGAGACGCTTGGCGCCCTTAACAGTGCAGTGGTCCAAGGCAAGGCTCTTTATGCGGGTATCAGTAGCTACAATATGGAGCAGACGCGGCAGGCGGCACAGATCTGCAAGGAAAACGGTTGGGCCCCAATTGTCATCCATCAGCCGAACTATTCAATGTTCAACCGCTGGATTGAGGGAGGTCTGCGGGATGAGGCGGGAAAACTTGGTGTTGGGCTTATTGCTTTTTGTCCTCTGTACCAGGGCTTGCTCACTGACAAGTATCTTGAGGGTATCCCAAAGGGATCCCGCGCAGATCTTACCGAGGGATTGTTGCGTGATGAAGAGATGGACGTCACGGTCAGGGATGTAATTGTCCGGCTGAACAATATTGCTGGTCAGCGTGGGCAGACACTCGCTCAGATGGCTCTGGCCTGGGTGTTGCGTGATGAGCGCGTGACATCCGCCTTGATTGGGGCAAGCAGTTCAGGCCAGATTAAAGAGAATTGCGAAGCCGTAAGCAATATTGACTTCGCCTCTGATGAAATTGCAGCAATCGACAGCGCCCTGGAAAATGTTGATTTGCCGCCATCGCTGTGGGCTGGTGAGTGAATTGGGTAGATTCAGCGGGTAAGAGCCCCGTTTCCGCGGGTAAGGCGTTCCATTTAACTGACGGCGCCTTCACATCTTTTACACAGGGAGTCCTCTTCCGTCAGTTCAGGGAACAGTCGCCAGCATCTTGGGCACTTGCCGTAGGTTGATTTCTCGGCGCTGGCGGCAGGAACTGTTCCCTCCCGTGACACGGTGAGCTCACTAACGATAAAGAATTCCTTTACTGCCTCTTCTTCTGTAAGCAAATCCAGAGGTTCAGGCATTTCCTCCGGAATGCGCAGAGTGACGGATGCTTCATTGTTGGCACGGATAACTTTGTCCTGCCTTAAGGGTTCAATGGCCTGCTGGATGATGTTTCTGTAAGCCATTAGCGAGTTAACTTTATCTGTCGCTTCGCTGCCTGCGAAAAGAGCGTCAGGTTCAGGAAAGGAAGAGAGGTGGATTTCACCGGTATCATGCCCAGAATATTCCCACGCTTCATCGGCGGTAAAGCAGAGGATCGGCGCGAGTAGGTGACACAAGTCGTCAAAAACCTTCTGCATGGCTCCCTGTGAAGCTCTTCGTCTTGATGATGAGGGTGGATCGCAATACATTCGGTCCTTTGTGATGTCGATATAAATGCTACTTAAGTCATTTGTGCAAAATGAGTTAAGGGCATTATAAACCTTTCTGAACTGGAAGTTCGTGTAGCCATCAAGGCATTCGGCGGTGACGGCATGCAGGCGTTCAAGAATCCACCTGTCGATCAAGGTCAGGGAATCAATATCAAGTTGCCCGGTACCGGGATCGAAATCATCGAGGTTACCAAGCAGGATGCGCAGGGTATTGCGAATGCGGCGGTAGGTTTCGGAAGTTTGTTTAAATAGGCCTTCCCCGAAGGGCACTTCATTTTCCCAGTCAACACTGGCCACCCATAGCCTGAGGATGTCAGCACCAAATTTTGAAATAAAGTGGTCAGCCTGTGTTGGTTTTTCCTTCTTCTTCTTAATCTTTTCGCCATCTCCGGACTGGTCTGACTTGGAGACTTTTTTCCCGGTATCCTGATCGACCACAAATCCATGAGTCATTACCGAGCGATAGGGCGCGCAGTTCCTGACGACCATGCTCAACATCAGCGAACTCTGAAACCATCCTCGGTGCTGATCAGTAGCTTCAAGGTAGAGATCGGCCGGGGTTGTTAATTCAGGGTGGCGGTCAGAGACGGCAACATGACTTGATCCGGAGTCAATCCAGACATCAAGGGTGTCGCGGCAACGTGTGGTGCCTTCAGGTAGCCCCAGTTTCTCAGCCCACCATTGGTCATTTTCTTCAAACCAAAGGTTTGAGCCTCCTGCCTGAATTAAATCTGCCGTTTTACGCGCCAGGTCTCCACTAATGATAGGTTGCCCATCCGCATCATGGAATACCGGAAGGGGTACTCCCCAGGTTCGCTGACGGGAAATACACCAGTCAGGCCGTGCTTCGACCGTGCCCCTAATACGATTACGGTTCCGGGGAGGCAGCCACTCGACACGGTCAATCTCGGCCAGCGCTTCTTCTCGAAAGGCGTCAATCTTGATAAAGAACTGAGGAACGGCGCGGAAAATGATGGGAGTCTTGGAGCGCCAGCAGTGTGGGTAGGAGTGTTTGTAATTCTCTCGCCCAACCAGTGCGCCGGCTCCGGCGAGCAGTTCTACAATGTCTTCGTTACAGTCTAGCACATGCCTTCCCGTAAGTTGAGGAAGACAGGCTTCTTCCGTGTATTTACCCTCGTCGTCAACAGGAGAGAGAATATCAAGACCGTTTGCCATGCCCGCAAGGTAGTCGTCACCTCCATGGCCCGGTGCAATATGCACAATCCCTGTTCCAGTTTCGGTGGTGACGAAGTCTGCGAGGATTACCTTTGATTGACGGTCAAGGAATGGATGCCGAGCCAGCGCCCCGGTGAATTCGGCCCCTTTGAAAGTCTTGCAATCTCCATCAAGGCGAAATCCTGTTTTGGAGCAGAAATCGTCGAGGAGTTCACTGGCGACAACCAGGTTTTCACGCCGTCCATCTTCTGCAATAAAGGTTGATGCTGTATAATCGAGGCGTTCGTGCATGGCAACTGCGAGGTTGGCAGGCAGGGTCCATGGTGTGGTTGTCCATATAACGAGTGCGCTTTCGCCGGACAGTAAGCCGGATGTCAGCGGGAACTTAACAAATACAGCAGGATCAGTGACTTCCTTGTAGTCAACTTCCGCCTCGGCCAGAGCAGTCTGTGCGCCATAACTCCACTGGACCGGCTTCTTGCTGGCATAAACAAGCTCCTTGTCCGCAATGCCCGCAAACACGCGCATAATGTCCGCCTCATAAGTGTGATCAAGCGTGAGGTAGGGGTTTTCCCAATCGCCGAATACTCCTAGACGGCGGAACGAGTGGCGTTGTGTATCAATAAACTTGCGGGCAAACTTTTCACACCTGCGGCGGATCTCGGCAGCTTCAAGGCCTTGCGCCTGTTCAACGACCTTGAATTCAATGGGCAGTCCATGGCAATCCCACCCGGGAATATAAGGAGTCTCAAACCCGGCCATTGTCTTCGATTTTAATACAAGGTCCTTGAGCAATTTGTTAAGCGCAGTGCCCATGTGGACGTCTCCGTTGGCAAACGGTGGACCATCATGTAGGATATACCGTGGAGCGGATGATTCTTTGCGGTTTTTCTGGATGAGGTTGTAGAGACCTTTTTCTTCCCAGCGTTTGAGGCGTATAGGCTCGCTGTCGACAAGACCTGCCCTCATGGGGAACTCGGTTTGCGGTAGGTTGAGAGTGTCTTTGTAATTCATTGTCTGGATTATGCCCGATACAGTATCAGATCGCGGAGTTTAGCACCGTGGATTTTCCGGTCAATGAGGGCATTAGGTCAATTCACGTTGAAACCTCGCAGAAGCGATATATCATATTTATCCGCAGGGGGTTCAGAGCATTCTGCGCTAAATTAATAATTCATTGAAGCTATGGATAAACTAACCAAAGGTGCACTACTGGCCACTATTGGACTCTTAGTCATTGTTAGTCTGTATTTTGGCAAGGGTTGGCTTGAGGGAAGGGCAGACAGGTTAAAGGCGGAAGAGGAGAATACCGATTTGCGTCAACAGGTTCTTAATGAACGTAAACTGTCGGAAGATTCACTCAAGTTGCGGGAAGATTTTGATCGCCTCAGATCGGAGTCCGATGCCAAGCTTGCCGAAGAGATTGCCACGCTTCGCAAGGAGGTCAGTGCCAATAGCGCTGCGGCGGATGCGGACTTGTCTGCACTGGAGGCGGAGAAAGAGGCCTTGCTTGCAAGCATTCGCAGAAAAAAAGAGGAAGAGGCAGCGGAGTTAACGGAAGAGCAGCGAAAAATCACTGAGGCACCGGCTATTGCAAAGATCTCGGCAGTTGATGGTGGCCAGGGGTTCGTCATTATCAATGCAGGATCGGCAAAAGGCCTTGAATCCGGTGTCAGGTTTAACATACGTCGCGACAAATTCATCGTGGGGGAGATTGAGGTAACCAAGGTGATAGATGAGGGGAAATCATTTGCTGATATTGATAGCGCGAAAATCCCGCAAGGCTTGTCGATACGGTTAGGGGATGACGTGGTCAGTCATCCGATCTACTAGACATAAAGGTCTACGGAAAATCCATAAAGAAGTCTCTCGCATCACTGAGGCAGTGTATCACTGAGTGCGTCGAGCATGGTGCTGATGGTTTCTGCTGTCTCATCACCCATATTTGAAATACGGAACGTCTTGCCCTTGATCTTGCCGTATCCACCGTTGATGACCAGGGAGTGTTTGTCACGCATCTGCCGTATCCATGCCGGCACATCAATATCCTGATTGTTGGATACGCACGTGAGTGTCCTTGATCTATATCCTTCAGGGGCAAAGTGCTCAAAGTTGTTCTTTTCAACCCATTGATGGACCATGGAGTTAAGCTTTTCGTGGCGTGAGTAACGCTCGGCAGGACCTTCTGCATGGATTTGTTCGAGTTTGGATGCCAATCCGTAAATGAGGGAAATGCAAGGTGTGCTTGGAGTCATCGATTTTTGGGCGTTCTTTTCAAACTCAAGGAAATCGAAATAGTAACCGCGGTCGGGGATTTTACTTGCTCGTTCCAGCGCTTTTTCAGACACTGCAAAGAGGGCCAGCCCGGGGGGCAGGGCAAGGGCCTTTTGGCTGCCTGTTAAAAGGACATCAATCCCAAGGTCGTCGAATTCGATAGGGACTGCTGAGAAAGAGGAGACAGTATCAACAACAAGTAATACGTCAGGAAATTTACTCACCACTTCGGCGATCTCAGCAAGCGGGTTTTCAACGCCGGTAGAGGTTTCATTATGGACAAGGGTCACCACGTCAAATTGCCCTGTAGATAACTTTTGCTCGACCGCATTTGGATCGATGGGGGATCCCCAGTTAACCTGAAGTGCTTCAGCCTCCTTGCCACAGCGCAAAGAGACATCTAGCCACTTGTCAGAGAAGGCTCCGTTGCAGCAATTGAGAACTTTTTTCTCTACAAGGTTTCTGATAGACGCCTCCATAATTCCCCAGGCCGACGATGTGCTAAGGAAAACTGGCCGACTGGTGCCGAAAAGTGTCTTTAGCATCGGCTGTGTGCGTTCGTAAAGTTCGACGAAATCCTTGCTTCGATGCCCGATCATCGCTGATCCCATGGCCAGAAATGTATCTTGTGAGACCTCGATTGGGCCCGGGATGTAAAGTTTTATGTGCTCTTCGTTCATGGCGGGAATGAAGGTGTGATCTTCTCAGTGGCAATTTCTTTCTTAAGAGAAATAAAGGATTCTCTTGCTTAATCAAAATTTTCTAAATTCGAGATAGAATTCGCAATTTATAGAAAAAGCATCTTAAATTCCGGGACTTGACTCAATGTTGATAAAATATATAGAAAAAGGCTTGCAGAGTGAATGAGGTTTCTATAATTTTTAGAATTAGTGAATTTGGCAAGTGTACCACAAAAGATTCGAAAGAATTGAGCAGTAGAATGGATTCAAACCTCACAGTGGGCATTATATTTTAATTATTCCAAGTAAAGCGTCAGAAAATATGCCTGAAGAAGAAGTTCCCGAGTTGATGACTGTTAAAGAAACAGCGGAATATCTGCGAATTCCGCTGCCTACAGTATACTATCTGGTTCAGCGTGGACAATTACCTGCCATCCAGATTGGCGGACGCTGGAGAATAAAGCGGAGTCTCCTTGATACCGAAATTCTAAAGAAGGATGAAGGTGGACAACCAACGGTCCTTGTCGTTGATGACGACCCGGCACTGCAGACACTTTTTAAGCAGTTTCTGAAAAAAGCCGGATTCGGAAGGATAGTTGTGGGCTCCGGGGCAGAGGCTATTGCCCATGCGGAGAAGCAGGGCTTCGACCTTGTATTTCTCGATTTGAAGCTTCCTGATATATCTGGAGATGAGTTATATGCAAAGCTCAAGGATCTTCACCCTGACTTGCCAATTGTGATTATTACGGGCTATCCTGACAGTGAGATACTGAGTAAAATTCTTGCCAGTGGGCCGGTGACAGTAATCAAAAAGCCGATTGAGTTTGAGCAACTCAACAGGACAGTCAAGATACTCGGCCATAAGGGAGCTGGCCAGGAGGCGGGAGCCTAGAGAACAGCAGTCCCCACTTAGCCCGCCTCGACGGGGTCCAGCATCTCGCGGATGCGTGCAGCAAGGAGGTGTGTTGTGTATGGCTTGGCAATCACTTGGTCATCATTAGCGATTCCCGGTGCATCAGCGTATCCGGTGGTGTAAAGAACCGGCGCCTTGATTTTCTCCTGTTTCATTAAGGATATCATTACCGGTCCACTCATGCGGGGCATGACAACATCGGAAAAAATCAGGTCGATTTTATCCTTGTGTTGTCGGCTGATTGAAAGGCCGTGTTCTCCGTTCTTGGCTTCGAGTACATTGTAGCCAAGATACTGCAGGTTGCGAACTACGGTTTCCCTGACGGAACTCTCGTCCTCCACGACCAGAATTGTTTTATCCGTAGTAACTGAGGTGGCAGAATGGGATTGATGTATGGCATCGGTGGTGATGCCTGCGGACCGGCTGGGGTGCATTTTTTGATCCGAGCCCTCTGACATGTGGGCTTCTTCAGCAATAGAGAGGTTTTGCAGGAATAGGAGCTTCAAGGAGTTTCCCTTGTCCGGTGTGGATAAGAACTGCGTGCTGCCACCATGATTATTTATCAGTTGCTGGATTGTGGGCAGGCGTAATCCCTGGGGGTCTTCCCGTTCAGGCAGGCTGTGGAAGGGTTCAAAAACACGCGCTGATATATCTCCGCTAAGTCCTGGCCCATTGTCGCTAATTGTGATTATCGTGCTGGGCAAAGTGGAAGGATTATTGTCGGGTTCCAGCAGGGGCTCTGAGGAGCAGCTGATCGTTATGTGTCGATTGTTGTTAATGTCAGAATTCGCTGCAGCGTTTGCTACAGCATGTCGCATGATTGTGCAAAAATCGTGGTGAGAGATACTTATGGCGGGGCAGTCCTCGGGAATGCTACAGGTTATTGTAGCAGTATCGCCTGCAATCTCAGCAAGTTCAGCCTGCAGGGTGCCGAGAATTTCTCCTGGCAATAGAGCGTTTGATTCGTGTGGAGTGGGGCTGCTGAAGTTGAACAGGTCACGGGCAAAACTTGCCCCGCGGTCGGCAGCGCTTGCTATCTGCTCTAGGTGGGCGCTCCTGATGCGCCCTTGCTTTAGGTCTGCTTGAGCCAGTGAGACAAACCCCTGAATTGGGGTAAGGCTGTCTGAGAGAACGTTGGCAATATGGCGTGAGGCATATTGCATATTGAGATGGGGCGAGGCTTTAATGGCCTCCTCATTTTGAACGCGTTCATTATTACGCGGCGATGGACTTGGCGGGGCTGGCCAAACGGAAACGAGGTAAACTGATTCCGATTCGCTTTTAATTGGGGCACTATGCATGGAAACCCGGATTGTTGACCCGTTTTTGCAAGATATTGATCCAATGCGCTGAGAGGGTTCAGGTAATTTCGCGGAAACCGTCTCTTCAGGAATCAGTGCATTGGAATGTTTTCCAATGATTTCATCAAGACTGCTCCCAAACAGTTCACATGCACTGGCGTTGGCATCCCTGACATCTCCGTCTGCTCCCTCAACAAGCATTGCGGTGGGCGAGTTTTCGAACACGCTTTTGAAACTCTCAGAGGTCAACATGGGTTGACGGTTTGGATTCTTGATCCAGGCATCCATATCTTAAATATAGACAAATATTATAATAATTATAATTAATGTAAACAAAAATATTATGGTATTTACAAAAAATAACGTGGGTGTTTATGAAGAACGCCTGATTAAT
>Ga0315316_10003952_pt1 | contig 10794 bp, 10 predicted proteins | sample M160m3416metaG_FD_203702 | JGI IMG/M metagenome (GOLD analysis project Ga0315316, IMG submission 203702) | Ammonia-oxidizing marine archaeal communities from Monterey Bay, California, United States - M1 60m 3416 | ecosystem: Environmental > Aquatic > Marine > Intertidal zone | place: USA... | reverse complement strand
AATTTATATGCTTTCTATATTTTTTATTAAAGAATCCATAAAGTTTGAAGCAGGTACTCCGTCTAAGGCCCTGTGGTCAAACGTAAGTGACAAATATATAAAATTCTTTAATACAGGATTGTCATTTTCATCAAACGCGACCTCTTTATTTACTTTTCCAAGCCCTAATATAGCAACTTCTGGCGGGTTTATTATGGGATTGAAATACTCAATATTGTAAGAAGAAAGATTTGATATGGTGAAGCTAGACCCAGTAACCTCATCTGGCATAATTTTATTATTTTTTATTTTTTTAGAAAAAGCTCTTATTTCTTTACTTATTTCTAAAAAGCCTTTATCACTTGAGTCCTTAATTACAGGAACAATTAAGCCATCAGAAACAGCCATTGCAACTCCAACATTAATATTTTTCCAAATTTTCATCTCATTATTTACAAAATGGGCATTTAATTTTGGATTGTTTTCTAGAGTATTTGAAACTAATTTAACTAAAATATCATTGATTTGGGGTCTTATTTTTTCGGTTCTCCATTCAGAAATTAGCTTTTTTTGATATGCAAGTAAATTATCAACACACGCTTTTGAATTAAGTGTTACCTGAGGGTTTTGAGAACTTGCAGTCATTCTAGTTGCAATTAATTCTCTAATAGTAGTACTTTCAATGAGTTCATGCAAAACTAAACTTTCATGTGATCCTGTCGTTTCTTGAACTGAATCAACTTTATCATTGAACAACTTAACATCTTCTTCTGAAATTCTTCCTGAAGGACCAGTCCCTGTTACACTTGAAAGATCTATTTTTAGCTTTTTAGCAAGGTTTCTTGCTCTAGGCGAAGCCACTACTTTTTTTTCTATAGGTTTATCTTTAACTTGTGATGTGATTTCAATTTTTTCTCCTTTGGGCTCCTCAACCTTTGAAGGCATATCTCTTAAATTTTCGCCTTCAAGTAATATCAGACCAAGAACAGTGCCAACAGGAACCAATGTTCCTTCATTTACATCGATTCTTCCGAGGATCCCATCTGAAGGAGCCTGAACTGCTGCGTTAACTTTTGTTGATTCAATTTCTACTAATTCTTCTCCTTTTTTTACTTCTTCTCCTTGAGATTTAAGCCATTTTATTACTGTTCCGTCATTCATTGCCATTCCCCATTGTGGCAAATTTATTTCTCTAGGCATTAAAATCTCCTGTGTTTTTTAGTTTTTCAAAAAGTTCATTGAAGTCTTTTACAATAAAATCTGGCTTTAACATGCTGTGGCATTCTTCATATGGCAGATTATAACGATTAACATAAACACCTTGCATTCCACAACTTTTAGCACCCATTACATCAAATGAATTCGCAGATACCATCAAAATTTCTGATAAATTAAATCCTGATATCAAGGATGCTTTTCTATAAACACCTGAATGAGGCTTAAATGCTCCCACTTCTTCAACAGAAACAATATTTTTAAACTGAAACTTTATTCTATTTTTTGCCAAATGTTCCAAAAAAGGCTTATTGCCATTAGATAGTGCTATTAGAGAAAAGTTTTTATCCATCAATTGAAGATTTTCATAAACTTCTGAAAAAGGAATTAAATTTTGCCAATTATCATCCCATGCTTCGAGTTCTCTTTTAGATGGCTCCATATTAAATTTTCTAGCAGTATACCTAAATGCGTTTTTAACTGTGCTTAGATATCCGCTGTGGCCTAAATCAAGGATATTGTCTTGATATTGTTCTATTCGCTGTCTATGACGTAAAAAGGCCCAAAATTCTTCAGGGGTTACCGCGGACTTATTGTTATCTATTAAATTTTTTATTGAAGGTTTAGTACTTTTTTCCAAGTCTAAAATCGTCCCAAAAAGATCGAAGGTCAAAGCTTTTATCATAATTTATTCCATTGTCTTCTTAACTGCTGTAATTATTTTTTCTAAGTTTGGATAAACAAGTTTTTCCAATGAAGGTGTGTATGGAATATGTACTTGTTCAGAAGCAACTTTTATAATTGGGGATTGCAAATGCCAAAAAGCTTCTTCTGCTACTATTGAGGAAATCTCAGAAGCTGCTGAACAAACTTTATGGGCAGGGTCAACAACTATAAGTCGACCTGTTTTTTCAACCGAATCTAAAATTGTCTCTTTATCCAAAGGAACTAATGTTCTAGGATTAATCACTTCAGCAGATATTCCTTCTTTTTCTAGTTCTTTAGCTGCAGACAGAGATAAATTAACAGAAGCTGCAATGCCAACAATAGTACAGTCCGTGCCTTCTTTAACTATTTGGGCTTTTCCAAATGGAATTTCTTCTTCTACGACATCCCCCCTTGTTCCATAAAGATTGGCATCTTCAAAAATTATCACAGGGTCGTCATCTCTTACGGCCGTTTTCAAAAGACCTTTAGCATCTGAAGGGTTGGCAGGAACAGCTATTTTTATACCAGGCATATTCATAAACATAGGATATGGCCTATCTGAATGATGCGCAGCAGATCCACTTCCGTACATCATTGAAGCTCTGTAAACAACAGGAAGAGTAGCTTGTCCTCCAAACATATATCTCATCTTTGCCGCCTGCGATATGAGCTGATCCATAGCAACCCACATGAAGCTAGTTACCGTTTCTACTATTGGTCTCATCCCAACTAATGAAGCTCCTATAGCCGCTCCAAAAAAGCCGTTTTCTGATAATGGCGTATCTAAAACTCTTTCTTCTCCAAATTCATTGTAAAGATTGGCAGTAGCGCCATACACTGAAAGTCTTATATCTTCTCCCATAATAAATACATTTTGGTCTCTTCTCATTTCTTCAGCAATTGCTTCATTAATAGCTTCAGCAAAAATTTTTTCTGCCATTTTATCTCCTTTTATTACTATGGTTTAGGAATAGGGTTTGCCCACATATCCTCAAATAAATCTTCGGGTTCGGGAAAGCTGCTATTTCTAGCAAATTCAACAGCTTCTTCTGTTTCGGCATATGATTTTTTTTCAATTTCATTACACTCGTCTTCTGATAGCACCCCTCTGTCTATAAGCTTCTTTTTATGAATTAAAATAGGGTCACGGTCTCTCCATTTATCTATTTCTTCCTCTGTTCTATACTCTCCTCTTCTAACTCTCCCCAATCCTAAAGAGTGCTCTTCAAATCTGTACGTCAAGCCTTCAATCAATGTAGGCCCTTCTCCGTTCCTTGCTCTTTTTACAGCCTCAGATGTTGCTTCATACATAGCTTCAGCATTTTGACCGTCTACTAAAACGCCTGGCATATTGTAGGCTTGAGCTCTATCAGAAACATTATCTACTGCAACAGAATTTTGATAAGAAGTAGTAATTGCAAACTGATTGTTTTCACAAACGAAAATAACAGGTAGTTTCCATATAGAAGCAAGGTTCATAGATTCATGGCAGGCTCCTTGATTGGAAGCTCCGTCTCCAAAAAAAACAACAGAAACAAAGTCTTTTTTTCCAATTTTTGCAGCCAGTCCTGCCCCTGTAGCCACAGGCACAGAAGACGCAACAATTCCAGATTCCCCTAAAATTCCTACAGAAAAATCTGCTAGGTGCATTGAGCCTCCTTTTCCATTACAGTAACCATCTACTTTTCCATAAATTTCTGCCATGGCTTTTTTTATGCTTCCTCCTTTTGCAAGAGGGTGACCATGAGAACGATGGTTTCCTGCTATATAATCTGTATCTTTCAAAGCTAGACAAACTCCAACAGCCACAGCTTCTTCTCCTATATATGGGTGAGCTGCTCCTACAAACTCTCCTGCTTCATGAACTTCCATCACTTTTTCTTCAAAAGTTCTTATCGTCCACATTCTTTGAAGCATTAATTTTTGTATATCTTTGGTTATTTCCATATTTCTTCCCTATTTTTTTTACTCTTGGGAAATATCTTCATGTTGGGAAATAATATTGTCAAGTTTATAAGCTCTTCTTTTTTATTTTCATCTAATCAAGTTTGATTTAATTAGGAATATTATAAATAGGGTTCTATAACTTTATAATCGTATTCAAATCATATAGTATTTATGTATCTGGGGACATTACCCTTCAATATTTAACGCGCGCGCGCGGGAGACCACAAAAATGGCTAAGAAAACAAAGAACAATAACCACCAAGGATCTGAAGATTATAGCGCTTCCGACATTACAGTAATGGAAGGCTTGGAAGCTGTTAGAAAAAGACCTGGAATGTACATTGGTACTACAGGCCTTGAAGGCGTGCAGCATTTAATACATGAAATTGTAGACAACGGTGTTGATGAAGCAATGGCTGGCTTTGCAACAAAAATAACTGTTATTTTAAACAAAGATAAATCTGTAACAGTCATTGACGATGGAAGAGGTATTCCTGTGGACATTCATGAAAAAACAGGAATGTCTGCAGTAGAAACAGTCATGACAACGCTACATGCTGGAGGTAAGTTTGGAGGAAAGGGGTATCAAGTCTCAGGAGGGCTTCATGGAGTTGGGGCTTCAGTTGTTAATGCATTATCATCTTGGCTAAAAGTTGAAGTTAGAAGAGATAAAAAGGTTTGGAATCAATCATATGCAAAAGGTAAAGCAGGTGGACCATTAGAAAGTAGGCCTCAAACAGACGAAGATTTAAAAGGAACAGGAACATCTGTAACATGGTTGCCAGATACAGAAATATTTCCCGAAATTGATTATTCATATGAAGCTATTACTACAAGATTTAGAGAGATGGCTTATCTTAATCAAGGATTAAATATTGAGTTTATATCTAATTACCACGATCAATTATGGCCTCACAATCAAATCTCTTTCAAGTTTGAAGGAGGAGTACAAAGTTTTGTACGAAATTTGAATAAAAAAAGATCTGCTATTCATGAAAATATAATGTATGCCAATGAAGTTGTTGATGACATAGTTGTAGAAACAGCAATTCAGTACAATGAGTCCTTTATTGATAACACCTTATCATTTACAAACTGCATAAGAACAGCTGATGGAGGAACTCATGTAACAGGGTTTAGGTCCGCACTGACGAGGGTTTTAAATGACTATGGAAAGAAACAGGGTTTTTTTAAAGAAGATATTGCATCATTGTCAGGAGAAGATGTTAGAGAAGGTTTGATGTGCGTTGTTTCAGTAAAAGTTAAAGATCCCCAATTTGAAGGTCAAACTAAAGGAAGGCTAGGAAACCCTGAGGTTAAGGGTGCAGTTGAGCAGACTATAGGAAAAAGATTAAGCGAATTCATTGAAGACAACCCTGAGGATGCAAAAAGAATAATAAACAAATCTATGACTTCAGCTAGAGCAAGAGAAGCAGCTAAAAAAGCCAGAGATCTCATTATTAGAAAAAACGCATTAGATGGCGGCTCGTTACCTGGAAAACTAGCAGATTGTTCAGAAAAAGATCCGTTTAGATCCGAACTATATATTGTTGAGGGAGACTCCGCTGGAGGCTCCGCTAAGCAAGGAAGAGATAGAAATTTTCAAGCAATATTGCCATTAAGAGGAAAAATTCTTAACGTGGAAAAAGCAAGACCTGAAAAAATGTTAAATCATGAGGAAATAGTGGCCTTAATAACAGCAATAGGAACAGGCCTAGGGGAAGATTTTAACCATGAAAAATTACGATATCACAGAGTTATTATAATGACAGATGCTGATGTTGATGGAGCCCATATTCGGACATTACTATTAACTTTCTTTTTTAGAAACATGCCTGAACTTATTGGAAACGGGAATCTATATATAGCCCAACCTCCTTTATACAAAGTTTCTAGAGGAAGAACTAGCAAATGGATTTATTCTGATAGTGATTTAAATAAATGGATTTCAGAAAAAATTTATAATAATTTCTCTATAATTCATAGTGAAAATAGTAAAGAAATAAAAGGTTCAGCAATTGGAAAGTTTATCTCTGACGTTAAATCGTTTAGTGAATCTAAAGATATTGCAAAAATATTAAATATTGAAGAACAAGAGTTCTTGAGTTTAGCTTCAAAAGCCTCAGAGTTTAGCTCAAACGCATCATCAAAAGACACACTAGAAGATAACTTACAACCGAATCTTTTTGATTCTGCTGTAACTGAAGAAGAAGAAGGTCAAGAGGTATTAAAAGAGGTAAACGAAACCATATCTATTAATAATCATCCTTCAATAATCAAAGCTCAAAATATTTACCCAGAAATTAAATCATATTTGGAAGGATCTTTTTCTATAAAGAAAAATGATGAAATAATAGAAAGTGATTTATTATGGGATTCAGTCATATCTACTTTAGAAAAAAATGCAGATAAATCTGGATTTAACATACAAAGATATAAAGGTTTGGGAGAAATGAATCCAGATCAATTATGGGACACCACTATGGATCCAGGCAATAGAGTAATGCTGAGAGTAACCGCTGAAGATGCCTTAGCTGCTGACGACATTTTTAGAACCTTAATGGGAGACGATGTCGAGCCAAGAAGAGATTTTATAAAAACAAATGCTCTTGAAGTAAAAAATCTAGACGTCTAATTTTTTAACTTTATTTTCTTTTTCATTATAGAAATGAGTTTTTGAGGTTTTATTATTATTTTTTTTGGCAACTTGTAACATGGCTTCAGCACCATCTTGATGCAATGCAAGCATGCTCCCCATAGAAACATATAACACATCAGCTGCTTCTCTGCTAAGTAATTCAACAGATGCCTCGTTTATGTTTTTACTATATTCTGCAATAAGCTCTTTAACTTCTTCCAAAAGAAGATCTTCCCTCTCAGCAACAGCATTGAAGGGTGATTTTGAAACATCAAAAAGATTCCATCTTTGGTGGAAATCATAAACGCTTTCTGCAATAGAGTTCATTGCATTCATAAAATCAATTTTTGAAATAGGTTCCTTCAAACAAATTCTCCGTCAGAGTTAATTTCAAAAATTGATTCATAATGAAATCCCTTTTGAAGTATTTTTTCAGATCCTCCCATTTTTCTATCCAAAACACTCAAGACCAGGCTTATATTACAACCAAAATCTTCGATAGCAGAAATTGCTTGAAATAAAGAGCCTCCTGTTGAGATAGTGTCATCTAAAACAATGACAGATGTATTCGGTTGAATGTTTCCTTCAATTTGTTTTTGTGTACCATGGTCTTTTTTATCAGATCTAACAAAAAAACCACTTAGAGGATTTTCCGTATTGGCAGACATAGCAACAGTTGCTCCAATTAATGGAACAGCGGCAACAGCTGGTCCACCAATAGATTTAATTTTATGTTTTATAGAGAGATCAATTATCCATTTGGCTATAATTTGTGAAGATTCAGCGTCCATAGACAGCAATCTACCATCAAAATAAAAATTAGATTTTAATCCGCTTGATAATGTAAAGTCACCATATACAAGGGCTTTCAAATCAATTGCATTTTTTAATAATTTATTTTTACTTACTTTGTCCATTTTTATATAACATATTATCTTCTATATAATTTTCAATTTCTATTGGAGTATCATTCTTTATTGATTTATTTGATGCTATTTTTTTTCTAATATCAGAAGAACTCAATGATGAAATTTTTTCTAAATAAAAACAATCACTTTTGCTTGTGCTTAGATTAGATGATTTAGATCTTTTTATAACAACAAAATTAAATTTTCTTTTTAAAAAATCTCCTTCTTTCCAACTGTCCAATTCTAAATAAGAATCCTCTCCTAAAGCTAATGTATCAATAATGATATTTTTTGATGACATAAAGTTTATAGTATCGACAGTATAGCTAGGAGAGCTTCTATATACTTCATAATCGATAATGTTTACACAATTAAAATCATTAAACGCAATTTTACACATTTGAAGCCTCTGTAAAGGAGATGCAATCGGCGGTTTGGGTTTCATGTATGGATTTCCAGAAGGAATAACATATATTTTTTCAGGAGAAAAATATGAAATTATTTTTTTTACAATTTCAATATGACCATAATGAATAGGGTCAAATGTTCCTCCAAAAATTAAATTTTTTATTTTATTATTCTTCCCAAGTAAAGTCATAATTAGAAATTTTTAATTTATCTCCTTTTTGTATGCCAAGATTATTTAATTCATTTGAAATTTTTGATGTCTTTAATTTGTATTGAAATTGAACTAGGGCTTTCCAATTAGTTAAATCTGAACCTTCAGCAAGCTGTATAAAATTTTTATCAAGTATTTCATAGTAATCTTCTCCTTTTTTAACCTTATCCAAAGTTAAATTTCTTAGGTTTATAGTAGGAATAAAAGATTCATTTTCTGAGTTATTTATTTGATCTATTTTATTAAGAACAAAAAGTAAAATTTCTTGATTTGTTTTTGATTCTTCTTTTGAAAAATAAAAAATTGGATTTGAAAGTAAAGGAAATCTTTTTTGAAGCATATCATTAATCTTTGTTTTTTCAGTTGAATCTAAATTGTCAGATTTTGTGAGTAAAATTATAAAATTTTTGGATAAAAGTGTTTCATCAAATGATGAAATAGAATTAATTAAATTATCAACTTGGGCAATAATGTTTTCACCGTACTCAACTGTTAGACAGATAAATTTTGAAAAATATAAATGCTTTAAATAATTAGAGCCCAATCCCTTTCCACTATCAACTGAAGGCAATTCAACAATTTTTATATTTGAATAATTAATTTTAGCAATGGCAATTACAGGCTCTCTAGTAGTGTATGGATAGGTATTGATTTCAGGTTTTGCATTAGAAAAATATGATAGAAAGGTAGATTTACCCGCATTTGGTGGGCCTAATAATAATAAATCAGAATAGATTCTGTAATCTAGCTCTAAAGTAAAAGTTTTTGATTTCTGGCCAGATTCAGCCAGCAAAGGCTCTTTATTTTGAGAAGAGACAAAAGAAGTGTTTCCTTTTCCTCCAGAACCTCCAGAATATAGATCTATTTCAGATGTTTCATTTAATATTGAGGCTACCAATGTTTTGTTTTCGCCATCAATTTCCCAAACTAAACAACCTACAGGCAAATCTAAGGTTAAATTGTCTCCTTTTGATCCTGATTTCTTTTGCTTTGAACCATCATTTCCGTTTTCTGCAAAAAAACTTTTTTGAAATGAATATTTATTTAAATCTGATAAATTTGAATTTGCTTTCAATATTATATTGCCGCCATTACCACCGTTACCACCATCAGGACCCCCTCGAGAGTTGTTAGAGTCTCTATTGAAACTAACAGATCCTTTTCCACCATTACCAGCTTTAACTTTTATTATTAATTTATCTATCATATATATATTTATTTAATAATAATATTTAAATGTGTTGAAATTGTTAATAAAGCAATGGCATTCAAGTTGAAGTATTTGTGTCAATAAAGGTAAAAAAATGTTCAAAGAAATTATTTTTTGATGAAAAATATTAATTTTGTAAAATAGTTTTCTCTATTTCTGCTTTTAGTTGAACATTTTTTGACAGTTCTTTTTTTATTTTGTTGACAGAATAAATAATCGTAGAATGGTTTCTGTTTCCTAGCAATTTTCCCGCTTGACTTGTCGAAAAATTAGATTTTTCTATCAATAGATATGCAGCAAAGTGTCTAGCATAATTAGTTTTTTTATCATTTTTGCGACTTTTTAGGTCTGCTTCATCTATTCCAAACATATATTTTATTAAACTAAATATTTTTTCAATTGAGATTGTTATATCTTTTATGTTTTCTAATTTATAATCTTGGATTATATTTAAAACCATTTCTTCAGATACATTTTTGTTTAAAAGTTCTGTGTGGGCCACTAATGATTTAATAATCCCTTCTATTTCACTAAAAGAATTAAATTTTTTAGAAGCAATAAAGTCAATTAATTTTTCATCATAGTGTTTAAAATTTTCGTTGAATTTATTCAAAATGTATTTTTTTGCAGTTTCTTTGTCTGGTGTTTGAATTTTTACAATCAATCCAGACTTTAGTATTGAAGTTAATCTAGAAGACATATTTATTTTATTTGGGTGATTGTAAGAAGTAACAATAACTTGTTTTTCTGATAGTTGCAGCTGATTAATAATATGAATTAAAGATTCTACAGTTTGTTTTTTACCTGAGAAAAAATCAATGTCATCAACGATAAATATGTCGCAATCTCGATATTTTTTCATATCGTTTAAATTGTTATTCTTAATTGATTTTATAAAATCATTTGTGTAGGATTCACCAGTTACAGAAACTATATCTAGCCCTTTAACTTTTAATGTTTTAGCAATCGATTGTATTAAGTGTGTTTTGCCCAACCCCCATTCACCGTAAATATATAGTGGGTTATATAAAGCGCCAGGGCTTTCACAAACTTTTTTTGCAGCAGCATAAGCTAAATAGTTTGATGATCCTGTTATGAAGTTTTCAAAGTTAAATTTTGGATTGACCCAAGACCCTTTTATTCTTCCAAGCTCTGTCTTTTTTGCTTGTTCTATTTCATTTGTAGTAAGAACATATTTTAGTTGAAATTTTTTTCCTATTGTTTGCATTAGTGCTTCATTAATAGAATCTTCTAATCTTTGGGTTAGCATTTCAATCGCAAAAATACTTTCAACAGATACGATTAATTCACCATTATCAATAGTGAGGCCCTTTGTATTCTTAAGCCATGTTTTGAACATGCTTTCTTGGACAACCATTTCTAGATATCCAAGGGCTCCGGACCATATGTTTTTTGCATTAAAATTATCCATTTAACTCCTAAAGTTTAAATAATTAAATATAAATATGTATTTAACTAGCGATTCTTTGCGACGAAGAAAATTTGAAATATTTCTATAAAATAGAAACAATAATTACCGCATGATCAAAAAATACCATATAAAAATATT
>Ga0315316_10003949_pt1 | contig 10796 bp, 11 predicted proteins | sample M160m3416metaG_FD_203702 | JGI IMG/M metagenome (GOLD analysis project Ga0315316, IMG submission 203702) | Ammonia-oxidizing marine archaeal communities from Monterey Bay, California, United States - M1 60m 3416 | ecosystem: Environmental > Aquatic > Marine > Intertidal zone | place: USA... | reverse complement strand
GACACGGTCCTCCGCGTCAGTGACCTCTGCGACTGGCGGATCCTCCATCGCAAGGTCATCAAACAATGGCATCGAGGCCCGCTCCCGCGACCATGACGAGACGAATCATGGACGAGGCAGCGATCCCGGCAGCCACGCCAACCGAACGAGCACCCGGAACCCACAAACACGACATCTCGAAGATGGAGCGATCATGAGCGAAGAACGGCACGGCGATGATTTCGATCTTTTGGTGCGGGGTGCCCGCATCGTCGACGGGACCGGCGCACCGCCCTTCACGGGGGACGTCGGGATCCGCGGCGATACCATCGCCGCGATCGGCGAGATCGACGGAAGCGCCGCGCAGGTGGTGGACGCGGAGGGCCTGATCCTCTGCCCCGGCTTCGTCGACCCCCACACCCACTACGACGCGCAGCTCTTCTGGGATCCGCTGGCGACGCCGTCCTCGCTCCACGGCGTGACGACGGTGATCAGTGGTAATTGCGGATTCACCCTGGCCCCCCTCGCGGAGGGCGACGCCGACTACACCGCGCGCATGATGGCCAACGTCGAGGGCATGTCCCTGGACGCCCTGATGCAGGCACTACCCTGGGACTGGCGCGGCTTCGGCGACTATCTCGGCCATCTCGACGGGCGGATCGCGGTCAACGCGGGCTTCCTCGTAGGCCACTGCGCAATCCGTCGCGCGGTGATGGGTGCCGACGCGATCGGGAGCGAGGCCTCACCCGATCAGATCGACGCCATGCGCGAGATGCTCCGTGAGGGGCTTTCGGCCGGTGGCATGGGCTTTTCGACCAGCCGCGCGTTCACCCACTCCGACGGGGCCGGCGATCCCGTCGCGTCCCGCTGGGCCTCCCGCGACGAGGTGCTCTCGCTCTCCGAGGAGGTCAGGGCCCATCCGGGCACGACGCTCGAGTTCATCTTCGACGGCTGTCTGAACGGCTTCGAGGAGGACGAGATCGCGCTGGCGGCGGAAATGAGCGTCGCCGCCGATCGCCCGGCGAATTGGAACGTGCTCACCGTCTCGGCCTCCGACGAGCAGAATGTCCGAGCCCAGCTCGCCGCTTGCGACGCCGCGGCCGAGCGAGGCGGGCGGATCGTCGCACTCACGATGCCGGTGATCGTCGACCTCTGCATGAGCTTCAAGAACCACTGCGCGCTCCACAAGCTGCCCGGCTGGGCGGAGATCCTGGAGGGGCCCCTCGACGAACGGATCGAACGTCTACAAGACCCCTCGGTCCGGGCGGCGATGCAGGCGGGCGCACGATCCAAGGAAGCGGGCGTACTCCGCGGCGTCGCTCATTGGGGGAGCTACCAGATCGGCGCGGGAACGAACGCTGCGCAGGAAGCGCTGCGTGGCCGCTCCGTGGCCGAGATCGCGGCGGAGCGCGGAGCCGATGAGTTCGACACGCTGGTCGAGATCGTCGTCGCCGACGAGCTCTCCACGATCCTGTGGCCGATTTCACGCGCGGACGACGAAGCGAGCTGGTCGCTTCGACAGGAGGTCTGGGACCATCCCAACGTCATGCTGGGCGGTTCGGACGCGGGGGCCCACCTCGATCGCATGTGCGGCGCGCCCTACCCGACCCTCTTCCTGGCCGACGTGCTGCGGGGACGCGGCCTGGTCTCGCTCGAGCGCGCGGTCGCCATGATGACCTCGGAGCCGGCGGACCTCTTCGGCCTCGTCGGACGCGGCCGCATCGCGGTCGGCGGCCAAGCCGACCTCGTTCTCTTCGACCCCGAAACCGTCGGCGCGACGGGCGCCCACGCCGTGGAAGACCTGCCCGACGGGAGTCTCCGGCTGGTGAGTGACCCCATCGGGGTACGCAAGGTCTTCGTCAACGGCGTGCTCACGGTCGACGAGGGCACTCCCACGGACGCCCGCGCCGGCACGCTGCTGCGCTCCGGCCGAGACAGCGAGACCGTCCGCGTCTCGGGCTGAGAGCTAATACCAGGCCCGTAGGCTCGCGATCCGCCCCTCGGCCGAGAGCCGGACGACGTAGATCACGTCCATCGCCGGCGGGCTGCCCGGAGCCTCCAGCGCAGCGCGCACATGCCAGCTCAATTCGTCGCCGCCGAGCAGGATCGGGCCCACCCGTTCGATCCGCATCGGTCCGTTGGCAGCATGAGTGGCCGCGTAGAAGCCGCGCACCGCCGCACGGCCGACATAGGCGGGCGATCCCACCGGGTCCTCGACGACCGCGTCTTCCTCGAAGAGCGCCACCACCGCTTCCAGATCGTTGGCCGCGTGCCGCTCGAGGTACGCGGAGACGAGCGACTCGGCTTCTTCCCTCATTTGCCCCTCGTCTCGCTCCATCCGCTCCTCCTCGGCTCCGCACCAGCGCTCCCGGACGGGCCGCGGGTCCCCTGCGCCATCGCGCGGGGAAGCGAGTAGAATAGTCGGGTTGGACCGAACGACACCCCAGCCCCACAGGAGCCCACCATGGACGCCAGGACCTTCGGACGTGACATCGCCCACATCAACCTCACGGACGGCACGATCGAGAACCGGCCGGCTCCGCAGGAGTGGGTCCGGAAATATATCGGCGGCCGCGGCCTCGGTGTCCGCTACGTGCTCGAGAATGGCGTCGACGTCGATCCGCTCTCTCCCGAGAACGTCCTCTGCTTCATGAACGGTCCCCTCTCCGGAAGCGAGACGAGCATGAGCGGCCGCTGGGCGGCCGTCACGAAGTCCCCGCTCACCCATACCGTCACCGACAGCCACCAGGGCGGCTGGAGCGCTGCTCGAGTCCGCTGGGCGGGCTTCGACGGGCTGGTCTTCGAAGGACGCGCTGAGCATCCCGTCTACGTCTTCATCGAGGACGGCGAAATCTCGATCCGTGACGCCCGCGACGCCTGGGGCAAGGGCATCCACGACACGGTGGCCTTCTACCAGGAGCGGTACGGGAAGAAGAACCTCTCGGTCAACGCGATCGGACAAGCGGGGGAGAACCTCTCGAGATTCGCCGTCTGGGTCAACGAAGACGACCGCGCCTTTGGCCGCGGGGGAACGGGTGCCGTCGGCGGCAGCAAGAATCTGAAGGCCATCGTCGTCCGCGCCGGAAACAAAAAGAGCGCCGTTCCGGACAAGGCCGTTTGGCAGGCCGCGCGTAAGCAGGCCCTCGACACCATCCGCGACGAGAAGAACATTACGAGCCCCAAGAAGGGGGGTCTCTCCGTCTACGGCACGAACGTGTTGATGAACGTCACCAATAGCATCGGCGCCCTGGGCGTCCGGAACAGCCAGCTCACCTCGTTCGGCGAGCGCGCCGAGGGCCTGTCCGGAGAGTACGTCGAGCAGAATCTCCTCTCGGGCAACCCGACCTGCCACGCCTGCCCCGTTGCCTGCAAGAAGGAGGTCGAGATCAAGGACGGCCCTTGGAAGGGCCTCAAGATGGAGAGCGTGGAATACGAGCCCGCCTGGGCCCTCGGCGCCAACTGCGACGTCGACGATATCCGCTCGGTCGCCAAGTTGATCGACCAATGCAACGACTTCGGCCTGGACCCGATCGAGCTCGGCAACGTCTTCTCGGTCTTCATGGAATGCAGCGAAGCGGGCGTCACCCACGGCGAGTCCCTCGCCTGGGGTGACGACGCGCGGATGGTCGAGCTGACCGAGCAGCTCGCGCTGCGCCGCGGCGTCGGCGAACAACTCGCCGATGGTGCCGTTCTCGCCGCTCAGCATTTCGGACGACCCGAGGCCGCGATGGCCGTCAAGGGACAAGCCGTCCCCGCCTACGATCCGCGCGGTCTGAAGGGCATGGGGCTCGGCTATGCGACGAGCAATCGCGGCGCCTGCCACCTGCGTGCCTATGTGGCTGCGGCGGAGCTCGGCGTCGTCGACATCGAGGCCGACCCGCTCGCCTGGCAGGGTAAGGGCGAGCTCGTGATGATCTTCCAGGATCTCGCGGCCTTCTCAGACAGCCTCGACCTCTGCAAATTCAGCGCCTTTGCCCAGGGCGCCGAGGAATACGCGGTCCAGTGGTCGGGCGCGATGGGGATCGAGTGCACCGCCGACGACGTCATGAAGGCGGGCGAGCGGGTTTATAATCTCGAGCGTTACTACAACAACCTGGCCGGCTTCCGCGAGGGCAGCGACACCCTGCCGAAGCGATTCACAGAGGAGGCCTCCACGCTCTCGGGCTCGAAGGGACACGTCTCGGAGCTCGACCAGATGCTGGCCGAGTATTACGACGTCCGCGGCTGGCAGGACGGCGTCGTCCCCGAGGCCAAGCTCGAGGAACTACAGATCCCCTGAGCGGACGGATGGCTGGGCCTCTCAGCCACCGGCGACGGCGGGAAAGAACTCCACCGTCTGTCCCTCTCCGACGGCCGTCTCGATCCCGTCGACCAGATATTTCGAGCTGCGACCGTCGACGAAAATGTGGACGTAGCGGTCCAGCCCCCCGGACTCGTCGAGGACCTCTTCTTTGAGCTCCGGATAGGCACCCACGACCTCCGCGAGCACGGCCTGCAGGCGGCAAGGCTCGGGGATCTCCAGCTCGATCGTCTTCTGACCCACAATCTTTCGGAGGGTTGCATAGAAGCTGATGCGCATCGTTCGAGTCGCCATCGGGGGAGTGTAGAGTAGAGACTCGGGTCCGCCTGCCGCGGGCCGCAAGTCGCTGCGACGATACGCGAGGAGCCCAAATGAAGGTCGGCATGAACCTCTTTCTGTGGACCGACGACCCCACGGACGAAGCCTGGCTGCCGCTCTACGAGCGCCTCGCCGCCATGGGCTTCGACGGCGTCGAGCTGCCGATCTTCGACCCCGACCCCGAGCGCTTCGCGACCCTCGGCGGACGCCTCACCGACCTCGGCCTCGAGCGGACGGCGATCACGATCTGCAACCCAGAGCACGACCCCATTTCACCCGACGCCGCCGTCCGCCGCGCGGCGACCGAGCGCCTCTGCCGCGTGGTCGACTGCTGCGAGGCCGTTGGCTCGAACCTGCTAGGCGGTCCTCTCTATGCGGCCATCGGCCAATTCAGCGGCGCCGGTCCGACCGACACGGAGTGGAACCACAGCGTTGCCGTTCTCCGAGACGTCGCCGACCACGCCGCCCGCGCCGAGATCGGCCTCACCTTCGAGTTCCTGAACCGCTTCGAAATCTACCTGCTGAACTCGACCGCCGACACGGCGCGTTACGTGCGGGACCTCGAGCGACCCAACGTGGGCGTCCACTACGACACGTTCCACGCCCATATCGAGGAGAAGGACTCCCCCGGCGCCCTGCGCGACCACGCCGCGGCGATCACCCACGTCCACATCTCCGAGAACGACCGAAGCACTCCGGGTCGTGGGCAGGTCGACTGGAAGGGCAGCTTCGATGCATTGGCCGCCGCGGGCTACGACGACTGGCTCACGATCGAGGCCTTTGGCAGCGCGCTGCCCTCACTCGCCGCCGCAACCAAGATCTGGCGACGGATGTTCGAGGACGAAGAGGGCCTGGCCCGTGAAGGCCATGACTTCATCCGCCAGGAGTGGGCGAAGCGGAGTCGCTGACGGACTTCAATCGAGCCCCATCAGCTTCGTGTGGCCATATCGATGGCCCGCGACGTAGCCACCATCGACGGGCAGCGCGTGCCCCGTCACGAACGACGAGTCGTCCGAGGCCAAAAAGAAGGCGGCCCCCGCAATCTCCTCGGGGCGACCAAAGCGACCGATCTTGTGCTGCTCCATGATCGCCGCCCGGAACTCTTCTTGCCCGGGTTGACCGATGACGGACTGGAAGAGCGGCGTGTCGATGAAGCCCGGGCAGATGCAATTGGAGCGGATCCCCATCCGGCTGTAATCCATCGCCAGGTTCTTGGTCAGTAGGATGACGCCGCCCTTCGACGCGTTGTACGTGCTGCCGCCCTCGGCTCCCTCCATGCCCTCGATCGAGGCGACCGTGATGATCGTGCCCGCTCGCTGCTCGAGCATCGTGTCGATCACCGCCTTCACCGAGAGAAACGTCCCCGTCAGGTTGATGTCCTGAACGCGCTGCCATTCCTCGGTCGGCAGCAGGTGGACGGGACCCCCGCTCGCGACGCCCGCGGCGGTCACGATCGAGTCGATCCGCCCATGCGCGGCCTTCACCTCCGCCGCCCACGCGTTCTGGGCGGCCTCGTCCCGGACGTCGCCCACGTGAAAGCTCGACCCGGGCGCCGCCTTCTCCAGCGCCGCCCAAGCCGACGGGGCCGCCGAGAGGTCGAAGCCCGCCACGACCGCGCCCTCGCGCACGAAGCGCTCGGCACAGGCCAGCCCGATCCCGGAGGAGGCCCCGGTGATCAGCATGACCTTTCCCTCGAGTCGTTTGTCGTCGTTCATTGCTGGATTCCTTCCTGTACGCCGCTTTCGCCGCGCGACTCGGCCGCGTCGAGCCGCTCGAGCGATTTTTCCATGTTCCGGGCCAGGCTCTTCTCGAGCACCCGCATATCGAACTCGGTGCCGTTGCGGATCTCGAGCACGCGCACGCCTTCGGGGCCCGCGTAGTAGGTATAGGGCTGGTCGGCCGGCACGAAGAAACCGTCGCCGGGTCCGAGCGTCCGCTCTCCCAGGATCGCGGTCCCCGAGACGATGAAATACAGACAGTCGAGAGAGTGGCTATGTCGCCAGACCGTGAAGCCGGGCCCGAAATCCGCAAAGAGCAGGCTCATCGCGCCTTCGCCCTCCTGGCGGAAGGGCACGGTCACGCGCTGCTGCGCGCTCATCCGGTCGGAGAATTCGGGATGATCCGCGAGCGCTTGGGGCCCGTCCGGATCGGCGAACTCCGCCGGGCTCATCATGCTCGTCTCGTCGATCAGCGGCGCGTCCGCGGCGCGAAAGATCTCGAAAGGAAAATTCGGGCTCGGTTTCGATTCCTTCATGGGGCCTCCTCGGGGCTCATCTCCGCCCCCTGATCGTTTCACCGCTCGAACGCCACCCCGCGTCGCTCAAGTCAGGAACCATTTGCCGCCGTTCACCGCGATGCTCTGACCGGTCACCGGGCGGGCGAGATCCGAGGCGAGGAAGAGCGCGGTCCCCGCGCACTCCTCCGTCGTCGGGGTGTAGCGCAGAGCAAATTGCTCGTTGTAGACCGCGAGCTCCTCTTCATAGGAACGTCCCGAGGCGCGGGCGAGATCTTCGAGATAGCCCCGAAAATTCTCCCCATCCATCGGCCCAAGCTGGATGCCGTTGGCACGGATGCCCTCCGGTCCGAGCTCCAGCGCGATCGTCCGAACGAGGCTCGCCAGCGCGGCTTTCGAGGCCGCGTAGGCCCCGAGCGTCGGCGGCGGGTCCGTACTCGCACCACTCCCCACGAGAATGATCCGACCATCGCCCCGGCCACGCATCGAGGGCAGCACGGCCTGAACCAGATGCAGCGCGCCAAAGAGGTTCACCTCCATGATCGAGCGCCAGTCCTCCGGATCCGAGTCGGCGACCCCTTTGTAGTCACCATCGAGGTGGCCGTTCTGGACCAGCACGTCGACGCGGTCGAAGCGCTCGAGCGCGAGCGAAGTGAGCGCGCCACAGGCCTCCCGATCCGTGATATCCGTCGGGCGGATCACGACCTCGGCGCCAAGCGCCTCGCACTCCGCGCCGACCGCCTCGAGCCGCTCGGCGTTGCGCGCCGCGAGGACCAGACGAGCGCCCTCCTGGGCGAAGAGCCGCGCGATGTCCCGGCCAAGACCCGGACCAATCCCCGTTACGATCGCCACCTGATCGTCGAGTAAGCCCATGGCGCCTCAGCCTCCGGCCACGGCGAAGCGGCCCTCGGCGCGCACCAGCGGCAGGTCGAGCGAGCTGCGGATCCCCGTCTGCGCCCCGCAGACCGGCGCCAGTGCGTTGACGCAGTTCATCGTCGTCCAGACCAGCCCCGGCTCGGTCGTGTCCGCGTCGATCGGCGAGAGCGTACAGCGCGTCGAGGGGTCCCCCTCGATCTCGACCGTATACTCGAGCGGCGCGTCGTAGGGCCAGTCCTTGTCGATGTCGGTCGACATCTTCCAGTAGGTCTGAAACTCGATCACGCGACGCCCGCCGACCAGCCCGATGTACTCGAAATGCTGGCCCGCCACCTGCCCCTGCTTGATCAGCCCGGCGTGAATCGGCACGTCGCGTGTCGCGAGGGCGAACTCGTGGTGATGCTCGTAGGCGTCGAGCTCGAAGCCGAGCCCCGCCGCGATCATGTCCATCGACTCATAGAAGATCGTGCTCATCACGCCCATCAGCGCGGGCGGCTCCTTGGCTGCGTCCTCGGCCGACATGCCGAAGCCGAGCTGGCCCAGGATCATCTCCGGACTCTCGCTTCCGCCCGAAAGGTCGCAGACCTCGTAGATCGTGACCTTGTCGACGCGACGACAGAGCGCGCTCAGCATCAGCGGGAGGCGATCCCCGGCGAAGCCGGGGTGGATGCCGCTACCGTGAAACGAGACGCCCCCCTCGCGACAGGCGGCATCCAGCCGCGCCGCGAGCGTCGGATCCTTGACGAAGGAGAAGCCGCTCGGCGTCACGACGTTCTTGCCCGAGGCGAGCAGCCGGCACATTTCGTCGACATTGGCGAGCAGCGGCGCGTAGAGGACACAATCCGCGTCGGTCGCGAGCAGCGCCTCGACGTCACGGGTGGCCGCCACCCCGACCGGCTCGATCCCTGCCAGAGTGCCGGCATCGATGCCCTCTTTCGACTCGCTGTGGACCCAGCAGCCCACCAGCTCGAGCCCCGGGTCCTCGGCGATCGCGCCAATCGCGTAGCGGCCAACGCTCCCCGTGGCCCATTGGATGATACGAAGCGGACGATCGGTACTCATCGAAGCCTCCCTGGGCGCGCCGGAAGAAGGCCAGCGCGCGGCGAGCCGGAAAACTAGACTTTCCCCGCGGCATCCGCCCGCCACCGAGGAGTCCCGATGTCGCCCGCCCGGATCCGCCCGCCGATCTTCTGCGCTCGCCTCTTGTTCGCGGGTCTCGTCGCCGTGGGTCTCTCCAGCGCGGGCTGCTCGCCGGACGCCCCGCCCGAGACCGATGCCAATACGGCAGCCGCAGCCACGGCCTATGACGCGCCCTTCCGGACCGAAGCCGAGCTGGCGACGGCGATCGACGTGGTCTGCCGCGCGAGCACCCGCCAAGCGCAGCCCCTGCTGCTCGAGTTCTCGGCCGCATGGTGCAGCGACTGCCGCGCGCTCCAGACCATGAAGCGCGACCCCACGCTCGCACTCGAACTCGAGGCCTGGCCACGCCTGACCGTCAACGTCGGGCGCTTCGATCGACACCGCGACCTGCTCGCCACCCTCGGCGTGAAGAGCATCGCCCATTGGGCCGTCCTGGCGCCCGAGGACTGCACCGCCCCGGTCGGCACGTGGCCGCGACAGGCTCAGCGCACCCTCGAGGTGTCGAGCGGCGAAGCCCGCCACCTCACACCGGAGGACCTGGCCCGCTGGCTCGCGGACCTGCGTACGGCCTAAACGAACCGTTCCGCGCCCGCGGCCGCGGCTACCAGAGCTCGTCCGTATACCGATCCGTCCCGACCACCGTCTTGTGGAAGGGCCCCGCGAAACAGATCCGGCCCAGACCCGAGGCGTCGACCGCCCGCGCATAACGCGCCACGTCCTCCCAGGCCGCCTCGACCTCGCCCTCCAGGAAGGCGAGCTGCATCGTACGATCGGGGCCGCCCGTGCCCGTCCCCAGATCCATCGGGGCGTTGCCCGTGATCTCGTTGCGCGGTTGGGGCCGCCAGCTCGAAAGACTCGCGATCGCGCTCTCCCCGAGCGACTCGGCGGACCAGGCCGCGAAGGCCTCCTCGGAGACGCCCGCCGCGCGGTCGGTCGCGATCATGGCGATCCCAGTGTAGCCATGATCGAGGGCGAGCTGAATCGGAACGGGGTCTGCGTCGCGATAGGCGGTCGTCAAATAGTCGAAGAGCACGGTGTGGACGTGGGTGCGCTCGGCAAAGCCGCGTCCATTCTCATAGAGCCAATGCACCTGCTCCCCCGCCCATTTCCAATGCTCCTCGTCCTTGCCCGCGTGGACCCAGTAGATCGCGACATAGGAGCCCGCGTCGACGGGCTGCGCCACCTCGCCGCGTTCGTCCGAGAGGCGCAGATCCTTCAGCGCGCGCGGGGCCACCCAGCGACTGCCGGCGAAGAGCCAGGGACCGACCATACAACCCGCGTAGAAATGATCGCGCTCGTACCAGCGGTTGTAGGCGGCCTCGTGACCCCGGTTCGGGTCGACGAGGGTGAGCAGCATGCTGCCGATCTCGATCGGACAATCTTCCACCGGACCTCCTCCCGCCTGTTTCATCCAGGCCAACCCAACGTAGCAACCCACCCCGCCGACGGAACGGCGTCTGGGGCGCACTCGATCCACCCGTATCAGGGCGATCGGCGCGCGTGAGAGGGGCTCGCGGAGGGCGATCGGCCGGGGCTAGAATGGGCCCCCCGAACCCCCAATGCATGGGGTCAGACTCGGCGCCCGGAACCCCCAACGCATCCAGCACGGAGACATCGATGAAGGCAGCGGTCCTACGCGAGCTCAACACCCCCCTCGAGATCGAAGAGGTCGACATCGACAAGCCCGGCCCCAACGAGGTCCTGACCCGCACGGCGGCCTCGGGCATCTGCCACAGCGACCTCCACATCATCGAGGGCGGCATCCCCATGATGACGCCCTGCATCCTGGGCCACGAGCCCGCGGGCATCGTCGAGGCCATCGGCTCGAACGTGACCGACTTCAAGCCGGGCGACCACGTGATCGGCTGCCTGAACGCCTGGTGCGGGACCTGCAACTACTGCCTCACGGGACGGCCGCATCTCTGCTTGCCGCCCGAGCGGCTGGCCCGC
>Ga0315316_10003948_pt1 | contig 10798 bp, 16 predicted proteins | sample M160m3416metaG_FD_203702 | JGI IMG/M metagenome (GOLD analysis project Ga0315316, IMG submission 203702) | Ammonia-oxidizing marine archaeal communities from Monterey Bay, California, United States - M1 60m 3416 | ecosystem: Environmental > Aquatic > Marine > Intertidal zone | place: USA... | reverse complement strand
TCATCCCGATAGAATATCAAGGAACATATGGAACAACAGGGTTCTATCTTGATTTCTCAGACAATTCAGATACTACATCATCAACATTAGGAAAAGATCGTTCTGGTAATGATAATGACTGGACTCCTGCTAATTTCTCAGTTGCAGCAGGTACAGGTTGTGACTCAATGACAGATACACCTACAAATAATTTTTGCACTTTAAATAACATAGAAGGTGGTTATGGAACTGCAACTTATAATAACGCTAGTTTAGAAGTATCAGCTAGTGCTGCATGGGTTCCTATGAGAGGGACAATGGCTGTTACGTCTGGAAAATATTACTGGGAAGTTTATGGTGCAGATGGGAATACTTTTATTGGTGTAGCTCCTATTAATACAGATCTTATAACAATCAATCCCATGCTGAGAGATGGTGTTATTGTTTATTATGGATCAGATGGAAAGAAAAGAATTGATGGAACATTTACCACATACGGAAATGCTTATGGGAACACTAATGTTATAGGTGTTGCTTTAGATGTTGATAATGGAAAGTTATATTTTGCAGAAGATAATACTTGGCAAGATAGTGGAGATCCTACAAGTGGAGCTTCAGGAACAGGTGCTATAAGTTTATCTGCTGCTACTGGTTTAGTTGGTAATCCAATCATACCTTTCTTCTGTAAAAATGGAACCCAATTCCAAGTGAATTTTGGTCAGAGAGCATTCACTCATACTCCTCCTACAGGATATCAAACTTTATGTGCTGCAAACTTACCTGAACCAACCATTAAAAATGGTAGTGATTTTTTTAAGACTATTCTTTATACTGGTAACGATTCAGATGATCGAGATATAACAGGTGTAGGTTTTCAACCTGATTTATTACATCTTTCAAACAGAGATGGAGCTGATTGGCGTTTTATACAAGACTCCGTAAGAGGAGCAAATAAAGCTCTATTTACTAATAATGCTAATGCTGAATCTACCGATAATGATAACGGACATGTTAATTCTTTCAATGCAGATGGTTTTAATGTTACAGCTGGTGATTCAGGAAATACAAACGAAAATAACGAAGATTATGTAGCTTGGAACTGGAAGGCTGGTACATCGTTTAGTAATGATGCATCTGCAACAAGTATAGGTACTATTGATAGTTCTGGTTCTGTAAATCACACATCAGGTTTGTCTATTGTTAGTTATACAGGCTCAGGTTCTAGCGGAACAATAAAGCATGGTTTAAATGTGGAGCCAGAAGTTATCATAGTCAAAAATCGTGATGTAGAAGATGGTTGGCAAATGTACCATCACGTAGTGGGTGCAACACATACTGCACAAATGGATGGAGCAGGGATATTTGAAGATACTGACGCTGTTTGGAATGATACTGCACCTAATGGAAGTGTCTTCTCTGTAAACAATGATGATAAATCCAATGCAAGTACTGAGAAGTATATTGCCTATGTATTCTCAGAGGTAGAAGGTTATAGTAAGTTTGGTACCTACGAAGGTGGTGGTAGTACAGACGGACCATTCGTTTATACAGGATTCAGACCTGCTTATTTACTTTTAAAAAGAACAGAAACTACACCGAATGCTTATTGGAATATCTTTGATAGTGCTAGAGACCCATATAATTCTGGAGTAACAGCAGATTTCAAAAGGTTGTTATGGCATTCTGAAGGAGCTGAAGCTACAAATCATGCAAACTATACGCCTCCTGATCTTTTATCAAATGGTTTTAAACTTAGGCATGGTGGCGCTGATAAAAACTATGCTGGAAAAACATTCATATTTTTAGCTTTTGCCGAATGTCCTTTCAAATACGCTAATGCACGATGACATCAAAATTTATTCTAGACGGAAAAACACTACCACTTGATAAAGCTTTCACATCAAGAGGTTATAAATACCCAGCGAATTGGCTAAGGCTAACAACACTGGAAGAAAAAAAGGCAATTGGAATTACGGAGGAACCTGATTAATGGCATTAACACAAATAAAAGCCGACGGTATAGCAGATGATGCTGTAACGTTAGCTAAACAAGCAGCTGGTACTGATGGCCAAATAATAACATATGATGCATCTGGTAACCCTACAGCAGTAGGGCCAGGTTCAGATGGACAAGTATTAACATCAACAGGAGCTGGTTCTCCTCCAGCTTTTGAAGCAATACCTGCAACAGATACATCTGCTCATGTTACTGTTACAGACAATGAAGCAACAAATGAAAATAATCTTATAACATTTGTAGAGAATGCTCAAGATTCAACAGGTAGTCATGGATTAGAGATGGATGGTAATTTCCATTATAATCCAAGTACAGGAACATGTAGTGCAACTGCATTCTCAGCAACAAATGTCACTGCTACTGGTACTGTGGTTGCTAATGATGATGTAAATATAACCGCTGCTAGTTCTAATTTACTATTTGGCTCAACAAATAAAGTAATATGGGATAGTGATGATAGTGATACAAATAAAATCACTTTAAAAGCAACTACAACATTAACTAAAGATAGTGATTATGTATTACCAGAAGATGGTGCAGCTAATACATTCTTAAAAACGAATGGATCTGGTGCTTTATCATGGGCTGCAGCAGGTGGTGGTGCCGCTACTAATTTAATCCAAAATGGTGCTATGAACGTGGCACAAAGAGCTACTTCAAGTACAGCTGGTGGCTATAAAGTTATGGATAGATGGCAGTTAAATGATAATAATACAAATGTAACTATTACTCAATCTCAACATGCCCTAACTTCTGGGGATACTGGTCCTTGGGCTAAAGGTTTTAGAAATTCATATTCTGTAGCTTTAAGTGCAGCAGGTAATAGTTTATCTGCCGCAAGTTATTGTAAATTAAAATATATGGTAGAAGCACAGGATGTAGCGTGTTCTGGTTGGGACTATACATCTGCTTCTAGTTATGTAACATTATCTTTCTGGTTTAAATGTAGTACAAACCAAACTTTCCATGGCAGGTTGGAGACTAATGATGGTACTGCACAGAATTATCCATTTAGTTTTACAGCATCAGGTAATAATACTTGGACAAAGATAACTAAAACAATCCCAGGACATGCAAACCTTACTATTAATAATGATAATGGAGTAGGTCTTGGATTAAATTTCTCGTTATTTAGTGGAACAGATAGAACAGGTAGTGTAAGCCTCAACACTTGGGCAGCATATTCTAGTGCAACTAGATATCCAGATGATGCTAATACATGGATAACAGCAGGAGCTTCTACATTTGAGATCACAGGTGTTCAGTTAGAAGTAGGAAGCACTGCTTCTGAGTTTGCTTTTAAACCGTATGCTGAAGATTTAAGAGATTGTCAACGTTATTACTGGAAATGGGATCATGATAACTCAACAGATCCTTACTTTTTGATCTTTGCTTATCATGCAAGCTACAGCTTCCCTGGAAAAGTATTTGACTTCCCAGTAGTAATGAGGTCTAAACCTACAGGTGCAATGTCTGGAGGTTGGAAGACATGGAACTCTGCAACTTCTGGTCAGCAAACTTTATCTAATTTAAATTTTGCTAATAATACTAGGCATAGTGCCCACGCTACATACTGGCAAAATGATGGAAGTAATTGGTCTCAAGGTGATGCTGGTATAGTCGGAGCTGTTGATGCTGATTGTATATGTACATTTGATGCGGAGCTTTAATTATGGCAATTTATAGAAAAGTAAGACTTAAAGGCGGTGATTCTGCGACAAGTCCTAATTCAATAGAATTAAAACCTGATAATATAGTGAATCGTAATGCTTATTCTTTATGGATTCCAAAAGATACTGATAATAGACATTGGATAGCATATCAAGAATGGCTTGCTGCAGGCAATACACCTGATGAACCTGCATGATAAATATACCTAGTGCTAGGATACCCAAGGCATTAGATATACCTCAGATATACTTCAGACCGCCTACAGCGGACGTTCCTGCCTATAAACCTATGATCGTACCCCCAGCCGATTTGGAGCGTCCTGAAGAGACTGAGGCGGAAGAAACAACAGAAGAGCCAGAAGCTCCTACTTTAAAGATTCCTGTTATTGATATTAAGATGCCAATACCGGAAACTGCAGTAGTAGTGACGGCTGTAACCACAGCTGTCATAGCAGTGACAACAACCACTATTACTCAATCTTTATTTGAACCTATTAAAAAGAAAGTACAGAAACAACTGCAAGCTAAAGTTAACAAATGGAAGGAAAACAGGAAGAAAAAAAAGGACTCCTTGGAAAGCTGAAAGATGCTGCTGAGGACCAAGAACACCAAATCCAGATTCTCGGTACATTCGTCCGACTAGGTGTTGTAGTTTGGTCTGGATTTATTATAACTTTAAATTACATAGATATCCCAGTAGTTAAGAAATCTGGTAACTCAGATATCACGTTCGTGGCTAGTGTGTTTACTGGTGCACTGGCTACTTTTGGCTTGTCTACTGGTAATCATAAAGATAAAGGTAAACTTAATTGTCCAATGGCTAAGAAAAAGGAAGAATGAACAAATGGCTATTACTCTTCCTACTAGTATCCCCCTCGGTAGCAAGAGCAGAGTTAGTAACCCCACAGTTCACCCAGGGGTCGATGAACTCAACAACAACAACGACCCAAGAGATAGTGGAGGAAATAACCACCACAACCTATGGGTCCGCATTAAACACCTGGGATGGGAACAATATCACTCATACTTCAGCAACATCTGGAGGAATAGTGGATTCAGATTCCGTCTTTACAATTCACACGGTTGGCGATCCCTTTACGTTAGAAATAACAACAAGAGCAGCCAGTCAAGTGCTGTCCGTAACAGAGATAGAAAGAGAAATCGACACTACCTCCACTACGGTCTCATTATCAGTCTTCTCACAATAGGAGTTCCAGCATATGCTGAAGAGGGAGAAACCAACAATACTTCAAACCCTGTGGCAGCGGCTACAGGAAACGTTACAAATCAAGCCGTCCAGTTCCAAAATAATGGAGCCCCTTCGCGTCAGGTATACGGACCAAACATAAGTTGTAACGGATCAACAATGACGTTCTCCCCATTCTATATGGGGAACCATACTACACCATTTGATGATGAAATGAATCAACAGAGCTACACTGTAGCAGAAAACTGGGGATTCCAAGTGAATTTTATGGTGCCTCTTGATAAAAGAGGATTAGAACAATGCAGACGAATGGCAGCACGTCAGGAAGAGAAGATGAAGCTTAACTATGAACTTGTACGGATCGATAACTGTGCAAAACTTCAGCAAAAAGGCTTTATGTTAGTTCCTGGTTCACGTGTATATCACTTATGTAGTGATGTAATTCCTATAGTTGCATTTAAAAAAGCAGAACAAAAGGTTCTTGAATGTAAAGAACCACCAAAGCCATGGTATAAACCTTGGTATAAACCTAATAAATGCCCCCTAAAACAATGATCTTATTAATCAAGCCCATTCTATTCGCCTTCTTGAAGTCAGATTCAGTAAAGAAGCTTGTAGTAGACCTATTAGAAGCTTATGTCGCTAGAACTGATAATAAGTTAGACGATCAAGCACTCAAAATTGTAAAAGAAAAACTATTTAGTTAAATGAAGAAAGCCGCTGAAGAAAAGTTTAATGAACTCCACAACCTTGTCACTGAAGATTTCCTTAAACGGGTCCGAAGCGGTGAGGCAACCACTCAAGATTTGAAAGCAGCTTGTGATTGGCTTCGTGCTAATGATGTCACAGGTGTTGCATATGAAGGCAATCCACTAGATAAATTAAATAAACTTATGCCTAAAGTAGATCCAGAACTAGTCAAACGGAGGTTGTATGCGCAGAGGAAGCCGTAACGTACCAAAAAGTAAGGCTTCTGCTACAACCTTATTTTATTGGAAGAATAAAAAGTCAGCTAAACACCACTCTGATAGTAATAATAGTGGTAGTTCTAAAGATGAGTTCTCTCATACTGATGCATATAAAAGAAAGCATGCTAACGCCCGTGCTAATGCTTTGAAAATTAAACCTAATCAAGATATGGTTACTCAGAAAGATGGATCTTTAAAACCCGGTAATCGTAAGCGTAATCGTGGTAAAGGGAGGTATGAATAATGGGAGTATCAACAGCGTTGAAAATAGGTATTACGCAAGCACCTAAATTACAGAAACTTACTAAACTTACTAAACTCCAAAAGATTGTTAAGAATGTTAAAAGTACTAAGAATGTAATCCAAAGCAAACTAAATACCAAACAAAACTTAGCTAAAATTGGAGAGGATATTAATGATGTTAGAAAGAATTTTGGAGCTCTAAATAAAATACGAAAGCTTAATAAAGCTGTTAGTACTAATACAGGTGTGTTAAGGAATACACCCATAGGAAAAAGTATAACTAAGGCCGAGAATCTAAAAGCATTAAATTCAAGTTTGCGTAATTATATGGGTGATAGTCCTAGAGCGTTGATTAGAAATTTAGGTAAAGCTAAAGGTTGGAATAAATTAGCAGCTGGAACTAGATTTATTGGACCTGCCTTTGAACTTCTCAGACTTTACGACGTAACAGGCCAGATGTTACAAAAGGATTATAAAAAACCAATTGAAGATGGCCCATCTAATTCTTTAAGGAATAACATTTCTAATATCATCACTGATGTTAAGAATATTCGTAATAGAAATAAATTTAAACGTACTGATCTACATGGTGCAGCTGATGTAAAAGTTACGAAATGGTTCACTGGTAATAAATGGAATCCTTTCGATGATGAACAAGTATTAATGCCTAACGAAGCAAAACGACATAATATACGTGCAGGAGAATTAAGGAAATTAGATGCTAAATATGGTAATCCCAAGGATAAGAAGAAATGATTAATACACTTCTTAAAATAAAACCTACTACAATCAAAAGAGTTGCTGGTATTTTTAAACCCGGTCTTAAATCTAAATTAGTTCAACAACTTAAACGTACTACACAGAAAACTGCAGGTGGTAAACTAAGAGTATTCCAGAAAGGTAATAAGAGCGAGATCTATGGTAGCCGTCGTGCTGTACAAGAAGGTCTCTTTGAACATACAACTAAGACATTACAAAAGACAGGTAAACGTACTACGACAGGTTATGGTAATGTTAATGTACGTCGTGGTGACGGTTTCTATGGTGCTAAACCTAATACACAAGTTCGTGGAGGTTTATCAAAAATTACCAAAGCAACTGATATTGGATTTAAAAGTAAAGCTAATGTTGCAGCAAAAGCAAGTATTAGAAACTTAAGACGAACACAACAAACTATTGATGCTGGTGATTTATCTAAAGGATATCAAACTATAAAAGGTCATCATAATTTACCTGTAGAACTTGGTGATGCTATTACTGATGGTATGAATCCAAAAGAGATAACTAAGTTCTGGTCAGATGTTAATAAAAGATATAAACATATGGCTAGTGGGGATCATTGGAAAAACTTAAGACTCTTACCTGAAGGAAAGCAATTTAAACATTTAGTAGGTGAATTAGATGTTAGCCCTCACGACCAAACGCATGAGATGCTGACTAAATTCGGTATAAGTAAAAAGAACTTATTAAAGATGTTTAAAGGTAAGAAACCAGCTGAACGTCTTGAATTAATGTCTAATTTAGATCATAAATTCAAAAAGATGGATCAATGGATCTTCTTACGTATGAAGAAATGGCATAGTGGTGGGGAGAAAAAAGCACTTGATGTTATATTAGCTAGTGATGAAGTTAAAAAAGCATTTCCAAATCTATCTAAAGCTGAACGTAGAATTGCAATTAAGAAATGGTTAGCTAATAAAAGATCAAAAACTAAAGCGAGTACAGCAAAAGCTTTACAAATATATAGTAAGCCATTAGACCAAAAAGCGTTAAATACACCTATGGCTGGTTTTACTGATAAAGCTGGTAAACAAATGACCCTTGGAGGTAATTAATGGCTAAATCTGCTACTAATAAAAAAAAGAAGTCAACAAAAGACTTACAAATTTCAAGATACAAAGATCCTAGATCTAGACCCGGACTATACTATGGTACAGATGGTTTGAAAAAAATCAGATTACCTAATGGTGAAATCAGATGGGTTGAAAAAGACGTACATCCTACACGAACTTAATTATGGCTAAAGCAACCGACGAAGATTACGGCACAGGCTCTAAAAAATGGCCTCAAACACCTGGCAAACCTTGGCAACTAAAGGCTTCAGCGCAAGGTAAGAAAAAGAAAAAGACAGGTGGTAAGAAAAGACCAACTACAACATCATTTAGCTTATCCCAAAAGGGTACTATAGGAAGATAATGTCTGATGTCGTAACTGCCTTACAAGACGACTTTAAATTGTTCCTACAAGCTCTGTGGGAACAACTTGACTTACCCTCACCAACTCGTGCCCAATACTCAATCGCAGACTATCTTCAGAATGGACCTAAACGTCTTCAAATTCAAGCTTTCCGTGGAGTTGGAAAATCTTGGATCACTGGAGCATTTGTCCTCTGGACTCTCTTTAAAGATCCTGAAAAGAAAATAATGATCATCTCCGCATCTAAGGAACGTGCGGATAACATGTCAATCTTCCTACAGAAACTTATTATCGAAACCCCATGGCTCAATCATCTCAGACCGAAAGCAGACGATTCACGCTGGAGTCGCATCAGCTTCGACGTAAACTGTTCTCCTCACCAAGCACCAAGCGTAAAGTCGGTGGGCATAACTGGACAGCTAACAGGAAGTCGCGCGGATTTAATGATTTTGGACGATATAGAAGTTCCTGGAAACTCCATGACGGAGTTGATGCGTGAGAAGTTACTTCAACTCTGTACGGAAGCCGAGTCTATCCTTACCCCCAAAAGCGATAGCCGTATTATGTATCTCGGGACTCCTCAGACTACTTTTACTGTGTATCGTAAGCTGGCAGAGCGTTCGTACCGTCCATTCGTTTGGCCCGCAAGATACCCCCGCTCCCTCAGTAACTATGAAGGATTAATAGCACCTCAACTTCAAGAAGATATTGATACTGGTGCTGAATCTTGGGAAGTTACTGACCCAGATAGATTTGATAATGAAGAATTAATAGATCGTGAAGCCTCTATGGGTCGATCTAACTTCATGTTACAGTTCATGCTCGATACGAGCTTATCCGATGCAGAGAAATTCCCCCTCAAAATGGCTGACTTGGTTGTTACCTCTGTCAACCCTACTACTGCTCCCGACTACGTTGTATGGTGCAGTGACCCAAGAAACGTTATCAAAGAACTCCCAACTGTTGGACTCCCAGGAGACTATTTTTATTCTCCAATGCAGTTACAGGGAGAATGGACCCCTTACGCTGAAACAATTTGTTCAGTTGACCCCTCTGGACGAGGAACAGATGAAACAGCAGCAGCTTTCCTCTCCCAAAAGAACGGGTTCTTATACTTGCATGAAATGCGAGCTTACAGAGACGGATACTCAGACCGCACCTTGTTGGATATACTTAGAGGATGTAAAAAGTTTAACGTTACCAAATTAGTTATCGAAACTAACTTCGGTGATGGTATGGTTGCTGAACTATTTAAAAAACACCTCATACAAACTCAACAAGCTATAGATGTAGAAGAAGTCCGTGCAAACGTTAGGAAAGAAGATAGAATCATTGATGCATTGGAGCCTATTCTTAATCAACATCGTTTATGTGTTGATAGGAGTGTTATTGAATGGGATTATAACTCTAATAAAGATGGAGCTCCGGAAGAACGCCTTCTCTATATGTTATTCTATCAGATGTCGAGAATGTGTAGAGAAAAAGGAGCTGTTAAACACGATGACAGACTGGATTGTCTGGCCCAAGGCGTCAAGTATTTCACAGATGCAATGGGTATCTCAGCCCTTGAAACAGTTAAAGATAGAAAACGTGAGGAATGGAAAGACATACTAGACTCTTGGACAGATGATCCTCAATCTATGGCTAATCATATAGTCCTAGGAATGGATCTCAAGCAACGTAGAGAGGCTAGAGGTAAATCAGGTAAAAAGCCCTTGCCTACTTGGATCTGACTGACCCCTGACGTTTACAGGGGAAGGGAAGGGTGGACCCTGCCCCTTTGAGGAAGTTGTCGTCTTTCAGACAACACTTCCTCTTTATATATTGTTGTAAGCGAGTCGGAAGACGAGCGTGTGAGACAACAATTCTAACTCTTCTCCTCTACACCCTATTATATATTATATATATGTACCACCAAGTTAAAGCACAGTTTTACTACGTATTCTGGGGTATCGCTACTGTTAGTGTAGTGATTGGACAGTTATATGTAGGTACTGGTTATAGATCAATGGTTAATGCAATTGAAGAAGTCGGGGAGAAGATTACTCAAGTTAAATAGGAAAGCTGAAGCTTGTTTGACAAGAAAGAAAGCTCAAAAGATTATTAAAAAGTATGAGAAAGCCAACACTACTGTATACGAGTCCATCAGGAGCGACGATACACTCTTATGACTTAGAAGGAGGTAAGACTACCTTTGAAAGATACCTAGGTTGTTATTTAGGATCGTGTGTCTTCCATGATACGTATGAAGAAGCAATAGAGTCCGTTAAATTTTGACAGAAATGTCTGAAGTCATAGGTTTAATGAGAATCATTCGCAATACCCCCTATGGGGGGTGAGAATGTTGAGATCCCGCTCGACACTTCGTGTCTCGCTCCCTTTAATTATATTTAGTAGCGTCATCACTACCTTTATGTATTATTTTGTGCGCCGTATTGCGCTGATTGAGCGAGCGCGAAGCGCGAGCGGGGTTGTTGATACTTAGTATGACACAGTTCTTAACACTCAGCATGTGCAC
>Ga0315316_10003946_pt1 | contig 10803 bp, 7 predicted proteins | sample M160m3416metaG_FD_203702 | JGI IMG/M metagenome (GOLD analysis project Ga0315316, IMG submission 203702) | Ammonia-oxidizing marine archaeal communities from Monterey Bay, California, United States - M1 60m 3416 | ecosystem: Environmental > Aquatic > Marine > Intertidal zone | place: USA... | reverse complement strand
GAGTCCACCAGTTTCGACCGATCGAAGGGCTTCATGATGTAGTCGATCGCGCCGAGCTTCATCGCTCCAACGGCGACCTTCACGTCGACCACCCCGGTCACCATCACGACATCTTGCTCGGGGAGCCGCTCTTTGGTCCTGCGAAGCAGCTCAACGCCATCGATACCGGGCATCACGAGGTCGGTCACGACGACGTCGAAGTCCTCGCGCTCGAGTAGGTGAAGAGCCTCCTCCCCCGAAGCGCAGCTATGCACTTCGTAGCCCTCCTCCACGAGCAGCCGTTCCATCTGCTCCCGGAAGTAGCGCTGGTCGTCGACCGCGAGTATGCGCCCTTTGCTCATCACTCCCCTCGCATCCACCGCGTCGGATGCACGGAAATTCACGCGATGCTGCTGCGCCCAGCCCACGGGCGTGCAGCTTCTCTGTCCATCGGCGCATCCCGGCATCGACTTCACCAAAGATGGAGCCATTTCCGCTCAGGCTGGGGAGGAGAATGCGAAAACCCGGCTGATCTCAGAACGGGAGGGGCTCCAGGGGCTCCGCGAGCAGGCTGTGGGGGCTCGCGCCGACGATGCGCACGGTGACTCGGTCCCCCGGCATCAGCCCGTGATCCCCCGGGAGATCGAGATTGACGACCCGATTCTGGGGATCTCGTCCGGACAGCTGATTCCCACCGCGCTTGCTCTTGCCATCCACGAAGACGACGCTGGTCTGGCCCACTCTGGAGTGGTGGTACGCGAGAGTTTGCTCGCGCTGCTGTGCTTGAAGCCGCTCCAGTCGTTCCTGAGCGAGTTCAGGGGGAACCTCCGCGTCCATCTCTGCCGCCGCGGTTCCGGGCCGGGGCGAATATTTGAAGCTGAAGCTGTCCACCAGAGCCGCGGAGCGCACGAGGTCGAGGGTCTGCTCGAAGTCTGCCTCGGTCTCGCCCGGGAAGCCGACGATGAGATCCGAAGTGATGGCCACGTCCGCTCTCGCTGCTCGGAGCTTACGCACGATCTCGAGATACTGCGCGCGCGTATAGCGCCGCCGCATGCGTTCCAACACGCGATCCGAGCCGCTCTGGACCGGAAGGTGGACATGCGGACAGAGCCGCTCCAACTCGCCGTGTGCTTCGACCAGCGCATCATCGTAGAAGAGCGGATGGGGACTCGTGTAGCGAATCCTTTCGATGCCCCGCGTACGGTCCAGCCGGGCCAGCAGGGCCGGAAAAGGCATCGTCCCGGCCGCTGCGGATTTTCCTCGTCGCACATCGTGCCGCCCATAGGCATTCACGGTCTGCCCGAGCAGAGTCACCTCCCGGATGCCGTCTTCCGCCAACGCCACCACCTCCGCTTCGATCGCCGCTGCCGCGCGGCTGATCTCGCGCCCGCGGGTGGACGGCACGATGCAGAAAGTGCAAAACATGTCGCACCCCTCCATCACCGTGACGAAGGCTCTTCGACGCTGGCCCCCGGCCAGGGGGGGGCGGTCGGTCGGAAGGTCGAATCGGGCCGAACTCGCATCTTCGCCGACCCACGCCGATCGCCGACCTTCCAGCGCCCGCTGCAGAAGCACCCCCACATGTCGGAGGTTGTGCGTACCGAACACGAAATCAAGATGGTCGAATCGGCCCAGAAGACGATCCCCCACCTGCTGGGCGACGCACCCTCCTACCCCCACGATTCGCCCCGGCCGTTCGGCCTTCCAAGCCCGAAGCCTCCCCAGATCGCTGTAGAGTTGATGCTCTGCCTTGTCTCGGATCGAGCAGGTGTTGATCACCAGAACGTCGGCGTCGCTCTCTGTCCCGGCCGGAGACAGTCCCGCCGCACGCAGCGAACCCGCGACTTTCTCCGAGTCGTGGACGTTCATCTGACAGCCGTAGGTACGGAGGGCGAAGCGCCTGTCTTGCACAGCTCTCAAGCCTCACCGCGAAGGTCCGTGTAACACTCAGATCGCGTAAAACGAAGGTCGCGTGACACAAAGGTCGCGTGACACGAGAGTCGCGTACACGAAGCCCGCGTAAAAGATTGTCCGGGGGTCCCGCAGCCATTCCGAAGGTCACCCTGACGCGGGCCGGCTGGGACGCGCGGAACGTACCCGAGAGACCCTGCGACGTCGATCGAGACGCCGCTTCCGCGGACGCCTGAGCGCGCCCGCGATGACCTCATATTTCTCCTTCTAAAAGCGACAAAAACGCCCGTTTTTGCGCAGCTTTTAAATGAATCTAAATAGACATCAAATCACGATTGACAACGATTCCCGGCCCGGCATAATGGCCGCAAGTCATCGGGTTACGGAGTGGCGGTGGATTGGCCATTTCTTCTGAAATGTCCAACCTCTCACCCCCCATTGATTGAGTCCACCGCCTCTCCCCCTGACGAACGCCCGGTTGGCATCTGCCAACCGGGCGTTTTTCGTCTGGCTTCGCTCTGCTGGGGCCGCCTGTCGCGCCGCGCCCGGGGCCCCTCGCCAGAGGCCAGCGGGCGCTACAGAACGAGGAAGAAGAGAAGCAGCGCCGATCCCACCGCCCACGGAGTCGTCCGCTGGACGAAGTTTCGAGGGATCGTCCCGAGTGACTCGAGCGCGCCCATCCCCGCTCGAGATTTTTGGATCACCGGCCATTCGATGATGCTCGAAAAGACCGCGAATCCCGCCGCGCCGGCCACCAAGGCTGCCTGTCCAGGACCCTGCATCGGCAGGGCCAAGAAATACAGGACCGGGATCGCGAGGTGGCCCAGATTGCCACCGATCCCCATCCACTCATAAGCCCGCTTGCCGTTGTGCGCATAGTCGAAATCGAAGAGAGGCAGAAATCCCGAGATCGGCTTGAGGGGGGCATGCCCACCTCCGAGCCGCGCGCCCGCAAAATGGCCCCACTCGTGGGCCAAGGCACAGGTCGCAGCGCCCACCAAAAAGCCATCGACGACGGACACCAGCGACGCGAGCGACGCACCCGAAAGAGCCGCCCAGGCCTCTGCTCCCGCGAAGAGCGAAAGCAGCCCTGAGACAATCGCTACGTCTCGAAGCACAACCAGTCGGAGCGAAGACTCATCCTGCTCCGCGACCCCACCTGAAAAGGCCTGCTCCAACTCATCGGAGAGATCCGCTGAAGCCTCGTTGACCGATTCATCCGAATTCGCCTGGGGAGCACTCATGCAAAAACCCTCCGTCTCGACCTCGGAAATCAAATCCGAAGTTGTCACGATGGGCCCAGCATACCCGACGAGGGCGTCTCGGCCTATCGCCGCTGAAGCCGGGTCGATTCAGCCCAAGCCCGCTCCCATTGGGCCTACGCGACCCGCGAGAGCGACGATCCGATCAGAGAACGATCTGGTCGACTACCTTCGAGAGCTGCCGCAAATTCCGGCACTCCTCGACGATGTCGCAAAACGGCATATATCGGTCCATCACTGAATCCCCGAACCCCCAGGCCGAAGGACTTTCCGGATTCAACCAGACCACAGTCTTCGCCTTGTTCTGGATATCCCGAATGCACCACGCCTTCGCGTCGTTGTAGTTGTTGCGCGCGTCGCCGAGGATGATCACGGTCGTCTTATTGTCGACCGCCGCGAGGTGGTTCTTCCAGAACTCATGAAAGGCGAAGCCAAAATTACTGCGCGTGTAGACGTTGATCACGTCGCCCCCGTCGAGGGCCTTTTCCACTGCGCTGTTGACGTCCTTGTCGTTAAAGACTTCCGTCACCTCGCCCAATTCGGCCACGAAGACATAACAGCGGATCTTCGTAAATGCCTCCTGAAGGCTGTACATGAATTGCAGCATGAAGCGAGACACGTTCGCGACGGATGAAGACACGTCGCACATGATGATCAGCTTGGGCCGGTCCTTCCTCCGAGTCTTGTAGACGATCTCAAAGGGAATCCCGCCCCGCGCCATGTTCCGTCGCAGCGTCTGGTGCAGATCGAGCTTGCCTCGTTTGAGACGCTTCTTCCGAATCGAGAGGATATTCTTGATCCGCTGCGCCAGGCGTGTCACCACCTCTCGCATGCGCTGAATCTCATCCTCGGTCAGGTGATAGAAGCTCTTCTCCGTCAACATCTCGCGACGGAACTTCTCCATGTAATTGTGGTTTTGCTGCTGAAGCTCGCGTTCCGTGAAGTTTCGGACGGTACGACGTACGGTCTCCATCAACTTCCGGATCAACTCCTGCATCTGCTGGATGGCGTCGTCCCCCATCCCCATCGCCTTCATCTGCTCGACGAGCCCTTCGAGATCCTGCTGCGCCCCTTCGAGCCCGAGCTGCTCCGTGGTCCGCCGACTAAAGAAGCCGACCTGCAGCATATTCTCGATCCGCGCCGTACCCGCATCGTCTGCCGCGGCCCGAATCATGTTCTCGAGCTGAGAGAGATCCTGGGTGAGCATCGCCTGGGCGAGCTCCGACAGGTCCATGTCGCCATCCATGTCCTGCATCATCTCGGCGAGCTGGCTGAGGAGCTGCTCGAGATCGATGCCCATGTTGGCGAGATCGCCCTCCATGTCACCGAAGGCGCCCTTCATGTTGTCGTAGAAGCCAGACCAGAACAGTTCAAAGAGCTCATCGAAGGTCGGGATCTCGTCCCCCCTCTTGACCATCGAGGACCTCAATGCGTCCTGAAATACCTCGCGGTCGTCGAGCGAGAGTTCATCGAGCGCGTTGAACGCGTCGATCCCTTCCGCGACGGAAACTCTGATCCCGCTCTTTCGCAGGAGATTCGTGAACTCGATGATCTTCTTCTGCATCTCGCAGGCCCCTGGGTCGGAATGGAACCGGCTGCATCGCCGCGCCCCGCGATGGGGAAACGCCGCTCAACGCCGATCGGATAGCCCGTGAATCAGTGCAGGATTCCCTTCTTCGTCGCTTCAGCGGGCGCCGGCTGCGGCTTTTCGGCAGCCACCTCCGCCGTCTTCTTCTGAATCAACTTCGAGAGCTCATTCTGCGCTTTCTGGACGTCTCCTTCGTATTTCAGGATCACGTTCAGCGTGTCGCCTACGATCTGATCTTCCAGCTCATCGGCGTTGAGCGCGAGGAGCGCCCGGGCCCAGTCCAATGTCTCCGAGATCGACGGGGTCTTCTTCAGGTCTAGCTCGCGGATCTTGTTCATCAGCTGCACGACCTCTTCGGCCAGGCGCTTGTCGATATTCGGCACCTTCCGGTCCAGGATCCGCACCTCCAACTCCTCGCTGGGGTAGTCGATCCAGAGGTGGAGGCAACGCCGCTTGAGAGCGTCGCTCATCTCCCGCGCGTCATTCGACGTCAAGAAGACAAGCGGTTGGGTCTTCGCCTCAATGGTCCCGATCTCGGGAATCGTGACCTGGAAATCGGAGAGAATCTCGAGCAAGAACGCCTCGAATTCCGGGTCAGATTTGTCCACCTCATCGATCAGCAGCAGCGTCGGCTCCTCCGACGAGATCGCCTGCATCAAGGGTCGCGGGACGATGAATCGATTCGAGAAGAAGACCGAATCCTCCTCACCCACTCGATCCGCGGCTTCCGCCAAAGATTGAGAATCCGCGATCGTTTCGGAGACTTTGTCCTTCAGGATCTGCGTGTAGAGGAGCTGCTTCGAATATTCCCACTCGTAGAGCGCTTTCGCCTCGTCCAACCCCTCGTAGCACTGCAGCCGGATCATGTCCCGACCCAGGGCCTTCGAGACGACCTTGGCGAGCTCCGTCTTGCCGACGCCGGCGGGGCCCTCGACGAGAACGGGCTTGTCGAGTTGCTGAGCCAAGAACACGACCGTCGCGATCTGCTTGTCGCAGATGTACTCCTGGTCGCTCAGTTGCTGAATCACGTCGTCAACCGAACTGAACATATCTCTTCTCTCTTCCCTGACCCTTCACGTGCAATCGATCGTCCTAGGACATCAGATGCAGGACGTGACCGAGCTTCTCTTTCTTCGTCTTGAGGTAGTTGAGGTTATTGGCGTTGGGTTCGATTTCGAGCGGGACGCGCTCCACGATTTCCACGCCATAGCCGCTGATCCCCGCCCGCTTGCCGGGATTATTCGTGAGGATCCTAATCTGAGTCACGCCCAGGTCTGCGAGAATCTGAGCCCCTACACCGTAGTCTCGAAGATCCGCACCGAAGCCGAGCCGCGTATTCGCTTCGACCGTATCGAGCCCCTCGTTATCCTGGAGTTCATAGGCCTTGATCTTGTTCTTGAGCCCGATCCCTCGGCCCTCCTGTCGCATATAGAGAATGATGCCGGACCCCTCCTCGGCGATCATCCTCATCGCCGCATCGAGCTGCTCACCACAATCGCATCGCATCGAGCCAAACGCGTCACCGGTCAGGCACTCGCTGTGGACCCGAATCAGGACGGGCTCATCCGCCCTGATCTCGCCCATCACCAAAGCCATATGGTCCACGTGGTCGATCTCGTTCTCGAAGACCACGGCTCGGAAATCGCCGAAACGAGTCGGCATCTGCGCGATCGCAGAGCGGTGCACCAGTTGTTCATTCCTGAGGCGATAGGAGACGAGATCCTTGATCGTCACGATCTTCAGATCGTGCTCCTTGCCGAACTCGATCAGGTCGGGAAGACGGGCCATCGTCCCATCATCCTTCATGATCTCGCAGATCACGCCGGAGGGATGACAGCCCGCGAGTCGGGCCAGATCGACGGACCCCTCCGTCTGCCCGACCCGCCGCAATACGCCGCCCTCTCGAGCTCGCAGGGGGAAGATATGACCCGGCCGAACGATATCGGTCGGCTTCGCCTCAGGGTCGACCGCCGCACGAACCGTGCACGAGCGATCCGCCGCCGAGATGCCCGTCGTCACACCCTCTCTGGCCTCGATCGAAACCGTGAAGGCAGTTCCATAAGGCGTCGTATTCTCGTAATCCGGAACCATCATCTCGAGATGGAGCTTTCTCAGCTGTGACTCCTCGAGCGGGAGACAGATCAGACCGCGCCCGTATTTGGCCATGAAGTTGATGGCCTCGGGGGTGCATTGATCCGCCGCCATGCACAGGTCGCCTTCGTTCTCGCGGTCCTCGTCATCCACCAGGATGACCATCTTGCCGGCGGCGATGTCCTTGATCGCGTCGGAGATCATCGAGAGACCGGGGCCCGGCTCTTCTTCGCGGATAGGTCTCCGGCGGGGGGAGCCTGCGTCAGTCACTGATTGAGCCATGGGGGTAGGACACCTTTGCGGTTGTCGCCTCGGAGTCCCGCTCGAATCGCGGCGCGCGACGGCTCAGGAGGCATTCGGTGGCGCACCCGGGTCGTGGGGTACCCGGGGGTGAAAGCGCTTTGACCATAGGCATCGTTGAATGGGGTGTCAATCACTCCCCGCCCACGCGCAAGCCTCGCCATGGGGCCCAAAAAAGTCCATCAAACAGGGGCTTCGGCGGTCTTGGGGCACGCCGGGTGTGGCGCGAGAGCAGGCGGGGAGAGCTAGACGCTCTGCCTGAAATTCTTCAGCACGCCCTTGAGGAACTCGTCTTCGCTGAGCGCGAATTTTGACGAGAAATCGTGTCGAGCCTCGAGTCCGCGGTACAGGACCCGCATCAATTCTCGGAAGGTCTCGAGGATGCCCTCTCCTCGGGTCGCCACTGCCGGAAAAGTCGGCGTGTCTCCCCATTGTTCCTTGATCTGGCTGAGCGGCTTCACGTCCGGCATGTCGCGCTTATTGAACTGCACGACCTTCGGAAGCGCATCGAAATCGATGCCGTGAGCTCGCAGGTTCGCCTCCATGTCGCGCCACGAGTAGGCGTTTGCGCTCGCGACCGACCGCTGGCTATCGGCGATGAAGGCGACGGCGTCCGCTCCCGCGAGGACGACCTTACGCGTCGACTTGTGCATCACCTGCCCCGGCACGGTGAACAGCTTCATCTTGATCGAAAAACCGCCAACCGTGTCGAACTCCACGGGCAGGAAGTCGAAATAGAGTGTCCGGTCTTCCTTCGTATCCAGCGTCAACATATGACTTCGAGTCGACGGGTCCATCATCTCATGAAGCTGTTGAAGATTGCTCGTCTTCCCCGAGAGCGCTGGGCCGTAATAGACCACCTTGAGGGTGATCTCTCTGCTTCGCATGTTGATCTGGACCATCTAGCGTGACTCCTGATCCTCGATCTAACCTTCGGGATGGCTCCTTCATCGGCAATTCAGGCGAGGGAATTGAGCGCCGTTTCGCGTCGATTTCGCTCTACCCCCTTCAATCGGCCTCCGTCCGCGGTGTGAGAACGCACCTCGGGCGGAAGCAGGCGGCATCAATCCCCTCTCTCGAATGCCTCGAGCAGCAATCGCGCGGCGGCGGCGGGGGTCGTTTGCTGCGCAGAAACTGCCTGTTCCTGACGAGCCACCGCCGCGGCCATGCCGGGGCGCTCGCGAAAAACCCTCCCGATCCCTTCCTCGACCAGTTTCCACATCCAGTCTCGCGCCTGAGATCGACGACGCTGCTCGAAGCCGCCGCCGCTCCGACTGAGCGCATCATGCTCGAGGATCGTCGCCCATACCTCCGCGACCCCCTCGTTCTGTAATGCGCTCGCCACCTGTGCGCGCGGCCGCCAGTCCTCCTCGGTCGCTCGGATCAGAGCCAGCGCGCTCGCGTAGTCCACCCGTGTACGCCGAGCGGCCTCCTCAAGCGCCCCATCCGCCTTGTTGACCACCAACGCGTCGGCGAGTTCGATCACGCCCTTCTTGATGCCCTGGAGCTCATCGCCGCCCGTGGGCAGCAGGAGCACCAGGAAGAAGTCCACCATCGAGGCAACGGCGACCTCCGACTGGCCGATCCCGACCGTCTCGATCAACACGACGTCATAACCGGCGGCCTCGCATAGGAGCATCCCTTCCCGCGTGCGGTGCGCGACACCCCCAAGCGAGCCTCCAGACGGCGACGGCCGAATGAACGCCTCTGGCCGCACGCTGAGCCGCTCCATCCGGGTCTTGTCGCCCAGGATGCTGCCCCCCGTCACGGGACTCGAGGGGTCCACCGCCAGCACTGCGACCCGCTTGCCTTGATCCACGAGGTGCAGGCCAAGCGCTTCGATGAAAGTGCTCTTCCCAACGCCCGGCGGACCCGTGATGCCGACACGGATCGCATCGCCCGACTCCGCGACGAGGGCCTCGAGGACGCGTTGGCCTTCCTCATAATCGGCTGGTCTCGTACTCTCCAACTTCGTGATCGCGCGGGCCATCGAACGCCGATCCCCTGCGCGGATCGCACGGGCGGCAGCGGCCGCGTCCATAGCGGATCCCATCAAGCGGCCGCGCGAGCCCGCAAGACCTCGAGGACCTCGGAAGCCGCCTCGGGAACCGGCGTGCCCGGGCCAAAGATCGCAGAGACCCCAGCTTTGCGCAGGAAGTCGTAATCTTGGGGCGGAATGATGCCCCCGACGATCACGACAATGTCCGCCGCGTTCGCGCGCTCGAGCGCCTTGATCAGCGCCGGAACCAAGGTCTTGTGCCCCGCTGCCTGGCTGGATACGCCGATGACGTGCACGTCGTTGTCGATCGCCTGTTGCGCAGCCTCCTCGGGCGTCTGGAAGAGCGGACCGACGTCGACGTCGAAACCGAGATCGGCGAAGGAAGTCGCGATCACCTTGATGCCACGGTCATGTCCATCCTGGCCGAGCTTCACGGCAAGCATCCGCGGCCGTCGGCCCTGTGCTTCGCCGAAGGCCTCGACCGCCTGCGACACCTTCTCGAAAGCGTCTTCGTCCCGGTACATCGCACGGTAGACCCCGGAGACCGATTGCACCTCGGCCCGATGACGCGCAAATACCTTCTCCATCGCCTCCGTAATCTCGCCCACGGTCGCGCGGGCTCGGGCCGCCTCGATGGCCGCCTCGAGCATGTTGCCCTCCCCACTCTCGGCCAGGGCCGTGATATGGGAGAGCGCCTTTTCGACGGCCCCGGAGTCCCGCTCGCTACGGATGCGCTCGAGCCGCGCGACCTGCGAGTCGCGGACGGCCGAGTTGTCGATGTCGCGCACCTCCAGGTCGTCCTGCTTTTCGAGGCGATATTTGTTCACACCGACGATGACGTCCTCGCCCGTATCGACTCGGGCCTGACGTCTCGTCGCAGATTCTTCGATGCGAAGCTTGGGCATGCCCTGCTCGATCGCCTTGGTCATACCCCCCATGCCCTCGACCTCGTCGATCAACTCATTCGCCGCCTGATAGACGCTCTCGGTCAGATTCTCCATGAAATAGGAGCCGCCCCACGGATCGACCACGGCGGGAATCCCGGACTCCTCCTGAAGGATCAGCTGAGTGTTTCGCGCCACCCTCGCCGCCGTATCGGTCGGTAGGCTGACCGCCTCGTCATAACCGTTCGTGTGTAGAGACTGAGTCCCTCCAAAGACTGCCGCCATCGCTTCGATCGTCGTTCGGACGACGTTGTTCATGGGATCCTGCTCGGTCAGGCTCGCACCCGACGTCTGACAATGCGTACGCAGCATCATCGATCGCTCGTCCTTCGGGTCGAACTCGTTTTTCATCCGTTCGGCCCAGATCCGGCGCGCGGCCCGCATCTTCGCGATCTCCAGATAGAAGTTCATGCCGATGCACCAGAAGAAGGAAAGGCGTCCAGCGAATTTATCGACGTCCATTCCCTTCGAGAGGGCAGCCCTGACATAGTCGAGGCCGTCGGCGATCGTGAAGGCGAGTTCCTGAACGGTCGTCGCGCCGGCTTCCTGCATGTGATAGCCAGAGATCGAAATGGAGTTGAACTTGGGCATCTCCCTCGCCGTGTACTCAATGATGTCGGCCACGAGTCGCATAGAGGGCGTCGGGGGATAGATGTAGGTATTGCGGACCATGAACTCTTTGAGGATGTCGTTTTGGATAGTCCCAGCGAGCTGAGAGCGATCGACCCC
>Ga0315316_10003944_pt1 | contig 10804 bp, 4 predicted proteins | sample M160m3416metaG_FD_203702 | JGI IMG/M metagenome (GOLD analysis project Ga0315316, IMG submission 203702) | Ammonia-oxidizing marine archaeal communities from Monterey Bay, California, United States - M1 60m 3416 | ecosystem: Environmental > Aquatic > Marine > Intertidal zone | place: USA... | reverse complement strand
TACTGACACCTTGCATATCCTTGAGGCTCAACAAGTTCAGAGGCTTATTCAGTTTTTCTGCCAATGCTACCAAAGCGCCAACAATGTGATGAGCCTCTCGAAAGGCAACTTTTCGTTCAACAAGATAATCGGCTAGGTCAGTGGCTAACAGGCCCGGATCACTTGCAGCATTTTCACAACACTTAGCGTTAATAGTAATATTAGCGAGCATAGCCGTCATCAACCTTATGGTAGCACGAATAGTATCAACACTATCAAACAATCGCTCCTTATCTTCTTGAAGATCACGGTTATATGTCATAGGCAACCCTTTCAATAAAGTTAACAAAGACACGAGATTTCCAACCAGTCTCCCACTCTTTCCTCTAGCAATTTCAGCGATATCTGGATTCTTCTTTTGAGGCATTAATGATGAACCCGTCGTGTATTCATCTGAAATCTGAATAAAATCAAATTCACTAGATGACCATAGTATAAGGTCTTCAGCCAAACGGGATAAATGAACTCCTGTCATCGATGCGATAAAACAAAACTCAACAGCAAAGTCTCGGTCACTAACTGCATCCATTGAGTTTTGAGATATAACAGGACGTCCCTTAGCGTCCTCAAATCCCAAGAATGCAGCAACCTGTTTGCGATCCAACCCCAACGTGGAACCAGCCAATGCCCCACTACCAAGCGGGCATACATTTACACGCGAAAAAGCATCAAGAAGCCTTTCATGATCACGAGCAAACATCTCCACATAAGCCAAAAGATGATGGGCAAAATACACTGGCTGAGCACGTTGCAAATGCGTGTACCCTGGAATAACGACTTGATCATTTTCCGCACCTAATTCAACAAGTGCTTTTTGAAGGCGGCAAATTTCCACCTCCAGTTCAACCATTTCATCTCTGAGCCACATTCTCATATCGAGGGCCACCTGATCATTTCTTGATCTTCCAGTGTGCAGCTTCGCACCTGCTGGCTCACGATTGGTTAGTTCCGACTCTATATTCATATGAACATCTTCAAGTGCTTGATTCCACTCAAACCTCCCTTCTTCGATATCGGAACCAATTGCTTCAAGCGTCTTAACAATACGATTGGATTCGGCTTTAGATAAGACTCCTATACTACCCAGCATAGTAGCATGAGCAATAGAACCCAGGAGGTCGTGCCGCCACAAACGGCGATCAAAGGAGATAGATTCAGTAAACTTGGCAACATCCTCCCCTAACCCACCTTGAAAACGTCCGCTCCTAGACAATGGAGATTTCTTATTCATTCGAAAGAAGGTTTTACGACAGGCCGTACAGGTTTCAAACCAAAAACCTACTCTAGACGACATAGCCCCAGTTGCTAAAACTTTGACGTGTAAGCAGGCATGGCTTAGCTTCCTCCCCCATTTATTGGACCTAATATGGGCTTACTCAAAACATTATTCCCCAGCAAGAATCAAAGGGTTGTTAATAAATACAAATCCCGAATTGATTCGATTAACCAGCTGGAAGTCGAGCTACAAACATCTTCGGACGACGAACTCCGGGAAAAAACTACTGATTGGAAAAAACAACTCGGTAGTATTTCCGATAAAAACCAACTTGCCAATGAACTCGAAAAAATTCTCCCTGAAGCATTTGCTGTAGTAAAAAATGCTTGCCGACGACTTTGCGGCACTGAGATCAATGTTCGTGGAAACAACATCGGCTGGGAGATGATCCCCTACGACGTTCAACTTATAGGAGGCATGGCGCTACATAATAATAGCATAGCAGAAATGGCCACTGGAGAAGGTAAAACACTTGTCGCAACGCTGCCTGTATACCTGAATGCATTATCAGGACGCGGAGTACACGTGGTTACTGTTAATGACTATCTTGCTCAACGTGACAGCGAGTGGATGGGTGCTATATATAAATTCCTTGGCTTAAGTGTAGGATGCATTATCCACGACATGAATCCAACACAGCGAAGAGAACAGTACAACTGCGATATTACATACGGAACAAACTCAGAATTTGGATTCGACTATCTACGCGACAATGGGATGGCTGGACGATCAGAGGATCAAGTACAACGCGAACACTACTTCTCTATAGTTGATGAAGTTGATTCTATCCTCATCGATGAGGCTCGCACACCTCTCATTATTAGTGGACCAGCTGCAGCCAGCCTCGACAAAGAATATCGCCAAGCAAATCCAAAAATCAAAAGCCTTGTACATGCGCAGCACAAATTAATTAATAGCTATCTATCTGAATCGGAAAAAATAAGTAAAATCCTACTAGATAACTCCAATTCGGAGAAGCCAGATGAACTTGAAGGAAAACTTGGCTTACTACTCTATAAATCTCGACTAGGCGAGCCCAAGAGTGGGCGCCTCATGAAACTTCTAGAGGAACCTCAAAACCAAAAATTATTAGACAAGGCGGAACTTTCACTTCACGCCGATCAGTCTAAAAAAGAGCTTTATGATCAAAAAGAGGAACTCTTTTTTGGCATAGAAGAAAAAAGCCATGATGCTGACCTCACTGAAAAGGGGCGTAATTTTCTTAACCCAAATGATACAGAAGCATTTATGCTTCCTGACTTGGCTGAATCTCAACACCAAATAGACACCGACTTATCATTGGACGCCCAGTCACGAATGGCAGCCAAAACTAAACTGCAAGACGAGTTTAAGCTAAAGGCTGAAAATATCCATATCACAGGGCAACTCCTCAAGGCGTATGGCCTGTATGTTCGTGATGTAGCATATGTAGTGCAGGAAAATAAAGTTATCATTGTCGATGAACACACGGGACGCGCAATGCCTGGACGCCGATGGAGCGACGGACTGCATCAAGCCGTGGAGGCTAAAGAAGGCGTAACAATTGAGCAGGAAACACAAACCCTTGCCACCATCACTATCCAAAACTATTTCAGGCTCTATACCAAATTAGCTGGAATGACCGGTACAGCCGCAACCGAAGCACATGAGTTTTTCGATATATATAAACTAGATGTCCGCACAATCCCCACTCACCGAGATTGCATTCGAGACGATTTCAACGACTCGATTTTTAAGACAAAACGTGAGAAATATAATTCAGTACTCGATGAAGTAAAAAAAGTAAACCAACAGGGACGGCCTATCCTTGTGGGTACTGTTTCAGTTGAAGTCAGCGAACATATCTCAAGATTGCTGAAGAAAAATGGCATAATTCACAGCGTACTCAACGCCAAATATCACGAGCAGGAAGCTGAAATTGTAGCACGAGCCGGCCTTAAAAGCGCAGTGACCATTGCCACAAATATGGCAGGACGAGGAACCGACATTAAACTTGGAGACGGCATAGAATCCCTTGGTGGCCTACATGTTATAGGCACTGAACGACATGAATCACGACGAATCGACCGACAATTACGTGGACGTTGCGCTCGGCAAGGTGATGCTGGATCGACCCATTTCTTTCTATCCCTTGAGGATGATTTACTTCGACTATTCGCAAGCGGAAATAAAATGTTTTCCTATGTTGAGAAAGGCATGGAAGAAGGCCAACCCCTTGAGAGTAGAATGTTAAATCCTGCAATTCAAAAGGCTCAACAAAATGTTGAAAAACACCATTTTCAAATCCGAAAACGAACGCTTGAGTATGACGATGTCATGAACAAGCAGCGTGCAGAGATATATGGATTTAGAAATGAAATAATGCACGCCACACAAGTTCAGGACGAATTATTGAATATAATGGATCGTGTTATTGCAGATAAGGTACAGCAATGCTGCAATAGAGACCTTGACCCAACTAACTGGGAAATACGCCAACTCACCGACTGGGCTACATTAACATTCCCTATAGCAGTTACAATCGAAGGATTAACACAGTTAGCAGAAGGCAAAAACCGCGGTGGAACAAAATCTACTGATGATTCAGAGATGAACCCTCATCAAGCAGTAATATTTGAAGATATATCCACCAAAGCCCAGGAAGCATACAAACTTAAAATCAGCTTTGAAGAACACGATGCACTTACAACAGTCGAGAGACATACGATCCTCAATTCAATAGATAGACTTTGGCAAGAGCATCTATATGAGATGGACAGCCTGCGATACAGTATTAGTCTGCGAGCATATGGGCAACGCGATCCAATCCTTGAATACAAGGCAGAGGGCTACAGAATGTTTGAAGAACTCCAGGTGAATATTTGGACTGATATTTGCCAAAACATTTTCCGAAGTGCTTCAAGTGTTGAAGCCTTTCATAGTTTTCTACGAAACCTTCCTTCCAAGGAGATCCATCAAAACACAAGTGCATTTGGATCCGAAGAAAGGCGTGCCGCAAATGAAGCCAGTGATATGGTGAATGAAGCAAATGACACAGTGGCTAAAGCCGAACCTGTGCGAGCTTCTGTCAAAGTAGGCCGTAACGACCCTTGCCCATGCGGAAGCGGTAAGAAGCATAAAAAGTGTTGCGGTTAAACCATCCTTAAATGGACAAAAAAAATCCGAGCCATTGAGTGACTCGGATTAGAGATTTTCTTGAAACTGAATTAAACCTTTTCAACTCCAAATCTAGTTTTACCTGGAATAGCAATTGAGTAGCTACCATTTTCATCAGGGAGAGTAGGCGGAGCAGCTTCCCATCCTAGAATTTCCGGCATTGTGTTCTCGTCTGAATTCAACGCCTCCTCGGCAGTAATCATACGCCCGGAATATGTAGCCATACGCCCCATCACAGAAGTAAGCGAGCTGTGAGCGCCATATTCAGCTTCATTATAAGGCTTGTTATTACGAATCGCATCAAACAGATCATCGTGTTCCTGCTGATATGGGTTTTTACCCCCACCGCCAAATCGCCAAATTGTCTCGCCTTCATTATCAGTCAACATGTGTGGACCACTCACAGTGCCACGACCCTTGGTTCCCTGAACATGCTCAGAGACGCTATTCCAACAACCACGAATATGCCGACACTGGCTAAACATATAACTCCCATCATCATACTTGTACTCAACAGCATGATGGTCGTAAATTTCACCATGATCAATACCTCTGCGAACCTCTCTTCCACCTAAACCCTGACAGCTAGTTGGCGCCCCACCTTTAATCCAATTTATTACATCTAGATTGTGAATGTGCTGCTCAGTTATATGATCCCCGCATAACCAAACAAAATAATACCAATTCCTCATCTGGTATTCCATTTCAGTTAGTTTACGACCAGCCGCCTTTTCAAATTTTTCACGCTCACGCACCCACACACCGCCACCATTCCAATAAGCGCGAGCAGAGACTATATCACCAATGGCTCCGTCTTGTATTCGTTTAATCACTTCTTGATAACCAAGCTGATGATGACGTTGAAGGCCAACTCCAACTTTCAAATTTTTCTTTTTGGCTTCCTGAGCTGCTGCAAGAACCTGACGAACACCCTTTCCATCTACAGCTACTGGCTTCTCCATGAAAACGTGCTTGCCTTGCTTAATAGCCTCAGCAAAATGCACCGGACGAAAGCCAGGAGGAGTTGCCAAAATAACCATATCAGCAAGCTCAATTGCTTTTTTATAGGCATCAAATCCAATGAACTTGTTTTCATCTTTAACATCAACCTTCAGCCCGTGCGCTCTCTGTAAACCTTTTTGACTACTATCCATGCGATCCTTGAAGGCATCAGCCATTGCAACAAGCTTTACATCTCCATTAGTACTAAGAGCTTGATTAGCAGCACCTGAACCTCGTCCACCGCACCCTATTAGAGCGACCTTGACTGTTTCACTGGACTGAGCAAAAGCACCTCGCTCAATTGCCAAACTACCTACAGCAGCGGCAGCAGCACCAGTTTTAATGAAATCGCGCCGATCTAGCGGAGAATTATTACGGGGAGCATTTTTAGTTTTTTTCATAATCTAAATATCAAATAATAGTCTAAGGAACTGGTCAGGAACTTAATCTGGTTCACCCTCTGTTGTCCAATACTTATGCATTTCCTCTGAAGATGGAATAATTAGAGGACGCAATACACGAAAACCAAGAAACTGTGCATCTGTATGATACCAAATACTTTTTGGCAATTGAGGATCCTGAAATTTCCAATCGGAAGAAGACGCTATCCGATGAGCACTTCTCTGCTTTTCTGGCTTATCCATCCAAGACCCACCTCTAGCCACTCTAGGATAAAGGTCCTTACCGTATTGGAACGGATTGGAAACAATACCCTTAAATGTGCCATAAATATCAGCCAAGTACTGATCGGCGGTCCACTCGCTTACATTTCCGTGCATATCGTGCAACCCCCAAGCATTAGGCTTCTTGGTTCCAACTTTATGATATTTAAAATTACTGTTCCCATCATGCCAGGCATATTCATCAATTACAGAGGCATCAGCACCAAAACTATACGCCGTGTCGCTTCCAGCTCTGCAGGCATATTCCCACTCAGCCTCAGTCGGCAATCGATAATAATGGCCTGTTACGGCAGTAAGCCATTTACAATAAGTGTTGGCTGCATGTTGTGTCATGCTGATAGCCGGAAATCCATCTGTCCCCATCCCAAAACTCATCTCCACATACGGAGTAGTGGGACGAGCAACTGCATCTGAAACCGCATTAAGCTCTGGTTTATAACCTCGTAGCTTCATAACCATTTTCTCCTCTTCTTGATACATGAAAAGGGTATAGCAATTCCATGTAGTTTCAGTCTTAGCCATCCAAAACGGATCGATCTTAACTTTATGTTGCGGACCTTCATTAGAGCTGTGACCTTTTTCAGTTTTCGGACTACCCATGACAAAGTCCCCACTAGGTATTGGAATCATTTCAAACTTAACACCAGTTCCAGGGATTTCATCCACATATGGCTTCATCATTGGCTCAAATTGCTTAATCAAGCGATCGACTGCCTTAACTCTAATATCCACTACTTCCTTAGGTGCTACCGGCAATGCGCCATCAACAACAGCTGCTGGCATTTCTTTAACTTCTAATTCAACGCCATCAGGCCAAACAGCTCCTTGAATAATCCAATCTCGCAATAAATTAAGCTCCTTCTCTTCAAGCTTTCCTCCCTTCTCAGGCCGCGGCAGAGTATCAGGGCTATCAGACGGCAACGATGCATACTGATAAAGTGCACTCTTATCTAAATCAAACGGAACAACAGAACTCTTAAAATCAAAATCTTCCTCATAAAAACCTTCAAGAAGAGGTTTAATATCTTTTATAAATTCTACCCGGCGAACCTGTTTTAACACTATCCCTTTAGGCCACTTTGCACCGGCAGCGATCCACTCTTTTAACACATCAGCTTGCACCTTAGATAAAAACGGTGCTTTAGGGGGCATAACCTCATCAGCATCTGGAGATAAAATGGTAGTAGTATATAAAGTACTATCCTCAGGCTTACCAGGAACAACTACTTCACCATATTCACTTCCTTCAAGAAGGCCTTCATGGGTATGAAGTTGCAGCTCGCCCTTAGGTTTTTTTTCACCATGGCAGCTAAGGCACGCTGACTCGAGCACAGGCTTAACCTGCCTCTCAAAGGAAACCTGAGCACTTGCTGAACCACTCAACAATGTTGCAATAATTCCAACTAGTAAAAAACGACTTAATTTCACTCGCATCACAAAAGCGGGGTAATCTCCTTGCAGATCGACTGAATGTCAATCGACTGTTTATCTAAACAACCTTTAATCACTGAAAACCTAGGGTCCAAAATCAACCTCAATCTTATTGTTAGACTAGTTCTCGAATCGGCTTATGACCATCGGTTATGTATTGAGGCCGTCCAGATAAATCAGGGAGAACCGCTGTAGAAACATCAATCCCAACATGGTGATATAAAGTAGCCAGAACTTCCATAAAATGCACCGGCCTCTCTGTTGCCTCCCCTCCTAAACGGTCAGTTGCCCCAATAACCTGCCCATGTTTCATTCCTCCTCCAGAAAGCAAAGCGCAAGAAACGCGAGGCCAATGATCACGACCTCCTTTATTGTTAATTTTTGGTGTTCGTCCAAACTCCCCCCACACACATACCGCAACATCCTTATCCAGCCCACGATCATATAAATCCTGAATAAGCGCTGACACCCCCTGATCAAACATCGGCATGTCTTTTCGAGCATTTCCGTAATTGTCACCGTGCCAATCCCAAAAACTAAAAGCTACTGTAACGACTCGCACTCCCGCCTCCACTAAACGACGCGCCACTAAAAACTGTTCAAGAATTCTTGGTGCGGCATCCCCACGAATAGCACTATCCCCTTTTCCGTACATCTCAATAGTTCGCTTAGGCTCTTTAGAGTAATCCAAAGCTTCAGCTAGCCTACTAGAAGTAAGTATCCCGTATGCCTGCTGATTAAATGCATCCATACCATCCATCAACCCTTTCGCATCAACATCACGCCTGAACTGGTCAAAACTATTCAACAGTCCCATACGATCTCTCAAGCGCTCTAAACTAACACCTTTTAATGTCATATCAGCCTTACCGTCACCTTCTGGCCGAAAAGATTTATGAGCAACCCCACAGAAACCAGGTGTAGCTGCATTATAGGGACGGTGCTTCATTTTGTTTTCTAAACCAACAAAAGGTGGCATCGCCGGATTCTGTGCACCTTGAATTTTGGAGATTACCGCACCAAACGTTGGCCAACCTCCTGCCGGCTTTTTTGCCCCGAGTGGATATCCCGTAAAACAAATGTGATTAGAATGCTCATCACGCGCACCAACCACAGATCGAATTGGCGTAGCACGATGCATTTGTTTGGCAATTTGCGGAAGCATCTCGGAAATATGAATGCCTGGAACTTTAGTTCTTATTGGCTGAAACTCCCCACGAATTTCCCGAGGTGCATCCATTTTTAAATCATACATATCCTGATGCGGAGGCCCACCTGGTAAGTATATCATTATAATGGACTTTTCCCGTTTTGCTCCGTCAGACACAGCAGAGGCACGTAACAAATCAGGCAAAGCCAGCCCCCCCATTCCCAATCCCCCAATCTTAAGGAAATTACGCCGACTAGCTCCATCACAAAATCGACCGGAAGAATTACCAAATAAACTCAGCATGACTCCTAATAATCCGACATAAAAGAACGGCCGGACATACAAATACTGAGCATTTTAAAGATGTTTGCAACACTGTTTTTCGAGCGTTTCGGCGTGCAACACACAATCAAGTAACATACTTTCCCCCCCCATCTGAACGGCAATTCACCGAATGAGACAGTTTAAATTAAGTATTCACATAGCAGCCGCGTTATTCGCCACATTAATCCTCCCACAATTATGCCAATCTCACAACGGCCCTCACCCATCCGTACACGACACTGTTGCCGGCATCCTTAACCGCTTTAAGAGCACATTATCAACCGATGAGATTGTAACAATCGACTTAGCAAAAGCTCGGTCACTGCTCACTGAAAAGGAAAAGCACATACTATCTCATGAACACATCTCGTTTCATGTAAACATCCCCGTGAAGGTTTTTATTATCCGGGATGCGTCAATGGGAGACAAACCGTTCTGGCTAAAGGAGCGAGATTTTAAACCTCTAGGACTAAAATTTAAAATCCAAAACAGAGACGTTGATTTTTGGGTAAAAGATTTTGAAGCCGGCCGGATCAGCCTTGGTATCAATTCACTTTCAGGGAACGATCATCACTATGGAGTTGCACTTATGCCCCTCAAACCCGATCCCAATCTAGAAGTAACAAAAATGTACCCGGGCCAACTAAGAACCGCTGCAATGAAAGAAGGCGTAAAGCCATTCGTCGATAAAAACGAAGCCCTTCCTGCTCTCCCTGCTGTTCTCTCAGGCCTAACGATTGTACAAACAGTATATAAAAACAGAAACGATGCTAAACTCATTGGAATTTACCGAAAAACATCTTATCCCAGTGGTCCTAAACCAGACCAAATTGTACTCACATGGGCGAACGACCCAACAACAAGCCAAACTATTCAATGGCGCACTGATAAAACTGTTAACAAGAGTCAATTACAGTGGATTAAAAAAACCGATTTCAATCGATTCCAACCAGGCGCACCAAAAATCATTGATGCCGTTACCAGCGAAATGCTAAACACAAATTATGTAAACGACCCGAAGATACATCGCCATACTGTCAACCTTACAGGACTCGAACCCAACACTACTTACCTATATTCTGTTGGACTAGATTCAGCTAACAGTTGGTCTGAATTGTCAGAATTCAAAACAGCGCCTAACAAAACTGAACCATTTTCGTTTGTTTACATGGGAGACGCGCAAAACGGTTTCGACAGGTGGCGCTCCATGATTACAGGAGCATTCCGCAAACGCCCAAATGCGGCATTTTACATTATGGCCGGCGATCTAGTTGATCGAGGAAATGAGATTGATGATTGGGACAACATGCTACACAAAGCTAGAGATGTATACGACCGGCGCCCTTTAATACCTGCAATAGGCAATCATGAAATACAAGGCGGGCACCCTACCACATATCTAAAACTTTTCGACTTACCAAAAAACGGCCCAGAAAAAATTGAACCCGAACGCTGTTACACATTCAAATACAGTAATGCTGAATTTTTCATACTCGACACCACACTAGCACCAAAACTTCAAACCGAATGGTTGGAAAAAGTTTTATCAGCAAGTACGGCCACCTGGAAATTCGCCGTATATCACCATCCCGCTTACTCATCCGAACCAGCTCGAGACAACAAGAAAGTTAGAAACTTATGGACTCCTATCTTTGATAAATACCATTTAGATATGGCATTACAAGGGCATGATCACGCATACCTGCGCACATACCCAATGAAAGAACAAAAGCGAGTAGCTAC
>Ga0315316_10003943_pt1 | contig 10804 bp, 8 predicted proteins | sample M160m3416metaG_FD_203702 | JGI IMG/M metagenome (GOLD analysis project Ga0315316, IMG submission 203702) | Ammonia-oxidizing marine archaeal communities from Monterey Bay, California, United States - M1 60m 3416 | ecosystem: Environmental > Aquatic > Marine > Intertidal zone | place: USA... | reverse complement strand
CAAATCGTCATCGCCAAACTTACTGTCATTAAAATGAAATCCTCCCAATTTTTTTAAACCTATCAAACGCGAAACAATCATTTCAATATTGGTATTAGGTAAATGGTGCCCTAAATCAACAAGGCACATTGCTTTTTCACCTAATTCTTTTGCACAAATATAACTCGTTCCCCAATCATTAACAACAGTAGAATAAAAAGCAGGCTCATAGGGCTTGTGTTCTAATAGTATCATCCAATCTTCTGGCAATTTTGTATAAATTGATTGCATAGAACTAACATATCTCTCAAGTGATTTAGAAAAATTTTGTTGACCAGGAAAATTACCGCCATCTGCAATCCACACAGTTAATCCTTTTGATCCAAGGGTTATACCTTTTTCAATACAATCAATATTCATTTTGATAGCCTGTTCTCTTACTGATTGATCAATATGCGTTAAGCTTCCGTATTTAAATGATCCTTTACTTCCCGCTGGGTCTTGAAACGTATTGGAATTAACAATATCAAAATTAATTCCATATGACTCTGTAAATTGTTTTAGAGCAGGATAATCATCAACATCATCCCAAGGAAAATGAGGGGAAACACTTGAGGTAATACCCACAAGATCATTAATCACTGCACAATCTTCAATTTTTTCAAAAATATTTTGTGGCTCTCCTATTCCTGAAAAACGCGCAAACCGTGTTCCACCTGTTCCCACACCCCATGATGGTAATGCAACATTAAAATTAGAAATTTTTTCTTTCAGACTTTCAAGATCAATATTCAAACGGGATATTCGCTCGCAAAAATAATCATAATCTTTATCTAAAATTTCAGTGAATGATTTATTCGCATTAAATATTATATCTTTTTCTATAGCTTTAAACATTGGTTCCCCATCCTAGTGAAGTCATAAAAGAGTTATAATGAGAAGTTGTATCTAATCGTGAAAGTTGTGCAACAATTTTAATATTGCTTATTATTATAATAGAATATGGTACTTCAAGTTTCAAGTTTCCATGATTAGGTAAAACCAATTTATCTAATCTTAAGTGTAAACTTCTTTTGGCTTTAACTTTGTGCTCATAATTTTCATACGGATCCTGATCTTCATAGTAAAATGATATTTTTACTAACGCATCTTTTTCAGAAGCATTAATCATACAAAGAGATTCATGGCTAAATTGATCCTCTCCACGAGAAGTTTTATAAGGTTGACCTTTAGCTGGTAAATAAGCATCAGGAAAAACCCAAATATTTTTTCCTATTTCATTCATTTTGGTTACGAAAATATTTAATAAAAGATGGAAGACCAATACTAATAATAAGTAACAGTCCAGTAAAGATAATTATACCAACACCAGGGACATTTAATAAACCTAGTCCAAAAGATAACATTCCCAAAATAATAATAGAAATAAAAACACCAAGAATAGAACCGGACCCACCATAAATATACACACCACCCAAGACTACCATCGTTATAATCTGAAGTTCCCAACCAAATGCAATATTTGGTCTAACACTAGATAATCTGCCAGAAAGAAAAATAGATGCAAGCGCAGAAAAAATACCATTCATCGTAAATAAAACAAAAGTATATTTATCAACGTTGATACCTGTATATTTTGCAGCATCAGGATTATTTCCAATTGCAAAAATTCTTTTGCCAATAATAGTTTTATGTAAAACAAAAGCAAAACATAAAGTGAGAATAATAAAGGTTAAAAAAGCATAAGGAATGTATCCAAAAAGATAATCACTACCTAATTTAATAACAATATCAGGAAACTTATTATAATATTGATCTTCTAAAAAAGAATATGCCAGTCCTCGAAATAAAGACATAGTGCCAATGGTGACAATAATTGAAGGAATAGCATAACGTGTAATAATAAAACCATTAAATGCTCCGCATACTCCTCCACTTAACAGAGTTAATGATATGACATAAAAAGTAGGAAGCCCTATGCTTGTTGTGTAGCCTAAAACACATGATGAAACAGCAATAATTGATGCAACAGATAAATCAATTTGCCGGGCAATAATTACAAATGTCATACTTAAAGCAATAATAGCCTTTTCACTAAATAAAAAAGTACTATCGATTAGATTGTATAAATCTAAAAAATATGGGGAGATTTGGGAGTTAAAGATAATTAATAATATTAAAACTAAAAATAAGATAAATTCCTTTTTATAGAAAATATTTAATATGTTTTTAGGGGGTGTAAGTGGAATATTATTCATATTAATCTTTTTCTGACATTATTTTTTTTTCTTTACGCTGCTCTGTTTTCGTATTGATAATAATTGCAATCAAAATAATTGCTCCAGATATCGCTAACTGCCAAAACTGTGAAATATCAATAGCAGGAAGTGCATTTCTAATTAATCCTATTAATAACGCACCCAGTAGACATCCAATAACGGTTCCAAGACCTCCCATCACACTGATACCTCCCACTACACATGCTGATATCACAGTAAGTTCAAAACCAATAGCAATCTGTGTTGAGGCAACTGAATATCTTGCTACCCATAAATAGCCACACAAACCGGCAAAGAAACCTGATAGAGCATAAGCAGCAATAATATAACGATTTTCATTAATTCCTATATACTTAGCAGCTTCAGGATTCCCCCCCAAAGCGTATAAATTGCGACCGAATTTTGTATAATTTAAAAGTATGTATATAATTATAAAAACGCAGACAGCAAACCAAAATAAGCTTGTCATAGATAAAAATTTAACATGAATAAAAGATAAAAAACTATCTGAGAATTCATGGGAGTACACTTGCTTACCATCACTAACAAAATAAATTAATCCTCTGTAAATACTTAGTGTGCCTAGAGTCGTAACTATAAAAGGAACTTTTAAAATAGCAATGACAAAACCATTAAATAATCCCAGCATTGTTCCTATTCCGCAGGACAAAAGAATAAAAAATATAAGAGGAAGATCAGGGTATATTTGAGAAAGTAATGATATTAACATGCCCGATAGAGCTAAATTGGACGCCACAGATAAATCAATAGCTCTAATTAATATAACAATCATTTGACTTAGTGCCAAAATAATTAAAATGGATGTATCAGTTAAAACATCCGATATACTTTTAAAAGTAACAAAGTTAGGATTGGATATCCCAACAGTGACAAGAATAACAAAAATAATTGTAAATAAAATAAAATCTCTATTTTTAATAAATTTTAAAATCATAAGTTATTCACCACTCGCATAGGAAAGAATTTCTTCTGAAGAAGTTTCAGAAACATCTAATATTCTTTTAATTAAACCTTTGTAAACAATTGCGACACGGTCACACATTCCCATAATTTCCGGTAATTCAGCTGAAATCATAATAATAGACATTCCTTCATTTACCAATTCTCCCATAAATTCGTGAACAGCGGACTTGGATCCTACATCTATACCTTTGGTAGGCTCATCCAGAATAATAATTTTTGGTTCTGTGGCTAACCACTTACCAATAACTGTTTTTTGTTGATTTCCTCCTGAGAGATTTTGCGCCAGTTGGTTCCAGTAAGAAACTTTAATATTTAATTTGTCTTTATATTTTTGTGCCGTTGTTAAATTTTTTAATTCATCAACAATCATGTAATTAGAATTTTTTTCAAGCATCGCCAAATTGAGATTATCTTTAACTGACATTGTTCCCGTCAACCCAAGATTCTGTCTTTCTTCGGATAGATAAACAATACCCTGATTAATGGCATCTAGTGGTTTTTTAATGTGAATGTGTTGATCATTAAAAAATAATTTTCCAGAATCAAATTTATTAATTCCAAAAATAGTTTTCATTATCTCTGTTCTGCCAGAGCCAATCAAACCATAAAATCCAAGAATTTCTTTGTGTTTTAAATTAAAAGAAATATCCTTAAATTGTGTTTTTTTGAATAAATTTTCTGCAACAAAAATTTCACTACCTATTTCTACTTTTTTCTTTGGAAAAATTTGATTAATTTGACGTCCCACCATGCTTGAAATTAATTCACTTTTAGATGTTTTGCTAATTAAGTCAGTTGACACAACTTCCCCGTCCCTCAACACGGTAAATTCATCGCAGATTTCTAGAACTTCATCTAATTTATGAGAAATAAAAATAATCGATTTATTTTGTTTTTGTAAGTTGGTTATAATTTTATATAATTCTTTTATTTCTGTTTGTGAGAGAGCTGCAGTAGGCTCATCCATGATCACTATGTCAGCATCTTGCACCAACGATCTTGATATTTGCACAATATGGCGCTGAGCAACACTGAGATTTTTAACTATATCACTAGATTTAATATTTGTTTCGAGTGCCGTTAACACTTCATCAGATTTTTGTGCCATTTGATTCCAATCAATAAAATTAATTTTTTTGATAATGTGATTTCCAATAAAAATATTTTCCATAACGGTTAACTCATCAAACATTACAGATTCTTGGTGAATAGCTGAAATACCAAATCTTAAAGATTCTTTTGGATTATATAAATTAACTTCTTTTTGATTAATTTTTATTTTTCCTTCTTCTGGTTGATACACACCACATAAAATTTTTACGAGTGTTGATTTGCCTGCACCATTCTCACCTATTAGGCCATGCACACTATTTTGTTTTAAATTAAGATTAACTTTATTGAGAGCTTTGATCCCAGGAAATGATTTACTGATATTTGTAATTTCTAGTTTCATTTGTATAAGAAACACACAACCATTAAAAAATGGTCGTGTGTATTAAAATTTAATTAGAATATTGCAGCAAATTTATCGATGTTTGAAAGATCGAAAATAAATGGATCAGCCATAGCTGCGGAGTTTCCTTCGCCAATACAAATTTCACCCATTCTTCCTACAGGAATACATTCGCCTTCTTCACCTTTATATTTACCAGTAGCAATTTGATATGAAAGGTAAACAGCTGAGTAACCTAAATCAATTGGGTTCCAGATGCCAAATTGCACAGCTGCGCCGCTTTTAACGTGTGCTTGCATTTCGCTTGGGAGGCCAAGACCAGTGATAAATACTTTACCAATAAGACCTTGATCTTCAACTGCTTTTGCTGCAGCAACGATTCCAACTGATGTAGGTGCAATTATACCTTTTAGATTAGGATATTTTTTGAATAAACCAAGAGCTTCTTGATAACTTTTATCAAATAAATCATCACCGTATACGGTATCAACCCATTTCATTTTAGAGTATTCAGGTTTAGCAAATTCTTTTTTCATTTCTTCAATCCAAGCATTTTGATTAGTTGCTTGACTTGTGGCACTTAGAATTGCAAATTCTCCTTCATCTCCCATAGAGTTTTTCATCCATTTTATATTTGAAGATCCAATTAAAGCAGTGTTCGAAGGATCAAGATTCATTATTCTTCCTTCTTCACCCACACCTGAGTCCCATGAAATTACTGTAATACCACGTTCCATAGCTTTTTTGCCAATAGGTACTAAAGCATCGCGATCATTTGCTGATATAGCAATTGCATCAACTTTTTGCGCAATTAAAGAATTAATAACTTCAATTTGCTCTTCTGCAGTAGTTGTTGCTGGTCCAGTATAAATAACTTCTACTCCACCAATTTCTTTTCCAGCTTCTTCACCGCCTTCAGCAGCAGCTTCAAAGAAACCAATACCTAAACCTTTAACCACAAGAGCAATACGCATATCAGCAGCGCTTACATTTGTAGAAAATAAAACTAAAGAAAATAAAATTAATAAAATTTTTTTCATTGTCCCTCCTTTTTTATTATATTTGATTAATTATTTACCTCATAGATACTTTATTCAATACATATAACAAATTTATGCTAAAATAATGATGGAAAATGAAAGTTTTTGAAAGATTTTGATAGATTATATCAAGATAAAATAAATAATCATTGTTTCTTGAATACCTTACAATTAATTATTTTGCATGAACTTTCAAAAACCAGTTAAGAATATTTGGAACAATAAATCAAATAAATTATCACGGTTAAATCAATTAATTTATCGTTCCAATCTATTGGGTAGTAATTTAAGTATTACAAATTTTGGCGGAGGCAATACATCATCAAAAATGATTGTAAAAGATCCTATAACAAAAACAAAAGAAAAAATATTGTATGTTAAAGGATCAGGTGGTGATTTAGGATCAATAAAAGAGGATGGTTTTGCAAGTCTTTACCAAGAAAAACTAAATAATCTAAAGAATATTTATAGAGGAATTAAGTACGAAGATGAGATGGTTAGTTATTATCCAATGTGTACATTCAATAATAACTCAAGAACAGCAAGCATAGATACTCCGTTGCACGCTTTTGTACCTTACGATGAAGTTGATCACTCCCATCCTGACTCTATCATTGCATTAGCTACAATGAAAGGTGGGAGAGAAATAGTAAAAAAAGTTTTTGATAACAAAATAGGTTGGATTGACTGGCAACGACCTGGATTTGATCTTGGTTTAAAAATGGAAAAATTAATCAAAGCATATCCTAACATTGAAGGTATAGTGCTTGGACATCATGGCCTTTTCAATTGGGGCAAATCAAGTCATGAATGTTACAATAATTCTATAAGAATAATCAGAGAAGCTCAGATATACTTAAACCAAAATATCAAAAAGTATTCCTTTGGTAAACCAAAGTATAAACAAAAAACTGACCCACTTTTTGAAAGAAAACTGATTTCAATACTAAGGGGGTGTTTATCAATAGATAATTCAAAAATTGTTCATTGTAATAAGTCAAACAGAATACTCGAATTTGTTAATTCGTCTAATTTAATAAAAACTTCATCCATTGGAACTTCGTGTCCCGACCATTTTCTTAGAACAAAGAGGTTGCCTCTTGTTCTGTCGTCATTATCCGATTTAAAAAAGAATGATCACAATTTAAAAAGTATTGTTATTGAAAACATTAAAAAATATAAAAGTGCTTATTCAAAATATTATAATAGAAACAAGGATAAAAATTCACCTAATTTAAGAGACCCTTATCCCGTAATAGTTTTGATACCAGAATATGGTATGCTTTCTTTTGCAAAAAATAAAACAACAGCGCGAATAGCCAGTGAATTTTTTGGTAATGCTATTAATGTAATGAAAGGCGCTGAAGGTGTTACAAATTATACAGGCTTAACAGAAAAAGAAGCATTTGGAATTGAATATTGGGAGTTGGAAGAAGCTAAACTTAAACGCATGCCTCCTGAGAAAGCATTAGCAGGAAAAGTAGCAATAATAACTGGAGCAGCTGGGGGAATTGGTACGGCAACAGCAAAAAAATTTCTAGCTGAGGGCTGTTGTGTCATTTTAACAGACATAGATAAACAATCACTATCTATGGTTGAAAAAGAGTTGTCATTAGAATTTAATTCAGAAGTAATATCTTCAATTGTAATGGATGTTACCAATGAAACTCAGGTAAAAAAAGCTGTTCGACAAGGGATAGAAATCTTTGGAGGAATTGACATTCTAGTTGCAAACGCAGGTTTTTCTTCAGCGGCAGCATTCGAAAAAACATCTACTAAATTGTGGAATAAAAACATGAACGTATTATTAAAAGGATGTTTTATCATTAGCAGAGAAGTCTATTCCCAAATGATTGATCAAGACTTGGGAGGGTCAATCATATTCATTGCAAGTAAAAACGCGTTAAGTGCTTCAAAAGAGGCATCTGCCTATAGTGTTGCAAAAAGCTCAATTTTACATTTATCACGATCAATTGCCTTAGAAGGAGCAAGTCATAAAATCAGATCCAACGTTGTAAATCCTGATGCAGTAATAAGGAACTCAAAAATTTGGGACAGTGAATGGAAAACGCAAAGAGCATCAAATTATAAAATACCGGCTAATAAATTAGAGGAATTTTATATAAATAGAAGTTTACTGAAAGTTAGTGTTTTACCAGAAGATATAGCTGAAGGCATATTCTTCTTTGCTTCATCAGTATCTAAAAAATCAACGGGAAATATCTTGAATGTGGATGGAGGAAATATTACAGCATTTACAAGATAATGCAAAAAGAAACTCAATTTAACGTTGTTCTTGATATTGGCAAAACAAATGTGAAGTTATATTTGCTTCATAAGAATAATTCTGTTGTAAAAATATTTCAAACCAAACAGAAAGTACATTTTTATAAAAGAAAAATAAAATTACTTGATGCCCCTCAATTAATAGACTGGTTTTTAAAGAAATTAAAAATAATTTCCAAGAAACATTCTTTAAATAAATTTGTTTGTACAGCACATGCATGTTCATTGGCTTTCATTGATGAAAAAGACGAAGAAATTATTGCTGTCACAGATTATGAATATCAATTTGATAAATTTGCAAAGGAATACAAAAAAATTCTACCGTCATTCAATAAAACATATACCCCTCTTTTGGAAGGTGGACTTAATTTGGGACAACAGATTTACTTTTTATCTAAGCAATTTCCAGAGGTGCTCAAAAAAACAAAATTTATTTTGTCCTATCCTCAATATATTAGTTGGAAATTATCCAATACATTTAGTAGTGAAATATCATATATTGGCTGCCATAGTCATTTTTGGAATCACTCTTCAAGTAAATATTCTTCAATCATAAATAAATTTAAAATTCGAAAAAAATTGCCAAAAATAAGAAAGGCATGGAAGATTATAGGAAAGATAAAAATTAATAACAAAGTCCTAAAAATACTGAATGGTGTTCATGATAGTAATGCATCATACTTGTATTTTAAAAATTCAAATTTAAAAAACTTCACCCTTATATCTTCAGGGACTTGGTATATAATTTTCAATCAAAAAACAAAATTAAAAGAACTAAAAGCAAACTTGGACATGTTATGCAATATTGATGTTTTTGGTAACACTGTTCCCACAATGAGATTTATGGGTGGACGTGAGTTTGATGAATTAATAAAAAAATTAAAAATTACTACAATAAACAGACATTCTATAACTAAAGATTTATTGAAAAAATATTTAATTTACCCAAGTTTTGCAAGTGCTGGTCCTTTTAAGAAATCAACACAATCTCTCAATTTAATTAAAAAACTTAGTAACAATGAAAAGTATGGTTTAGTTTGTATCTACATAACTTTTGTATTGCATTTTTGTTTAAATGCAATGAATTCTAATAATAACATTATACTCGATGGTCCTATTACAAAAAATAATACAATGATAAAAATTTTATCGAGTTTAAGATCAAAACAAAAAATATATATAAATTCAAAAGAAATAGGAACAGGCTTAGGGGCAAGTATATTATTTAACATTAAAAAGAAAAATAATTTATTCTTAACTGAGGTATTGCCAGATAATAAAATAAACTATGAACATTATTATGATTTATGGTTTAATCAAATCAAAGAAAAAAAACTTGTCAACATCCCTCGTGGTTGGTGGTAGGATATAATGAAGTGAAGCAATACAAAGAAAAATATTTCTATATGCTCTTACATACTAGTTTGAGCCTCGCATAAGAGGTTTGTGTAAGAAATAGCAGTAAATGAATCATTAAAAGTACAAGATTATTTACTTTTAGAAATATAAAATCTGTAATACTATTAACATATGTTACACTCGCTTGATCGTCAGAAAAAAATTTTAGAAAATCTAAGTTTTGATCATGTCACTTCTATCCATTATTTATGTCGAAAAACTCAATTTAATGAATCTACGGTTCGTCGTGATATAAAATTATTAGAGCAAGAAAAGAAAGTTATTATAGTTAGGGGTGGAGTTATTCCGATTAAGGTAAATGAGGTAACCCCTCTTTTAATAGAGAATTTAAAAGCAAAACAAAGCATTGCTCAATATGCTGCAAATTCAATCAACGAAAAAGAAAAAATTATTATTAATGGAGGAACAACGTGCTCTTTAATTCCTGATTATATTGAGCAAAAAAATATAACTGTTCTTACAAATTCATTTACAGTGGCAACAAAGTTAATTAACAAAAACATTACTGATGTCATTATCCCTGGTGGAAGAATTTATAGTCACAATAGTTTAATTTTGAGTCCTTTTAATTTTGATACAATCAAACATTTTCACGCTTCAAAATTTTTTCTCAGTTGTAGATCTCTTAATGATGTTGGTTTATTAGAAGATGACGAAAACCTAGTTAAATTTGTAACTAGTCTTTTAAGAATATCTGATGAAATAATTTTATTAATTGATAATTCAAAATTTTATAAAAATGATGGTTCGTTTATAATATGTCCCTTAGACAAAATTGATACTGTGATAACTGATCAATCAATTGCAAAACTTGATTTCTTAAAAAAATACAATTTAAGAACTGTTATTACTAGAAATTAAACTATACCAGATGAGCTTCCGCTATTGTTTTTTCTTATCTTTGATTTATTTTCTTTATAATGAAGTGACCTATAGACACTTATAGGATCTATCGCATGTTTTTTTTCCATTCGAATCATTTGACATAATGGATTAACGTCAATGTTATAAGCTTCTTTTAATATTTGTGAAGATTTAATAACATCATTGCAATTTTGTGCATCTCTTAGTGATTGATAATCAACTAACAAGGACTTTGCATAAGCATTAATTATTTCATTGGAACTTAAGATTAGACTCTCAATGGGATCTGTTACATTATGAGACTGATCAATCATATATGCAATATTGTTTAATTTTCCAAGTTTGTGTGCGTTAGTTAATTCATTAAAAATTAAAAATAATTCAAATGGATTAATTGATCCGCTATCCAAATCATCATCGCCAAACTTACTGTCATTAAAATGAAAGCCTCCTAATTTTTTTAAACCTATCAAACGTGAAACAATCATTTCAATATTGGT
>Ga0315316_10003942_pt1 | contig 10805 bp, 11 predicted proteins | sample M160m3416metaG_FD_203702 | JGI IMG/M metagenome (GOLD analysis project Ga0315316, IMG submission 203702) | Ammonia-oxidizing marine archaeal communities from Monterey Bay, California, United States - M1 60m 3416 | ecosystem: Environmental > Aquatic > Marine > Intertidal zone | place: USA... | reverse complement strand
AAATGGTTCCGGGGGGCCCGGTTATCGTTTTGGTGGAGAAATAATTTTGAAACATAACCGGCCAGGAATTCTCTCCATGGCAAACTCGGGCCCTAATACTGATGGAAGTCAGTTCTTTATTAGCCATGTCGCTACGCCTCATTTGGATGGACTCCACTCAGTCTTTGGACGGGTTATCAAAGGCCAAGAGGTTGTTAGTCAAATTCGTCGGAGAGATATCATTGAAACAATCGTTATTCAAGGTGATCCTGCCGCACTCTTGATAAGGAAAAGCGAACAAATTAAGAGCTGGAATGAGGTGTTAGACTCTCAATTTCCTGATCTAAGATCTGCTTTTCTAACTAGGGATCGTTAGGGGGGTTAGAAAACCTTTTTGAAAGGTTTTACCGAAACTTTTTTATACACTCCTGCAGCAACATAAGGGTCTGCTTTGGCCCAACTTTCTGCCTGCTGTAAACTGTCAAATTCAGCGACGATTAAACTCCCGCTAAAGCCGGCCTCACCGGGTTCTGGGCTGTCGACAGCCGGTTGGGGACCCGCAATTATTAAGCGGCTTTGTTTGGCTAATTCTTTGAGTCTTGCTAGATGGGCAGGGCGAGTAGCCTTTCTTTTGTCCAGGCTATTTATTACGTCTTCGCAGACTATAGAATAATACATCTCTCTGGCCTCTAATTAAGCAGGATCTTTGGTCTTGTTTTCATCGTTATTTTGTTCGTTCTCTTCCGGAATCTCGATATGTTTCATCAAAACTGGCATCTGTCCCATGACGAAAGTCAAAGTTATAGCTAGATTCCCAAATACTTTAAATTGTAACCAGGCGGCTTCCGTCAAGGTGTAGGCTACTATTAAATTAATGGCACCTAGCACTATAAAATAAAAAATCCACACTCGATTGAGCTTGAGCCAAATCATTTCTGGCATATTTATGGCGTGCCCCATCATGTGTTTGATAGCAGGCTTATCGCTAAAATAATGTGATCCTATAAAAATGGTCGCGAAGATCCAATTGACGATGGGGGCCTTCCATTTAAGAAAAGTGACGCTCTGGAACGTTATCGTTAGTGTGCAAGCAAGGACAACGCCACCGAAAGTGATCCATTGAAATTTATCTAGTTTGCGTTGTACCGCAAATAAACCACCATAAACTAGGACGGAGCTCAAGAGCAGGGCAGCGGCCGCATTAAAAATGCCACCTACTGCTATATCGAACCCATATAACGAGATCTCACGTTCTTCCATGGCCCAAACTGAGAAAAAAAGAAGAAGAGGGATAAATTCTAGAATTTGTTTCATTGTATATTTCGCTATTTGTAGGATTCGAGATTCAACGAGTTTAAATTATTTAAGATGGGCTGTCTGCTTAGTTTAGTTAACGTATCATGGTAACATTAAGTTCTTAATATAATGCAAGCCAAAATATTAGAATCCTTTTCACACAAATGAAATGACTTCCGTATATCTAAAAATACATCCAAAAAACCCTGAGATACGACTTATAAATCAAGCGGCCGAAATAATTCTAAATGGTGGGATTGTCGTCTACCCTACAGATACGATTTACGCATTAGGCTGTAACATCGGAGATAAAGGAGCTTTAGAGAGGATACGTAGAATTCGGAAGCTGGACGAGAACCACTATTTAACGTTGCTGTGCAATGATTTAACTTCAGTCGGCACCTATGCAAAGGTTGGTAATAGTGCCTTTAGAACCCTTAAAGCTAATACACCCGGACCATATACTTTTATTCTAGAGGCGACACGAGAGGTGCCTAAGAGGTTATTAAATCCTAAACGCAAAACTATTGGTTTAAGAATTTCGAATAGCAGAATTATCCAAGCATTACTTCATAAGTTGGATGCCCCAATAATGACTACAAGTCTTTTGTTTCCAGGTGATGCTGAGCCCTTCTTAGATATAAACGAAATACGCTCAAGGATTGGGAAAATGGTCGATCTCATAATAGATGGAGGTCCCAATGGGCGAGAGCATTCTACAGTCGTAAACTTGATTGGGAATATTCCTGAGATCGTGAGGCTAGGTAAGGGAGATTCTCGCCCATTTTGCAATTAGGCGCGGCTGGTAAAGTGGTTTTAAATGATGGAGTTTAGTGTGAGTTCGCTTGATTAAAGTGTTATGGAGATAAGTGTGATGGAAGGGAAAAAGGTTTTAACAGGCATAACGACGAGTGGGATTCCTCACCTCGGTAACATGATGGGTGCTATCCTTCCGGCTATTGAGGCGAGCAAAAAGAATGGAGTCTCCTCCTTTTTGTTCCTGGCAGATTACCACTCGCTTATTAAATCACAGGATCCTGAGCTAACTCACAATTCGAGTTTTGAAGTGGCAGCAGCGTGGCTGGCATGCGGCTTAAAGCCAGAGGAAGTTACGTTCTACAGGCAATCAGATGTCCCAGAAATTTTAGAGCTTGCGTGGAGCTTATCTTGTATTACGGCGAAAGGGTTGATGAATCGAGCCCACGCATACAAAGCAGCTACTAGTCAAAACTCTGATCATGGCATTTCTGATTTGGATAAAGGTATATCAATGGGATTATTCAGCTACCCAGTATTAATGGCTGCAGATATTTTAACGTTTAATGCTGAGCAGGTGCCTGTTGGCCAGGATCAAAAGCAGCATATTGAGATGACCAGAGATATAGCTGCTCGATTTAATCATCTTTACGGAGATGTTTTTACCCTTCCAGAGGCGGTTATTAGTTCAAAAACCGGGATATTGCCGGGAATTGATGGTCGAAAGATGGGTAAAAGTTATAATAATGCGATACCGATTTTTTTGGGAGAAAAAGCTTTACTGAAAGCGATACGAAAAATTAAAACCAACTCTTTAGAGCCCGGTGTCCCTAAGGAAACAGAGGGTTGTACGGTATTCCAACTGCATAAAGCTTTCGCTTCTATGTCCCAAAGTGATGAGATGAAAAATAGATATAAGGAAGGTGTCGGGTGGGGTGAGGCCAAGGATATTCTTTTCTCTTTGGTCAACGAAAAAATTGAACCTTTCAGGCAACATTATGAGGCTATTAAAGAAGACAAGAGCTACTTGGAAAACATACTAGTTGAGGGGGCGGTGAAGGCAAGGCAGGAAGCCTCTAAGGTGTTAGAAAAAGTTCGTAGTTTAGTTGGAATTAGGCGCTTTTAAGTTGCTCGCCTAGTTGTTGAGATGAGACAAACGGTATCGAAGAAGGATTGAGAATGCTCAATAATAACACGTAGAGATCAATGTCTATTTGCCTTGTTTAACGATCAAAACTTTACTCATGCTTGATGAGTTTAGGGCTTTGAGGAACTAATCTCTCTTTAATGAGATTTTCATAGTTAAATAAGTTAAAATTTTCGGAACGGTGAGTGGATAACAGGGAAGGCTGAATTGACAATTATCGGTATAGACCCTGAGACTAACAGCCTTGCAGAGGGCCATGATGATTCTCTGCCAACGCAAGGAGAATTGGTGTTCGCTGTTGTGGACGGCGAGCCGGTAACAGAAGTTCCTAACGACCTCTATATTCCTCCTGATGCCTTGGAAGTATTCTTAGAAACTTTCGAAGGTCCACTGGATTTACTGCTATATCTAATCAAAAAGCAAAATATTGATATTTTAAATATTAATGTCGCGGATATTACTGATCAGTATATGGCCTATGTTGAGCTGATGGAGTCAAATCAATTTGAATTAGCTGCTGAATATCTCGTTATGGCGGCAATGCTTGCAGAGATTAAGTCGCGGATTTTATTGCCGAGACAAGAAGAAGAGAGCGAAGAAGCGGATCCTCGAATGGATCTAATACGCAGATTACAGGAATATGAACGTTACAAGGCCGCGGCGGAGGGTTTAGATGCCCTGCCTAGATCGGACCGTGACTTTTATAAGGCCAGTGCGGCGCTGCCGAAAATAGACCGAATTACGCCCGATCCAGATGTAGATCTAGAAGAGGTTCTTGTTGCACTCTCGAATGTTTTACGGAGAGTTGATATGTTCGGGTCTCATAATATTCAGTTAGAAACGCTTTCGACACGAGAAAAAATGTCAGAAGTCTTGGTGTTGCTCTCGGGTGAAAAATTTGTCCCCTTGGTTTCTTTACTATCAAAGAATGAGGGTCGATTGGGTGTCGTAGTGACTTTTTTAGCATTAATGGAGCTGTTGAAAGACTCGTTAATAGAGATTGTGCAGACCGACGATTTTGGCCCAATTCATGTGAAGTCTAGAAGTTAAGGAGCAGACATGGGGGATATTGACAATAAAGTAAAAATGGTTGTCGAAGGCCTATTGCTCGCATCAGCGAGACCTTTAACCATAGCGAATATCGCGAATGTTTTTGAGGAAAAAGAAAGGCCTGATGGTAAAGAGCTGCGCTCAATAATGGAGGTTATCTCAGAAGAATGTAACGACCGTGGATTTGAATTAAAAGAAGTTGCGTCCGGTTATCGGTTTCAGGTTAAGCAAGAGCTCAGCGAGTGGATTGGAAAGCTGTGGGAAGAAAAGCCACCAAGATATACGAGAGCTCTCTTAGAAATTCTTTCACTAATTGCTTATAAACAGCCGATTACCAGGGGCGATATAGAAGAAGTTCGCGGAGTGAGTGTCAGTCCAAATATTATTAGAACTCTGATTGATCGCGAGTGGGTGCGTGTGGTTGGCCATAGAGATGTTCCCGGTAGGCCAGCTATGTTTGCCACAACTAAACAGTTTCTCGATTATTTTAATTTGAAAAGCTTACAAGATCTTCCCCCTCTTTCAGAGATTAAAGAGTTGGAAAAGTCGGTGGAGGAGGTCGATTTGAGTGGTGAGCTTTCTCAAAGTCGTATCCTAAAAATCCCTGAGGAGGATGATGCTGCAACAAATGAATACCTGACCGCGGTGGAGGATGAGACCCTGGCTGAGGAAGCCGCAGCAGAATTATCCAAAAAGCCTTTAGATGAAATACTAAACATGGGAATGCCAGCAGAGTTAGAAGAAGAGGGGATTTTAGATGACTTTTCTATGCTGGATCAGTCTGAAGATGCTGGTGAATCGGGCGAGAACGAAAATGATGAATCTCTTGTTGCTGATAGTGCTGATTCAGAAATTATCGAGATCGAAGATACATCGTTGCAATAATAAGATTGCTTAAAACAGAATAGGTCTAACAAGCTCGTTTGGAAGATTAATTTCTTGTTAATAATGTGGGATATATCTTTTGGCAGTATAATTTCTTATCCATCAGCTTTTCACAGTAAATACACATGACAGAAAAATTACAAAAAGTACTTGCTAGAGCTGGCTTTGGTTCACGTCGAGAGATCGAAGGTTGGATCATTCGCGGTAGAGTCAAGGTGAATGGTAAGGTTGCATCTATTGGTGATCGGGTTGAAGGCTCAGATAGAATAATAGTGGATGGGAAAAAGTTAGCTCCGCAGAAGTCTGTTAAAAGGGATCGGCGAGTACTCCTGTATAACAAACCTGATAATGAGATATGCACCCGAAAGGACCCTGAGGGGCGTAGGACAGTATTCGATCGGTTGCCACCCTTGAAGCATGGAAGATGGGTTTCGATAGGAAGGCTGGATATTAACACAAGTGGCTTGTTGTTATTTACAACTGATGGTGAACTGGCCAATCAGTTAGCTCATCCTAGCTCTATGATAGAGAGAGAATACGCTGTAAGAGTCATGGGTGAGGTGAGCCCATCAATGGTACAGAATATGTACGAGGGGATAATTATTGATGATGATTTGTGCCGTTTTACCGACGTGCAATTCTATGCTGGAGAAGGATCAAACCAGTGGTATCACGTTGTTCTTATGGAAGGGAGGAACAGAGAGGTAAGAAAATTATGGGAATCCCAAGGGGTTAAAGTTAGCCGTCTAAAGCGCGTGCGATTTGGATCTACTCTGATACCGAGTAATGTAAGAAGAGGTCAATTTGTTGAGCTTTCAAAGATTGAAATCGATAAGCTTCTTAAGTTAGCGACAACCCAAGAGCCATAATCTGTTTTGCTCGAGCAGCTCAGGAAAAGACTTTATACTTTATTGGAATTTTCCGTAAAGTCGTGCTTATCAAAATCTCGAAAATTTAACGCCTTTCCGTGTATCATTTCAGTATCTTTGCTGAATAAGTATAAATAAAAGGGCATTAATACTTTTGGTTCTGGTTGAGAGTTTGGGTTTTCGGCGGGGTATGCAGCTCTCCGCATTGCTGTCCTGATGCCACCGGGATTAACGCTATTAATTTTGGTATTCGAAGTATTCTTCAACTCATCAGCTAATGTTTGCATCAAGCCCTCTAAGGCGAATTTGGAAACGGCGTATGCACCCCAGTTTGCTTTACCTTTTCTGCCTACGCTGGACGATGTCAAGATTATTCTGGCGTCCAATGATTTGCTTAGACTTTGTAAAAGCGCTTTAGTGAGCAGAAACGTTGAGGATAGATTGACCTGCATTGTCCTATTCCAAGTCTCAACTGAATAAAACTCTATAGGAGTTCGATCTCCGAGCTTTCCCGCGCTATGAATAAAGCCATCTAGGCAAGAAAATTGGCTATCTAGAGATTCTCCTAATGTTTTGTAATCTTGCTCCGAAGCAGTTTCAAAATTCATTGGGTGAATGGTGATCTTGTTTGGATGCGCTCGCTCTATTGCATCATAAAGTTTTTCAAGCTTGCCTTGAGAGCGACCCAATAAAATTAGATTAGCTCCATAATTCGCGAAGGTTTCCGCGCAGCATTTTCCTATCCCGTCGCTGGCGCCCGTTATAAGAATTGTCTTATCCTGAAGCATATTCTTTGGCGCATTAAATGTGAACATATTCTTATCTAAAATTAAGTTTACCTAGAAGTTCTTCTATTTTAGTCGAGTCTGTGACGATAAAATCTGCTTGCCATTCTTCGATTTTTGCGTCGGCTTGAAGATAGCCATACGCTGCAGCTATAGCTATTACCTCGGCACTTTTGGCGGCTTCGATATCCCTTACGTGATCGCCGATATAAACGGTTTTTGTTGTGGCGCAGCCGACCTTTCTGCACGCAACAAGAATTGGCTCTGGGTTTGGCTTTGGGCTTGATACCTGATCTGGGCAGATTAACACCGAGCAACGATTAAATAAATTCATTTGAACTAATAATTTCTCGGAATACTTCCAAGGCTTGTTAGTTACGATTCCCCATGGAATTTTTGACTCATCCAGATTTGTTAAGAGTTCTGGTAAGCCTGGATATAAAACAGATTGGGTCGCATCGAGTTTTCTTTCATAGAGCTCAAGCAATTGTTTATTAATTTCTATAAATCTCTCATCCTTCTCATCAATTTCAAAGGCTAACTTAACCAGAGCTCGCGCCCCATCTGAAACTGTCATGTAGATAAGAGCGGGCTCGATTGGCGTCTTGTTGTATTTGCTAAGAAGTTGATTGACGACATCCACAAAGTCAGGGGCAGTATCGACAAGTGTGCCATCAAGATCGAACAGCACACACTCTATTGAAGTTTTCAAGGTCATCGGTCTAGTGCTAACTCTTATTCAGGTTTTTGATAATGTGCAATGTAGTTCACATCAAGGTTATCTTGGAGGAAGTATCGTTTTGTCAGGGGGTTATAGCCCATGCCGATCTGTTCTTTAAGCTCTAAACCTGATTTTCTACACCAGCTTGCAAGCTCAGAAGGGCGGATGAATTTGGCGTACTCGTGTGTCCCTTTTGGAAGAAGGTTTAAAACGTATTCAGCGCCGAGAATTGCAAACAAGTACGATTTTGGATTTCTGTTTATTGTAGAAAAGAATACTGTGCCCCCCGGTTTCACCAATTCGAAGCATGATCTGACTATTGAATTTGGATCTGGAACATGCTCCAACATCTCTAAGCATGTTATAACATCATAGGATTCTGGCTTCTCTACCGCGAGATCTTCAGCCGAACAGAAGCGGTAATCTATCTCTAGGTTGCTTTCAAGTTGATGAAGTTTGGCAACTGATAAGGATGCTTCTGCCATATCTATTGCAGTAACAAGGGCCCCGTGATGTGCTAGTCCTTCTGCCAAGATCCCACCCCCACAACCAATGTCGAGCACGCTTTTTTCTGCAAGATTAAGTATTCTGGAAATATAATTGATGCGAAGCGGATTTATATCGTGTAGAGGTTTAAATTCACTATTCGGGTCCCACCAGCGCGAAGCTAAATTTTCGAACTTTTTGATTTCTAACTCATCAATATTAATCATGCTCAAGACTCACTTTTTCTATTTTTCTTTGCCAAGATAACGCTGAATTTATAATCTTGGTTTTCTCCAAGGTTAACAAGCCCCCATGACGCATTACACTTTTTCCTCCTATCCAAACATTACTAACTTGGGATGAGTTGGCTGCATAAACCAGATGGGAAATAGGGTCATTGATTGGCAGAGTATTGAATTCATTTAGTGACACGGCTACAACATCAGCAAATTTTCCTGGCTCTAAGCTGCCGATTTCCTCTTCTAGTCCGAGAGCCTTAGCACCCTGGATTGTTGCCATTTCCAACGCCATATAAGCGGGTAAAGAGGTCGCATCTTCGGTTGACACTTTAGCTAGCAACGTGGCGGCCCGCATTTCTCCAAACATGTCTAGTCTATTGTTGCTCGCAGCTCCATCAGTTCCTAATGCCACATTTACGCCGTGATGGGCTAATTCACTTACGTTGCAGATGCCGGAAGCTAATTTCATATTGGAGTTGGGGCAATGCACAACGTTTGCTCCCTGCTCGCTTAACAATTCGATGTCATGATCCATCAAATGGGTGGAATGAACAGAAACAAGTCTGGGGGTTATTAGTCCAAGATTTTTCAGTCTCGCTAATGGCCTGACACCAAAACTTTTCATCGAATCCTGAATTTCGGTTTTTGTTTCATGTATGTGGACGTGTATTGGAATATCGAGCTCGTCTGCGAGAATTCCAATCTTGCGCAGAGGCTCGTCTGAAACTGTGTATAGAGAATGGGGGCCAAATGCAGTAGAGACTAAATCACTATTACGATATTGATCATGTGTTTGAGTCGCTTTCAAGATGTATTCATCAGCATTTGCGGCCCACACAGAAGGGAAGTCTAAAATTGGACTAGCTAATTGGACTCTCATGTTCGCAGAAATCGCCGTTTTGGCGACTTCATCCGGGAAAAAGTACATATCGGCAAAACAAGTAGTGCCAGATGCAATCATTTCTGCGATGGCTAATTCGGCTCCGTCTGCCACAAATTTTCTGCTTATAAACTCTTGTTCTAATGGCCAAATTCTATCTTGAAGCCATTCATGTAGTGGCAAATCGTCTGCAGCACCTCGCAGCAAGGCCATGGGCGCATGGCAATGAGAATTGATGAGGCCTGGTATTAGAACATGCTCGTCTAGCTGGACAATATGCTTCGCGCTGTATTGAGCGAGTGCTTCTTGCTGAGGCAATATCCTAAGGATTTTTTTCTCATGAATGATGATCGCGTAATCTTTCAATACAGTAGCTCGCGGGACCACGGGAACGATCCAAGTAGATTTAATAATGAGTTCTACTTCCATCATCAGCTCCGCATTAATGTGTTGTGTCAGGTCAAGGATTTATTCAAAATTCAGTTGTTTAGCACGTGCAAGTGAGTAGCTGCCAACATCGATATTATAACCATAATTCAATGAAATAATGTAGATAAAAAGAACAGCCGAGAAACATTTTAACTAACTGATATTTATAAGAATAATTAATCACATATTTAATAAAAATTTTGTTTTTTTGCTTAAAGACGTGCTATAATATACGTTCAAAATTATGGTGATAACATACATAATGCTCATAAAGTAATGAGAACAGAATTCGTTGGGTATACTGTTAGATTTAATGAAAAGGAAAATATATTTTCGAAATCTTTCAGAAATTTTTCATTACACTCCTCTCTTTTTTTATCATTTTAGGAACTAATTGAACTATGTCGGAATTTGCTAAGCAGGTTATGCCTGTTGCATTGGAAAGCGAAATGCGTGAGTCCTATTTGGCCTACGCAATGAGTGTCATAGTAGGCAGAGCGCTGCCTGATGTAAGAGACGGGTTGAAACCGGTTCATAGGCGCGTACTTTTTGCGATGAATGTGCTGTCGAACGATTTTAACAAGCCTTACAAGAAGTCAGCTCGAGTTGTTGGCGATGTTATAGGTAAATATCATCCTCATGGTGATACGGCGGTTTACGACACGATTGTTAGAATGGCTCAGGATTTTTCGCTTAGATATCCGCTTGTAGATGGACAGGGTAATTTCGGTTCGATAGATGGTGATGCGGCCGCAGCTATGCGCTACACGGAGATACGCATGGCCAAAATTGCTCATGAGCTTTTGGCAGATCTTGATAAAGAGACTGTTGATTTTTCGCCAAATTATGATGGAACGGAACATATCCCTGATGTGTTACCTGCTATGATTCCAAACCTTCTGGTCAATGGCTCATCGGGAATAGCGGTTGGTATGGCTACTAACATTCCCCCGCACAACCTTCGGGAGGTCATAAGTGCTTCTATTGCATTGCTGGATGATCCTAGTGTTGAAATCGAGGATTTGATGGAGCATATAAAAGGACCAGATTTTCCAACGGCCGGCATTATTAATGGTAAGGCTGGAATAAGTGAAGCCTATAAGGGAGGGCGCGGGCGCATATATGTCAGAGCTAGAGCGCAAATAATCACTGATGAAAAAACTAGTAAGGATAGTATTGTTGTCACAGAAATTCCTTATCAGCTCAACAAATCAAAACTTATTGAAAGGATTGCTGAATTAGTTAAAGAGAAAAAGCTCGAAGGCATAACGGAGCTTCGCGAT
>Ga0315316_10003940_pt1 | contig 10807 bp, 13 predicted proteins | sample M160m3416metaG_FD_203702 | JGI IMG/M metagenome (GOLD analysis project Ga0315316, IMG submission 203702) | Ammonia-oxidizing marine archaeal communities from Monterey Bay, California, United States - M1 60m 3416 | ecosystem: Environmental > Aquatic > Marine > Intertidal zone | place: USA... | reverse complement strand
AAAACATTGAAGGCGGCAAGTGGAAAGAGCGGCAACGTGACCTAGGACGTGTGGTTTCCTTTGGATGCGTATTCTACTGGGTTTCTTTCTCGATTTTCACTTCGACTTCCTCGTCATTTCTGTAGAGGACCTGCTTGGTGGGCTTGCCGCTTTCATCCCAGTATTTGGTGATGCCCTCGCGCAGGCCTTCTTTGTATAGCTTATAGGTGCTCTTCTGGCCGTTCTCATACCATTCCTCGACAACGCCATCTAGGAGGCCGTTGACGAAGTTATAGCGACTCTTGAGCGTGCCGCTGGCGTGATGTTGCACGGCGCGTCCCGTGAAGGGGAGGGCTTCCTTGGTGATCAGGCCTTTTTTGTAGCCAAGGTCCTTATAAGGGAATTCCGGGGTGACGGGGCCTTTGTTATCCGCCCCCGGCGGACTCTGCTGTTCAGGAATTTCCGAGTGAAGGGCAACCTTCTGCTTGCATGAGGTTGCCGCAATTTGCAAAAGGATAGTGATATGGAAAATGAGTTTGCCAAGCTTTGTGCTCATGATGAATAAGATAAGGGTAAATGGCATGCTGTGCCAGTCCGCAGACGGGAACGCTCAAAAATATTAGATCGCTGCAAAATTCCCGATGTATTGCACCATCATGTGAGCGGAGGTGTTGCTTACAGCCAATAGGCCAGGGCAATAATGTAGATCACTTTGCATGTCACGTGAAGTAGCTGGTCGACGTGGAGGGTGATTATTTTTTCCTCCTTGAGGAAGTCTATTAACCAGTGCAATACGAGCTCAATGATTCCCAGGACGTAGCTGCCGGTGACAAGCCAGACGCCTCCGGCATGAATCAGTGAATGGCAGCTGAGGCAATAAAGCCAAAGGGTGCGCGGGGGCAGGTCCGAATTCTGCGGCCTGTAATGTCGATTTTTGTGAAGGGCAATGAATTGTCCCTGGAGTGGGTGATCACACAATGCATGAGCAATAAGCAGTGCAAGAAAGACGGGGAGCGCATGATCCGGAATGTTGCCCCCGGAAAGGGCCTCGATGTGTTGTGATAAGGGCACGGGTTCTCGATGAAATGAATTAGAGCACCTTTTCGTTGGCGAGCCTCAGTCTGCGTGCCATGCCTTTCGCTAAGGCGCACGTTAATTCAAGTGCCTGTTCCGGATGTGCCTTGCACAGATCGCTGAAGTTCGCCTTGCTGATCTTGAGAAGTATGGCGTTCTTCATCGCCTTGACAGAGGCGCTTACCGCGGAATCCGGATCAAAAAAAGAAATCTCGGCGATGAATTCGCCAGCTTCAATCCGGCCAAGGAGTCTCTGGGGGCTTTGTTGATTGGCATGGCTTATTGCATGGAATAAGCCAGAGATCGTGAAATAAATTGAGTCAGATTGCTCTCCTTGCCGGAGGATGATTTTCTCTTCATCATATTTGATGATTTCTGAAAAGCTCTCGCTTGCCAGAAGGGCCCTGGTTTCCGTGTTGATTCCGGCGGATTGGGAAAGTAGACCGCAGTTGAGCAGTTCGATTGTTTCTGACATGCGTGCAAAATGGGTTGCAATTGCGATGTATTCAAGGTGGAAAAGCAGGCCGGCTTGGTGGTCGGGGCAGACAATGCAGGTGTTTTTTTGAACTTGCAATTGTAGCAAATCTCGCTAAGTCTTTTCGCCCTTATGGCCAAGAAGTCCTGGATTGAGCGCAACAAGAAGAAGCAGAGAAGCGTTGAGAAATACGCGAAGAAGCGTGCTGCATTGAAGGAAAAGGGCGATTTCATTGGTCTTTCAATGCTTCCCCGCAATGCAAGCCCCTGCCGTGTTGTGAATCGTTGCGAGGTCACGGGGCGCCGTCATGGGTTCCTTCGTCGCTTCAAGATGTCGAGGATCACGTTTCGCGAATTGGCTTCCAAAGGACAAATTCCGGGAGTTACCAAGTCGAGTTGGTAACAAAGCAATAATATCAGTGGGAACGAATTTCTTTACTTAGCCCTGAGTTTCCCTCTGGAGACTTTCAATGAAGGGTAAAGCATACTAAGGTAGTCACGGCGGATTTATAAACGCCAGAAAATGCCGCTCTACGAATACATAGCGGAAGACCCCGAGGAGGGTTGTAGAATTTGCTCGAAGGGTTTCGAACTGCGGCGCCCCGTGGATAGGGCTCCTCTGCTTAAATGTCCTCTTTGCGGGGTTACGGTCAGCAAGCTGGTTTCAACCGTGAGCAGTCCGAAGCTTTCCAAGCCGCTGTCGGTGTCGAGCGCCAAGTCCGCGGGATTTACCGTGCTGGAAAAGCGTGATGAAGGCACTTACGAGAAACTTTAGTTACAGGTGATCTCAAACACTACATTCCTATTACTTGCTGAAGGAACGGTCCCGGTTGAGTGGCCGTCACTTGGCACTGTCGTCCTGCAGCTTTTCATTATCTTCCTTTTCGTGATCCTGAACGGGTTCTTTGTGGCTGCCGAGTTTGCCCTGGTGAAGGTAAGGGAGAGCCAGCTTGATGAGAAGATCGCAGGTGGAAGCGGGGTGGCGGTGGCAGGCAAGCGAATGCTGCGTAATTTGAACGCATACCTTTCAGCCTGTCAGCTGGGGATAACCCTGGCTTGCCTTATACTTGGAGCACTTGGTGAGAAGTGGCTAGCCGGGATGATTGAACCGTTGTTCGTTAGCTTTAACTGGCAGCTTTCCGCAGTATGGGTGCATGGGATCTCTTGGGCAATAGCCATCATCGCATTGACTTTCCTGCAAATCACGCTTGGTGAGCAGGTTCCCAAAAGGCTGGCAATCCGCCGCCCCGTGGGCACGACGCTTTTCTCGACGATCCCATTAAACCTCTTCTTCAGGATTTTCGCTTTGCCGATTAGGATGCTTAATGTGGCATCCAACTGGATGCTTAAGCTTATTTTCCGGGTTGATCCGGTTAATGCGAGTGGAACCATTCACACCTCTGATGAAATTGCCCTGTTGGTGGAGGAGAGCGAGAAGGTATCTGAGGTGACGGAAACCGAGCGTGACATACTGATTAATGCCCTGGAGCTGAATGACTACGTGGTGAGGGATATCATGACGCCGCGCAGTGATGTCGTCTGCCTTGATGTGAATGATGCCTTTGAGAAGAACGTTGCCAAGGCGATTAGTTCGCAGCATACCCGGTTTCCCCTCGTTGACGGGCATCTCGAGGAGTCCAGGGGACTGGTTCACGTAAAGGACATGCTGCGCCTTACAAGGGAAGACAATCCTGACCTGATGAGTATCAGGAGGAAGCTGGTGGAGGTTCCCGAGATGCAGGCAATTGATGAACTGCTGGGTAATCTAAAGAGCCAGTTTTCGCACCTGGCACTGGCTGTTGATGAGTTTGGTAACTCGGTGGGGATTGTTACCATGGAGGATATCATCGAGGAACTCGTGGGGGAGATAAGGGATGAGTTTGATAAGGAGGAGCAGCCCGAGTTCAAGAGAATTGATGACAAGAATTTTGTGATTGAGGGGATAATGTCACCGCGAGAGTTACCACACTATACGGAGCTTGAGATCAAGGATGCAGAGGCAAGCACCATGGGGGGATACGTGACTCATTTGCTTGGTCATCTTCCTGAGAAAGGAGAGAAAGTGCGCATCGAGAATTATGAAGTGACAGTGACTGAATCGGACGGCAGGCGCATTATTGAGATGAAATTCGAGCAGAGGGAGAGTGAGGAGGAGTTCCCTTCGAGGCTCAGGCGTGAGGTCGAGGAATCTGCGGAGAATGAGAGTTCCTGATCTTGGACTTTGCTGTTGAGGGCAGTGAATGGTTGTCTGATCTGAATTGCTTCACCGGAAAAGAGGACATCCAGCTAATTCACTACGATGGAAATCACCAGTGAGGTATTGCTAAACTTGAACGGGAGGCGTTTGAATGATTCTTGGCGGGTGCGGGCAGTGCTTGGGATAACCGCCGGTGTTTTTGTGGCTACGGTGCTGGCAGTTTTCTCAGTCAGGACAACTGATGAACTCGGCTCATGGTGGGGATTGGCAATTCTCCTGTCTGTTATTTCCTGGGGGACTGTTGCGGTTGCCTGGCAGGGTGCCGCTTACCTGTTTGCCAAGGCTATTGCCCTTGATGGCTGGTTCCCTTCCTGCATCAGGTTTGTGGTTATCTCCCTGGTGTCGTTGCTGATATTGAGTGCCGCAGGCATACTGGTTAAACTTCCGTTCTCCGGGATTGTTATTACCTTTGCGCCTTTTGTGCTGCCTGTTGTTTTCTTCTGGGTCGCAGGTCGTAATGCCGGGTTAAAGAGTTGTCTGTTTGCCGTCGCGATCTTGCTGGTTATTTGCTCAAGGCTGTTCACTCTTCCTCCTGGGATTGTTCCAAGCGCGTACCCCTTTACCGGCGTTCAGGATGATGACGTAAGCGTGATGTCCTGGAATCTGGGGGGCGGAGCCCCTTTTTTTGCGGGCAGTGACGAGGCAGACGTCGATGAAATCGCCGGGGTGGTCACGAGGCACGGAGTGCATGTCCTCTGTCTGCAGGAGGTATCCTCCTCGCAGTTCCTCAATAAATTAATTGCAGCCCTTGGAGGTGACTGGAAGGGGGGCGGTTCACCGGGTGGCGGTAAGTCCACAGCGGTTCTAAGCAGAATCGGCGGCGATGTGGAGTCGCCCCTTAATAGCATGAATTATGGCGGACCAACGGTGTTGAGGATAAAAAGTCACAGGGGAATGCTTCAGTTTGTCAGTTGCCATGGAAGCCCGGGGCGAGAGTCCGATCAGCGGCGCAAGATGGTCGAATGGGTTCTTCATGATCTGAGGGACTTGAAGAAAAAGACCGTCATTGCCGGCGATTTTAATATCGATACCAGCAGGGGATGGACTTTTCTGGCCCCACTGCTCAGTGATTCCCTTTCCTTTGACCGGGCAACTTGGCGTGCACTGGGGATCATGGGGGAGGATCCTGGATTCGGGGCGCAGGCAACTGCCTCCATGGGGAGGCGCAACACCTGGATGGTCGTTGATTCAAAGATGCCGATTGCCGGCTATCGTGTGCTAAAGGGCGAAGAGGTAGGTCAAATGGACCATTCTCCGGTACTTCTCCGGGTGGGGTTGGGGAAGGCGGGGCGCAACATTGCCGGCGATTGAACGTGGATTTGTCTGCGAGTGGAATAAAATTGCCAATGCAATTATGGGGTGGGTTTTGTCAGGTATGGCGGCTTTTAAAGGATTGATTTCGCGTTTGTCGGCCCCGTGTGGGCGATATCCCGGGAAACTTCCTGCAAAGCTGATGAGAGTGCGTTCCATTGATCGTGGCCGGTATCCAGGCCTGAACTGATACGCAATGCCCTGTTGATGTCAGCAGGGCCTAATCCCATTGCGCTGAGGACATGGGAACCATCAGCGCTCCCGGAGCTGCAGGCTGATCCTGTGGATATGGCAAAACCAAGACGGCCCAGGCGCGTGAGCCACTTCAGGTTTCTTCCGCTTGGCATAATCAACATTGAGGTATTAGGCAGGCGACTGGAGTTTTTCGCGACGACTGAAGTCCCGGGCAACCTGGAAAGTATCTCTGCTTCAAAGTTATCACGGGATTGCCTCTGCTTTTCCCAGAGGGTGAACTTGTCAGAGGCATCTTCGAGGGAACTCACCATGGCCGCAATTCCGGGAAGGTTTTCAGTGCCTGCTCGCCTCCCTCCCTCCTGGGGGCCTCCAATCTGCATCCGCAAATGCCGTGCCGTTTCAGCGGTTCTGAGAAAACCTGTGCCCTTTGGTGCGCCGAATTTATGGGCGCTGCCAACGACGATATCTGCCGCTGCGAGAATCTCCCCGGGCTCATGCTTGCCGAACCACTGAACCGCATCACAGTGAAAAATGACCTTGTGTTCTCGACACAGGGAGGACACATCTGCAAAGGGCTGGATTACCCCGGTTTCGTTGTTTGCGGCCATGACGGAAACAATACAGGTGGTTTTTGCGGCAAGGATTTTTTCCAGGTCGGGTAGCGAGATCGTCCCATCAGGGGTAACCGGGACTTTAAAGACACGGTTGCCGAAATGCCGGGTTGCCGGTGCGTCCACGGAGGGATGTTCCACTGAGGATATTACGCATTGAGCTGACGGGTTGGCTCCGGCAAAGTGCGCGAGTGTGGCGTTATTGGCCTCAGTGGCTCCTGAAGTGAATATAATCCCTGATTCCTCGTGGTCATCGACCCCGAGTAATTGGGCCAGATTTTCTCTCTCGTCTTCCAGACGGCGGGCAGCAGCGCCAGCCTCGGGATAAAGACTGCTGGGATTGTGCCAAAATTTTTCTGCCGTTTTAAGCCATACCTCACGGGCGGCAACCGAGAGCGGAGTCGTGGCATTGTGGTCAAAATAAAAGCTCATCTCTCACGAAATTAATCTCATCTTGTAATTTCCTCTCAACTCTGCCTTGTTTCCGACATTAGTCACGCGTTATGGAGTATCGTCGATTCAAGCACTCTCGTTTTTCGGCGAGGTTTCCGGAAAATTTCAGGTATTCCCGGTCGCATTACTGGATGTCTGATGATGGGTGTCCGCAGAATTCCTGGAGGGTTGGGTTTACCAAATTTGCCACCCGCATGCTCGGGGAGCTTGTCGAGGCCCAGTGGCAGCCGGCAGGGGGAGAGGTCATTGAGCCGGGTCAGCAGATAGGGTCAGTTGAGGGGTTCAAGGCGGCAAGCGATGTGTTCAGCGTGATGAAGGGGGAATTTATCGGGGGCAACCCAATCCTTGAGGTTGATGCTTGTATTGTGCGCTCATCGCCATACGGGGAAGGTTGGCTGTATGAAGTGCAAGGTGATCCTGAGGAAGAAAGCCTCGATGTTGACGGCTATATTGCCCTGCTTGAGGCAACTATCAGCAAGATGCAGGAGAGCGGGAATTACGATTAGCGTAAAGATAAAGATAAGCAGATGAAGACAAATGACCTAAATCATGTTGCCCTCCATGTGGAAAATCTGGAGTTGAGCATGGAGTTTTATGGGGAGAAGCTGGGCCTCGAGGCGATAGCCCGGCCTGACTTTGATTTTCCTGGCGCCTGGTATCGCCTAGGGCAGTTTCAGGAACTGCATCTGATTGCGGGACGGACTGCCGTGGTTAATTCTTCAACGCGGGGCAGTCATTTTGCGCTTGGTGTTGCGGACATGGAAGAAGCGGAATCCTTCCTCACATCCAGGGGCATTGAGCATACGCCGCGCCAGACCAGGCCGGACGGAGCCTTCCAGATTTACATTGAGGATCCTGACGGATACTGGATTGAATTCTGCCAGAACCCCGCCTAGTGCGCTTTGCGCTTGTAAGAGGATACGTGCTCGGCGAATAATACATAATTATGAATCACAAGTGCTTCCTTCCTTTGTTACTTGCCTGTGCAGTTCTTTTGGGCGTTGCGGGGCTGGGTATTTCCAAATCCGGTGACGCAAAGATCCGTGTGCTCATTATTGACGGGCAGAATAATCACGACTGGAAGGGAACGACGCCTTTTCTTAAAGAGCAGCTTGAAAAGAGCGGCAAATTTACGGTCAGTGTTGCCACAACCCCGCCGAGGGGAGGCAATGCGCAGGCTTGGGAGGCGTTTAAGCCTGACTTTGCGGCGTGCGACGTGGTATTGAGTAATTACAATGGACCGCAATGGCAGCCTGCGGCAGTGCGTGAGTCATTCGAGAAATTTCTCACTGAAGGGGGAGGGCTGGTTAATGTCCATGCGGCCAATAATGCGCACAACGGATGGAAAGAATTCGAGAAGGCTACGGGTCTGCTCTGGCGGGGAAACAAGGACGGTGCCCGGGTTTATCTGGATGAGGTGGGCAAGGTCCTGCGGATGGAGATCGGCAAAGGTCCAGGTGCAGGACATGGTCCACAGCACGAGTATGTGGTCAAGATCCGTGAGGCGGATCATCCGATCACCAAGGGAATGCCGGTTGATTGGTTGCACACAAGGGATGAACTCTACCATGGCCAACGTGGACCGGGTGAGGACATGAGGATCCTGGCAACCGCGTTTTCCGCCAAGGAAAAAAGGGGCACCGGTGTCCATGAACCGATGCTGTGGTGGATTCCTGTTGGCAAGGGCAAGGCGGTGACCAATGTCCTTGGTCATGTAAGTAAGGGGAAGGCTCAGACGGATCCGGCGATGAAATGTGTGGGTTTTTTGACCCTTGTGGCGCGCTCATGTGAGTGGGTGGCAACCGGCAAAGTAACAATTCCTGTGCCTGATAACTTCCCGACTGTCGACAAGACCAGCCAGGTTGATTAGAGAATGCCCGGAATTGGCTTCACGCGGGCAGCCTATAGCTTTGCGCTGAGTAATTCACTGACAAGTGATGGGCCACGGTAAATGAGCCCGGTGTAGATCTGCACGAGCTTGGCGCCTGCGGCGATCTTTGCTGCTGCCGATTCATGGCTGTCTATACCGCCGACGCCAATAATGGGAATAGACTTGTCAAGGGCATCATGGAGTGAGGCGATGACATCCGTGCTCTGTGCAGCCAGCGGGTTGCCGCTCAGACCGCCATCCTCGTTTGAATAGGGCAGGCCTTGAAGCTCACCACGGGAGGTAGTGGTATTTGTTGCGATCACGGCATCTATACGCAAGGAGCTGAAGAGATCTGCAAGGTCGTTGATTTGCCTGCCTGTAATATCAGGGGCGATTTTGACGGCGAAGGGAACATGTCTCCCGCTTTTCTCATACAGCAGGGCCTGTTCCTCCTTGAGGCGGCGCAGCAGGTGACCGGCGGCTTCAGGTTTTTGCAGGTCTCTTAGCCCGGCCGTATTGGGCGAAGAGATGTTTACGGCGATGTAGTCGGCGACCGGGTAGGCTTTACGGAAGCATGTCAGGTAATCATTAATTGCCAGGTCGTTGGCGGTAGTCTTGTTCTTGCCGATATTAATTCCCAGGACGCCTGCGAAGCCCTTTCTCGAAAGCTCAATATTTCTCAGGGCGCCATCAATTCCGGGGTTGTTAAATCCCATACGGTTGATGATTGCCTGGCGCTCCCTGATCCTGAAGAGTCGTGGCTTGGGGTTTCCTCTTTGTGCCAGGGGGGTGATGGTCCCCACTTCAATGGCCCCGAAACCCATTGCTCCGAAACCGGCTATGCAATTGCCTGCCTTATCCAGCCCGGCAGCCAGGCCCACCCTATTGGGAAACTTAATGCCCATAACCTCAATGGGTTCTGAGGTGATTCCCGGGTTGAGGAGGGAATGAGCCTTGAGCCGCGTCATTATCCGTAACCCGGCTAGCGTTAAACTGTGAGCCTTTTCCGGGTCGAGGCGGAAGAGGAGTGGGCGTGTTAGTTTGTAAAAATCCACCGGTTTTCAGCTCTTTGTGACAAGGAGTTTTTAATTAAAGAATCCTTGATTATTTTTGCGTGACATCTTGCTCTACAGGGATAAGTCTCGCCATCTATAAATAATCATGACTAATCAGATGGCTAACGCCGCTTCCCTCATTAGTAAAGTTCCACTCGATATTTTGCGCGAGCCCTTTTACGAGGGATCTGTTCAACGGCTTTACGAGATTCCTGATGAGCCGGATTACATGGTCACCGAGACCTCTGCAGGAGGCTCGGTGTTTGATGTAGGGACAATCTTCTCCATTGAAGGCAGTGACGTGGCACGGGCGGTTTTCCGGCACGTGCTCTACTCGGGCCTTGCAAAGAGGGAGACGTGGCAGGAGGTCAAGGCAGCCGTTGAGTCTGCGGAAGGCCTCGATAACTCGGTGCGCAAAATCCTTCTCGAGGGAACTATCGACAAGTTGACGGAACGTGGCGCAATCACTCATCATTGCGGGATGGTGGACGCCCTGAGCGGTGAGGTTAAACACGAAGGGTTGCCCGAGAACGAGAGTGCTTACAATATTGTCCGCCGCTACAAGATAGAAAAGCCTGAGCCTTCCTCTTTCCTGAGGCACTCTGTTTATGATTACAGTAAGTTCAGGAACCTTGACAGGAATGTTGTACCCCTTGAGTGCATTGTGCGCTTCGGTATCACCAGTGGCAGTTCGGTGTTCCGCAAATACCTGAAGCTCGCTGATGCGCAGAAGCGTAACTTCGAGAGGGAATTGGGCAGCGATGGTGAATTGCAGGCTTGGCAATACCTGGCTACGCCAATTGTTGATTTTACCAGTAAATATGAACCTGAGGATCGCGCAGTGACCAAGCAGGAGGCGCTCAATATGTCCGGGCTTGATGCCGGGGTTTTCAATGAAATGGGCAAGTTGGCAGTGTTGGGCGGATGGGCTGTAAGGGTATTGGTTGAAAAGATGGGCCTGCAGCTTTGGGACTTGAAATGGGAATTTGCAAGGGATGGAGAGGACCTGGTTTTTGTGGACACCATTGACACGGATTCCTTTCGGGCCACTTCAATATTAAACGACGGCGGGCAGAGGTTTGTGATTCACTATAACAAGCAGGCCATGCGGGACTACTACAAGATTGCCCACGCCGGGTGGTTGGCAGCAGTGGGGGAAGCCAAGCAGGATGCGCGTGCAGAAGGGGTTCCTTTCGTCGATATCCTGCGCTCCCGCCAGGCGTCAGGTGATGTGCCCGAGGACCCGCAGGTTGACAGTGCTTTCCTTGCTATCCAGGTGAAAAAAATGGACCTGATCAAGGATTGCATCCTGGGACGTCGGGACGGTTCGGATGTAAGGCAGGCCCTTGAGGATTGCGGCAAGCAGGAGGTGGCTTTTTATACCGCGAACGATTGGCGGGGACAACTCAGTGAGATTAATGGTCTAGACTGATAAAGAAGATGGCAATTCTTACAGCTGAGGTAACCGGTAGATTTGACGGCAAGGGAGATGCCGACAAGTTGGTTTATGCGCCCATTGGTGGGGATT
>Ga0315316_10003939_pt1 | contig 10807 bp, 12 predicted proteins | sample M160m3416metaG_FD_203702 | JGI IMG/M metagenome (GOLD analysis project Ga0315316, IMG submission 203702) | Ammonia-oxidizing marine archaeal communities from Monterey Bay, California, United States - M1 60m 3416 | ecosystem: Environmental > Aquatic > Marine > Intertidal zone | place: USA... | reverse complement strand
TTTGACCTCTTCTGCAAGAGTACAAATTAATTTTTCGATTATTAGACGTGCCTGCTCTAAACCTCCATCACGGTAGATTGCCCCAAAAATAGCTTCCATAACGTCTGCCTTGATCGAGTCATTCAAAGAGGTGCCAATGCCATGAATGATGTAATGCTCAAGTTCAATCGACGAAGCTACAGATGAAAGTGTGGAGCGATCAACAAGCCCACTTAAACGGCGTGACAAAGCCCCTTCATCTTCAAAAGGATAGGTGCGCATTAGGAAATCACAAACGACCAGCCCAAGAACGCGATCGCCAAGAAATTCTAAACGCTCATAGGTATTAGAATCAGCAAGATTTTCGGCGCTAGCGTGGGTCAGAGCATTCTTAAGCAAAGACTTATCGGTAAACTCAAAACCGATTTTCCGACATAGCTCAACGGGAGAACCCGCCCCAGTGGTCACTATTTGATACCTTGGAAGAAACGCTTGAACCGAGCAGCATGAAACCAGCCCCATGGTTCAAAAATAGAAGCAGTACCATCTGTCGAGAAAAAAAGAACTTCGGCACGACCAACAAGATTTTCTGCTGGTATGTACCCGACCCCATAGATGCCCTGTCTGTTAGGTACCCGGCTATCAAGTGAATTATCTCGATTATCGCCCATAGCAAAATAATGTCCCATCGGCACCTGGTAAACTGGAGTGTTGTCTAATGGTCCTTTATCGCCATCTTTCTGAAGAGTTTCATATTCCCGTCCATTGGGTAAGGTTTCGACGTAGCGTTTCACCGCAACAAAGCGACCCGGAGAAATTTGCATCGGAAAAGGAGAAATTGTTTTCCGCGGGACGATTTTGTTATTGATAAATAATCGCCCACTTTTTAACTGAATCTTATCGCCAGGAAGCCCAATGATTCGTTTTATGTAGTCTGTTTCATTATCACTTGGAAGTTTAAATACAGCGACATCACCACGCTTTGGTTCCCTACCAAAAATTCGTCCTGAAAACGGCCCGGCACTCAGTGGAAATGAATGTTGACTAAAACCATACGAAAATTTCGAAACAAACAGATAATCCCCAATCAACAGATTCGGCATCATAGAACCAGACGGTATATTAAAGGGTTCATAAGCTGCTGTACGAATAACTAACGCAATAAGAACTGCATATACAACGGTTTTGATGGTCTCCCAGAATGATTTTTTCATATGGAACAGTCACAAAAATTGGCAAATGTGCGCCGCCCTACCGTCAACGCGCGCCGATAAAGCCACCCGAAACCTTTGGTGTCAATCAACGTTCTTGTTCGTTCTCAGTATTTTTACGTATGGCCGAAATGACAACAATGGCCTCAGCAAGAGGTGGTTCATCCGTCATACTGATATCAATTTGTGGTTTCATACCCTTCGGCGTAATCTCATCTAGGCGTCTGGCTGCGCCGCCAGTAAGTAAAATAGTCGGCTTTCCACTCTTGAGATTCATAACGGCCATATCACGCCAATATACCCCCATACGAATACCGGTTCCTAATGCTTTCGAACATGCTTCTTTCGCCGCAAACCGTTTCGCGTAACTCTCCACCCTGTTGGCACGTCGCTCTGACCTTTCGCGTTCGAATTTCGTATAAACTCGATTCAAAAAACGGTCTCCGAAACGATCAAGCGTACGCCTAATACGACTAATATCAATGAGGTCATTACCAATGCCAATAATCATCAAACGCTGCGGCCATCAACTACATTGGCGCGAGAATTATTCAGCAGTTTCCGCATTCTGCTAATAGTAGCTTCAAGTCCCGCAAAGACTGCTTCGCCGATAAGAAAATGCCCTATATTCAATTCAACAATGGACGGAATGGCTGCAATTGGCTCCACCGTTTCAAAACCCAAACCATGGCCGGCATGGCATTCGAGACCCAGCTCCTCAGCATGGAGAGCCGCCTCGCCTAATTTAGCTAGGGCCTTAGCCCTTTCACTGCTGCCGACTTCTGTATTGCAGTAAGTACCCGTGTGGAGCTCTACGACCGGCGCGCCAAGTGCCTTAGCAGCTTCAAGCTGAATCTGCTCTGGTTCAACAAACAAAGACAATCGGATACCTGCCGCACCAAGTTGTTCGGCAAACGGGGTCAGACGCTCAAAATTCGCGTCCACATCGAGGCCACCCTCCGTTGTTCGTTCTTCACGGTTTTCTGGGACTAAACAAACCGCGGGTGGTAAATGGTTAAGAGCAATCTCTAACATTTCGTCAGTTGCTGCCATTTCAAGATTCAGCGGCAAATCAATCGTATTACGTAGCAAGTCGATATCACTATCACTTATATGGCGACGATCCTCTCGTAGATGGGCTGTGATGCCATCTGCCCCGGCCTTCTGAGCAATTTCTGCCGCGCGCAGCGGATCTGGGTGTAGCCCACCTCGTGCGTTACGAATTGTAGCAACATGATCAATATTGACGCCAAGACGCAAATTTTGGCTTGTCATTTTCTTGCCTATTAGTTCAACCCATATAAGGCCCGGGCATTATCTTCTAGGATTTTATCCGCAACTCCGGGCGCCAGGCGTTTGTCTTCCCTCAAGAGCTTAACGGCCATGACCTCGCTAGAGGGATCATGATGGCCGTAATCGGTTCCGATCACTAAATTATCTTCACCTGCATATTTAATGATGTAATCTAAGTGGTCAGTATTTTCGCAAGCCACATACATATGATTTTCTTTTAGAGGATTCTCAAACCAATCCCAGCCATTTCGATGGAAGCGATCCTCAAGATCGCATAAAACATAGGGAACCCATTGAGCACTAACCTCGACAAACCCCCAGCGGACATCAGGAAATTTTTCAGGTAATTTTTTTTCGATTAACGTGTGAAATGCGCCCACCACCGCCAGTTTAAACTTAGTGAATGACGTATCTGTTTCAAAAAAATCATGATGAAACTCACTGCCATTACCTGAATGCATACAGATTGGCATATCAAGTTCCGAGGCTATCTCCCAAAGTGGATAAAATACCGGATCGCCTATAGATCGATCGCATTCCAACCCTCGCAAAAAAATACCGCAAGCTCCGTTATCTTTAGCGAACTTCATTTCGTCCCGAATAAGATTTGGTGAACGCATTGGTGGTAAGGCAATCCAGCGCATCCGGCCATTAGCCTTTTTGCTAACGTCTGCAACCCAGCGGTTATAAGCCCGAGTCAAAGCGAGGTCGGCGTTAATATCGTTAGTTACCGGCCTCAGATATAAAGTCGGATATAAAATTTGTATGTCAATATCGAGTTCATCCATATGTGCTAGCCGACCCGGAATATCTTCCATCTCGGCGATAGCACGCGACATTTCGGTACCGACATTGCGATCTTTGCCCATGGGGCGGTTACCAATCAGCCAGTAATTTTGTTGCGTATTTTTCCCATCATTAGCCTTAAGTTCAGGTCCATGGGTCTGAGTTACGATAAAGGGAGTGAAACGTTTATTATCATCGTCCAAATATGCCCAGGTTTTAGGTGTTTCCAGAACATGTGCATCCGAATCAATCGCACCCATCGCATATCTCCCTATTCCTAAATTTCTAACTTATTGAATAACACGCGACACCGAACTTACCACGGAAACGCCACGCAATGCCGCCATGATATCATTCAAATGCTTATTGTCATGAACTTCAATATCCAGCAACATTTCCATTAAGTCTTTCGTCCGACTTGTGATTTTCAAATTTGCAATATTTCCCTGACTGTTGGCGACAACCGTTGCGACGCTCGCGAGTCCACCCCTTTGGTTTGCCACAACTAAATTTAGTCGACCTATATGGCTACTGTCTTCTTTGGAGCTAAGATCCCAGCTTATATCCACCCAACGTTCAGGCATTTCATGAAAGCTCTCAAGGCTCTCACAATCGGTTGTATGCACGGAGATACCCTTACCTACCGTTTGGATTCCAACAATACGGTCGCCGGGTAATGGATGACAGCAGTTTGAATAGTGCACTGCTAAACCCGGTATGAGGCCATGTATTGGTATAGCACTTACCATCTTAGATTTACCATTTTGGGCGCCGATAGAATTACCATCGGCTAACAGCTGCCTGAGAGGTTCGGTTGTTTCCCCGTTTATAACTATTTCGGCAACACTCGTAGCGGTTAGATGACCTCGCCCAACAGCAAGATATAAATCATCTAGATTCTGAACGCCGAGTTGGGTGCTAACCCTTCCAATCGCTTTTTCACTGTATTGATAACCATTTTTAGCAAAGGCCTTCTCGATCATTGCCTCCCCAAGCTGCCGGTATTCCGTCCGTTCTTTAGACCTAATAAATCGTCGAATTTTAGCACGTGCCTTTCCTGTCACGACAAAACTTTCCCAATCTGGGGACGGAACGCCCGGCTTTGAGGTCACAATTTCGATCTGGTCACCATTTCGTAGTTTAGTTTGCAATTGAACTAACCGGCCATTGATTTTGGCTCCAACACAAGAATCACCGACTTCAGAATGCACTTCATAGGCAAAATCGACTGGCGTCGCTCCGCGCGGCAAAGCGATTAATTCGCCTTTTGGTGTGAAACAAAAAACTTGGTCTTGGTATAAATCGAGCTTTGTATTTTCAAGAAATTCATCAGGGTCATCCGCGTGTTCGAGAATATCGAGCAATTCCCTTACCCACCGGTACTCATAAAGCTCCGCTTCACCGCCTGGAGTTTCTTTTTTATATTGCCAGTGGGCAGCAACACCAAGCTCAGCGACTTGATGCATTTCACCAGTACGAATTTGGACCTCGATCCGCCGCTTTTGTGGACCAATGACGCCTGTATGAATAGATTGATATCCGTTACGTTTAGGTGTCGAGATGTAGTCTTTAAAACGTCCCGGCACACATGAATAGGTTTCGTGAATAATCCCGAGAGTTTGATAGCATTTCATAATATCATCGACGACGATACGAAAGGCCATAATATCGGATAATTGCGCAAACTCGACATTCTGACGCTGCATTTTACGCCATATCGAGTACGGTCGTTTTTCACGACCAGAGAGTTCAACAATTACGCCCCGTTCATTTAAAGTAGACCGCAATTCCGTAGATATTCCATCAATTACCTCGGTTTCAACCGCTTCCGTCCTAAGGAATTCCAATCGAGCTAAAATTGTATTACGAGCGTCTGGATAAAGCTCAGCAAAAGCTAAATCCTCAAGCTCGTCTTTTATTCCTTGCATTCCAATACGCTCCGCAAGAGGGGCATATATCTCCATCGTCTCGCGCGCGATGCGGTCTCGTTTTGTTGGTTCCTTAATAAAATGAAGTGTTCGCATATTGTGCAAACGGTCGGCTAATTTAACTAACAATACGCGAATATCACGCGAGGTCGCTAATAACAGTTTTCGGAAATTCTCGACTTGTCTTTTATCGGCGGATTGTAATTCAAATTTAGAAAGTTTTGTTACGCCGTCTACGAGATGGGCGACGGCGTCACCAAACTGGGTTTTAATTTCATCGATTGTCGCCACAGTATCTTCAACAGTATCGTGAAGTAGGCCCGTGACAATGGTATCAGAATCTAGCTTTAGTTCAGTTAAAATTCCTGCAACTTCTAGAGGATGTGAAAAATACGGATCACCAGACTCACGCCTCTGGGAACCGTGCGCCATCATTGAAAAAACGTAGGCACGATTTAGAGCGTCTTCGTTAGCGCCATTATCATAGCACTTAACACGGTCAACAAGTTCATACTGACGGATCATACCACCTTCAGCCAAACCAAAATTTTAGGATCCTTTATCTCAGGAACCTATTCCAAGACTAGATGTCAATTCCAAGAATATTTACAAGCGAAATTCTAATCTTCTTTTTTTATATCTTCTTCAGAAATGTCTTTAAATACTTCCTCGGCTGACTCCGTTGCCGCTTTGGATGCATCTGCTTCGACCGCTAAGGCGGCAAGCTCGGCTTCTACTGAAGCGGCAAGTTCTTCTTCCATAGCCAAAAGCTCTTCCGCCTCCTCTTCAGGATCATCCGTATCGCCGTGATGCTGCAGACCAAGGATTATCTCTTCCTCGAGTTCAGGGACCATAACCGTCTCGTCCGCAATTTCACGCAACGCAACGACAGGATTCTTATCATTATCACGTTCCACCGTTAGTTCTGCACCGACGGACAGCTCACGAGAACGTTGAGCTGCAATCATTACTAATTCAAAACGATTAGATATTTTCTCTACGCAATCTTCAACAGTAACGCGGGCCATGCGTCACACTCCTTACATTTTATTTCAGGGACCCGATTTTCCGAGCCTGAGGAGGCGCAATATATGGGCTAATCCTTGTGAAAAGCAAGCATTTCAAATCGTATTTCAAAATTATTGCCATATATCGCATACCACCCTTTCGCACCGTTGCTCGGCGGGCAAATTCCGAATGAGATTGGAAATTGGTTGTTTACTAATAGGATGAACCCAATCTGCCACCAAATCAAAAAAAGGCAATAGAACGAATGCTCTCTCTGCCAGACGAGGATGGGGTACGCGCAGTCCACTTTCTCCATCATTTTCAATCACTTGATTGTGATAAACAAGTAAATCTAAATCAACCGTACGAGAAGCATTCTTTACTGATCTTACTCTTCCAAACTTTTTCTCAACATCATGGAGGTTGGCCAAAAGTTCTGTGGCGTTTAGGAGAGTCTCAATCTCTGCAACAGCGTTAAGGTAATCTGGCTCATCGGTGATTGGGACCGGAGCACTTCGATACAAAGGTGAATACCTAACCACTCTACAAAGGTTAGAATCGATAAATTGGAGTGTCTTTTTCAACGTTCTCATCGTAGAGCCGGACTGTTCGCTAGGTAAATTTCCTCCAATTCCAATAAAAATCATTTAATTTTAGACTTTCCTTTCATCTCACCTTGTCATTAGCACTTAACTGTCTTATTTTTGAGACAGTATACCTTTTACCTATAAAACGCCACGCGGTGAAAATTTTAGAATCACTAAAAACAAAATTTTTAATAAACGGCTATCGTAAAAATAGTTCCGAAGAGCGGTAAAAAGGGTTTTGAGCTTTAATTTTATTAGGCGGAATAAAGAGACGGCCAATGAACATTTATTCTCAGGAAAAGATTGGGTTATTTATAGATGGCTCTAACCTTTACGCAACAGCCCGCGCACTGGGTTTTGACATCGATTACAAAAACCTTCTTGAACTTTTTTCATCAAAAGGCCAATTGGTCAGAGCATATTATTATACTGCGTTAATGGAAGATCAGGAATATATGCCTATCCGTCCCCTAGTAGATTGGCTCGATTATAACGGCTATACCATGGTCACCAAGCCAACCAAGGAATTCACCGATACTATGGGTCGGCGAAAAATAAAGGGAAATATGGATATGGAGCTAGCCATCGATGTCCTAGAAATGGCCGAACATATCGACCACGCTATACTCTTTTCAGGTGATGGCGATTTTCGACGCCTCGTGGAAGCAGTGCAGCGGCGTGGTGTTCGCGTCACCGTAGTAAGTACTTTTCAATCATCGCCACCGATGGTAGCTGATGAGCTGCGCCGGCAAGCAGATACTTTTGTCGAGTTAAACGATCTTGCATCCAAAATTTCCCGCAATGGAGATGATATGCAATTGCCGGACAGCATTATCAACCAATCGAAACCCACAACAGAACAACCCCCATTACTCAGAGAGGGAGAGATAAGAGAAACAGCGTAGCACCAGTTTCAAATTTGTAACTATGTTTCCTTCGCTTTCCCTTCCTAACAGCGACTGCAGAATCTGCCAACGATTGTCAGAATTCCGAGATACTAATCGCGAAAAATTCCCCGACTGGCACAACGGAGCGGTTACCCCATTTGGTAGTCTTGACTCCCAGTTACTTATTGTTGGTTTAGCACCCGGCCTCAGAGGCGCGAACCGCACAGGGCGACCTTTTACGGGTGATTATGCTGGCAATCTATTATTCGACACGTTGGGCAAATTCAACTTTGCTAGGGGTACTTATTCCTCACACGCCAATGATGGCTTTGAGCTCATCGATTGCCGAGTGACCAACGGAGTTCGTTGTGTACCTCCACAAAATAAGCCAGTGGGCGCAGAAATCAATTCCTGTCGTCCGTTTCTCACAGCAGAAATTGACGCGATGCCAAATCTGAAATGCATCCTGACGCTCGGTGGTATTGCCCATAACACGGTATTACGTGCACTAGCCCAAAAAGTCTCCGCATGGAAGTTTTTCCACAACGCTGTACATCTATTGCCTAACTTACCAGCACTAATAAACAGCTATCACTGCTCACGCTATAACACCAATACCGGCCGTTTAACCGAAGCGATGTTCCACGACGTATTCAAGTCAATTAGAAAAATTGTTTAGCCCAAATCTAGCAACACTTCATCGGGATGCGCTTCTGCATCAGGCCCTAAATAAATCTTTCGTATTTTACCATCCGGACCAATTAGCACTGACAACCGTGTTGCTCGTTCTTGGTCCGGACTTAGCGCAGCACCATAGGCCATAGCCACAGAGCGAGTTCCGTCGCACAAAAGATGCGAATTGAAACCTATTTCGTCACTCCACTTTTTAAGCTCATCTGAAGAACTAAAGGTTATGCCAAGAAGTTGGGTATTCTTCTCTTTGAAGTTATGGATTCGATCACGGAACCCACTTGCCTCGCGCGTTCAATTGCCGCCGAATGCTCTTGGGAAAAACCAAATAAGGACATTTTTTCCTTTGAAATCAGAAAGGCTTATAGCTTTTCTGTCTTGATCAGAAAGTGTAAAGCCGGGCGCCTCACTTCCAATTCTAGTTAGAGCCATTATTTCATAATCCTATTTTAAAATATTACAAACAGCATCAGCGCAGTATAAATCTATCCTTTGTTTCGAAGGAAGTTATTTAAATTTTCGTAATGGTAATCCGCTTTTCGATAGGCATCTTAATGTTATTTGTCCCGGTCTATTTAGTGGCGGAGTTTAATATTGATTAATAATTCGATCATAATCCGCTTGTAGCACTTTGCTGGAATTACAATCGAATTATTACTTCACCGAACAGTCACGCTTTGGTAAAGATTTTTCTCATTGCGCCTGAACCAAAGCTTCACAATGGGTAGAGGAAAACTATAAACAAGACATTAGTAATTTAGCCAATACCCCTATGAAAATTAGACCTTTTTGTCTCTAAAAACGCCTGGATTGGCATTAGTTTGGACGTAGCAGATATTAATAATTACCATTTTAAAAAAAGGGACTAACCCTTTTCCCTCATGACCCGGGCTTTCTGACGATCCCAGTCTTTTTTCCTTTCAGATTCACGCTTATCATAGGCGCGCTTACCTTTCGCTAGGCCGAGCTCAAGCTTCGCCATGCCTCGTTTATTAAAATAGAGTTTGAGCGGTACTAAAGTCATACCCTCGCGCTGAATTGCACCAATTAACCGCCCCATCTGCCGACGGTGTAAGAGCAATTTTCGGGGTCTCCGTGGCTCATGATTAAATTGCCCAGCCTGTTTGTATTCGGGGATATAGCTGTTAATGAGAAAGAGTTCCCCACCTTGTTCAGTGGCATAGGATTCGGAAATCGTCGCTCGACCTTCCCGCAAAGATTTCACCTCGCTACCGTGCAGGACAATTCCAACCTCAAGACTATCCTCTATCGAATAGTTATGGCGTGCCTTCCGATTTTGCGCGGCTACGCGCACGGCATCAACATCGCTGACCATGGCACCTAATTCAAAAGTCCAACGGACCTCATGGACTCCTCAACGACCTTTTTACTCGTGTCCCCAATTGGTGCCAATGGCAGACGGGTGTCCGCCTCACATTTTTTCAATAAACTTGCTCCGTATTTGACTGGCCCAGGGTTTGACTCACAGAACAAGTTGGTATGAAGCGGCATAAGCCGCTCATTCAGTTTCTGCGCACTGGCTAAATCCCCTTCCCGCCAAGCCCTGTGAAAGTCTGACATCTCTTTAGGAGCAATATTAGCCGTAACAGAAATGCACCCAACGCCACCCTGCGCCAAAAACCCAATCTGTGTACCGTCTTCACCGGAAAGCTGAATAAAATCGGCCCCTATCTTATTTTTTTGCAATGTCGCTCGACCAACGTCATTGGTCGCATCCTTTACACCTGCAATATTGGGTAACTCTGCTAAACGTGCCATTGTATCTACAGACATGTCTACGATACAGCGACCTGGAATATTATATATGATGATAGGCAAGTCTGCGGCATCATTGATCGCCTTATAATGAAGATACATTCCTTCCTGAGTGGGTTTGTTATAATAGGGGGTTACGATTAAAGCCGCATCAGCACCTGCCTCCTTGGCATGCCTGGTCAGCATTATAGCCTCATCGGTCGAGTTCGACCCCGCCCCAGCTATGACTGGAACTTTGCCTCTCGCCACATCAATACAGATCTCGACAACACGTTTATGTTCCTCGTGGCTCAGCGTTGGAGATTCACCAGTCGTCCCGCACGGCACGAGACCATCTGTACCCTGCTTGATTTGCCAATCGATAAATTTCTCATATGATTTTTCGTCAACACTACCATTAGCAAAAGGCGTAATGAGTGCACAAATAGATCCGTGGAACATCGAACTCCCCGTAATTCTCTGTTTTTCAGCTGCAATAGCTGAAATATTACTGAAACAAGAGAGTAAACTGGTAGGCGAGACAGGACAAGCATTTGAAACAACGATGCGAATGCCAAACAAAGACCCCTATTAATAGATAAGACTTGTTAGGAGACTAGAGGAAACATTATTTTTCAGATTGGAAATAAGACTGGCAACACCATGAACACCCAGGAAACATT